>ERZ887942.205-NODE-205-length-49963-cov-12.561353_pt1 | contig 49963 bp, 40 predicted proteins | sample MGYA00521099_ERZ887942 | MGnify/ENA primary metagenome ERZ887942 (study PRJEB32303, sample SAMEA104408605) | aquatic metagenome | biome: Brackish water; feature: Pelagic; material: water | place: Baltic Sea | collected 2014-06-07T06:48:00 | depth 16,251 m ... | reverse complement strand
ATATAAAGAAGAAACTATGAATATAAAGATTAATCGAGATGTACTTTTAAAACCCCTGTCTAATGTTTCAGGTATCGTAGAAAAAAGACATGCCCTACCAATACTTTCCAATTTACTATTAGAGGGCCAGGACACCAACTTCTTAAAATTTACTGCTACAGACTTAGAGGTTCAAATTACTCTTAGCGCGAAAACTGAAATAGCCACAAACTTTTCTATTACCATAGCCGCAAGAAAGCTTTTTGATATAACAAGGTCTTTACCCGAAGGCAGCACTATTGATATTCAGGTTGAAGAATCTAAAGTAGTAGTTAAAGCAGGCAAGAGTAAGTTTAACTTGCAAACACTTCCAGCCAAAGACTACCCATTAATGAAATTAAATGAGGAAGAAAAAAAGAAAATAAGGGTTCCACAAAACCAACTTAAAGCAACATTAAAACAGGTTGATTTCTCAATGGCACAACAAGATATTCGTTATTATTTGAATGGCTTACTATTCGAAGTAGATGGTAAAAAACTTAATATAGTGGGAACAGACGGCCACAGATTAAGCTTTACATCTATAGAACTAAAAGAGCCACAAGAGAAGTTTCAAACCATAATTCCAAGGAAAACAATCTTAGAGTTGATAAAACTTTTAGACGAAACAGGTGAAGAGGTAGAAATTAATTTAACCAAAAATCAGGCTTATTTTAATTTTCAGGAAATAAGCTTAATAAGCAAAGTGATTGATGGAAAGTTCCCAGACTATCACCGTGTTATCCCTGTAGGACACGAAAACAAATTTGAAATAGATAGAATGCAGCTGTTGCTATCGATGCAACGAGCTTCTATTTTATCAAACGAGAAATACCGAGGAATAAGAATGGTTATTGAAAAATCTCAGTTAAAATTGATTAGCAACAATAGCGAACAAGAACAAGCAGAAGAAGAGTTAGATATAAATTACGATGGCCCTTCTATTGATATTGGATTTAATGTAACGTACTTAATTGATGTATTAACCAACATACAGTCAGAAAAATTAAATTTTGCCTTTAATGATTCTTCTAGCAGCTGTTTGATTACCATACCCAAAAATGAAGACTACAAGTATGTGGTTATGCCGATGCGAATTTAATTAAAAAAATAAGAGACAACACATGAGCGAAAAAGACGACTTAAACAACGCAGCCTACAACGCCGAAAGCATCAAAATTTTAAAGGGTCTTGACGCAGTAAGAAAAAGACCGGGAATGTATATCGGGGACACCTCCGACGGCAGCGGCCTTCATCATATGGTATTTGAGGTGCTTGATAACGCTATCGATGAGTCGCTTGCTGGTCATTGTGACGACATACAGGTGATCATTCATGCAGACAACTCCATAACAGTGACAGACAACGGCCGAGGAATACCAACTGACATTAAAGAGGACGACGAATTCAAGCGATCAGCAGCAGAAATAGTAATGACAGAGCTTCATGCGGGCGGAAAGTTTGACCAAAACTCTTATAAAGTCTCAGGCGGCTTACATGGCGTAGGAGTGTCTGTGGTTAATGCATTGTCTGAATGGTTAAGGCTGCGGGTTTATCGTGCCGGAAAAATCCATGAGGTCGAGTTCAAAAGAGGCGAAAGAATTGCCCCGCTAAAGGCGGTTGGCGACACAGACAAAACGGGAACAGAGGTAACATTTTTACCTTCAACAGAAACATTCACTAATGTTGATTTTCACTTTGATTTATTATGTAAGCGCATACGGGAGCTTTCATTCCTAAACAATGGCGTTAAGATCAAGTTGGTTGATCACCGCACGGGAAAGTCAGAAAACTTTGAATTTTCTGGGGGGATAAAAGGTTTTGTAGAGTACATGAATCGCTCAAAAACCGTTCTTCACCAAACACCCTTTCATGCGTTTGCGGAAAAAGATGGCATAACGATTGAGGTAAGCATGCAATGGAACGATTCTTACGGAGAGAACGTTCAGTGTTTTACAAACAACATACCCCAAAGAGATGGCGGAACTCATTTAACAGGCCTTCGGGCAGCCATGACCAGAACAATAAATACTTATATTGAGTCCAATGAACTAGCAAAAAAAGCCAAGGTAGATACCGGGGGTGATGACATGCGCGAAGGGTTGACTTGTGTGTTGTCGGTCAAGGTTCCTGAACCAAAGTTTTCTTCACAAACTAAAGATAAATTAGTTTCTAGCGAAGTTCAGCCGGTTGTGCAAGACTTGGTAGGAAAAAAATTAACAGACTACTTGTTAGAGCATCCTAAGGACGCAAAAATAATTTGTAATAAAATTGTGGATGCGGCTAGGGCACGAGAGGCAGCAAGGAAAGCAAGAGACATGACGCGAAGAAAAGGCGCAATGGACTCGTTGGGGCTTCCTGGAAAGCTGGCAGACTGTCAGGAAAAAGATCCTGAACAGTGTGAAATTTACCTTGTGGAAGGAGATTCAGCTGGCGGCTCTGCTAAACAAGGAAGAGATAGGAAAAATCAAGCCATTCTTCCATTAAAAGGTAAGATTTTAAATGTGATGAAGGCGCGTCTAGATAAAATATTGTCTTCACAAGAAATAACCACTCTAATTACTGCTTTGGGTGCAGGCATAGGGCAGGATTTTGATGTAGCCAAACTAAGATATCACCGCATTATTATAATGACCGACGCGGACGTTGATGGGGCACATATTAGAACCCTGCTACTCACCTTCTTTTTTAGACAAATGCCACAATTGGTTGAAAAAGGCCATATTTACATTGCTCAGCCTCCCCTCTTCAAGGTTAAGCAGGGAAAAGATGAGCGTTATTTGAAAGACGAACAAGAACTAGATCAGTATTTGGTCAATTCAGCACTAGACGGCGCAAGCTTGCTTACTAAAAAGGAGGGAGAGGTAATAACCGGTGGAGCGTTGAGCAGCCTTGCAAAAGAGATGGTGTTAACAGAGTCAGTTATAAGAAGATTGTCATCAAGGTATGACGAATCAATTGTCAGAGCCATCCATGATTTAGGGGAGCTGAATCTTGGAGATCAAAATGCCACACAGCAATATGCAGATCAGTTAGAGTCGATCATGTCGGGAAACAATATTAAGTTCGAAGTTAAAAGACATGAGACATCTCAAAATTTCTTTATAGAAATGAATCAATTTGTTCACGGCAATCTTCAAAGCAGCGTTATTGACGAGGAATTTTTGCTTAGTGGGGAGTACCGACAAATTATTAAGTCCTCAAACCTATTAAAAAATTTAATTGGAGACGGTGCAGTTATTACTCGTGGAGAAAAATCAAAGCCTGTTGCTAACTTTACTCAAGCATTAACATGGCTAATTGGTGAGGCGAAAAATACACTAAATATCCAACGATATAAAGGGCTGGGTGAGATGAACCCCGAGCAGTTGTGGGAGACGACTATGGACCCAACAGTTCGTAGGTTATTACAGGTAACCATCGAAGACTTTACAGAGCTTGAGGCAACCTTTGAGCGCTTAATGGGTGACCAGGTGGAGCCTCGAAGACAGTTCATCGAAGAAAATGCATTGGGTGCTAATAACCTCGATATTTAATAATGACACTTAGTGAATTAAGATTTATTGTTGCTGTAGGAAGAGAAAAAAATTTTAGAAAAGCTGCGGAAAAATGTTTTGTCAGCCAACCAGCACTCAGTCTCGCGGTAAAAAAGTTAGAAGAAGAGCTAGGCATTGCCATCTTTGAAAGAAGCCGTACCGAGGTCAGCATAACTCAGGCGGGGCAAACAATAATAGATCAGGCAATAGTTGTTCTCGATGAAGCATCCAAAATTAAAGAAATAGCTCAACAGGGCGACGGACAGCTAAAAAAGCCATTCAAGCTGGGATTAATTTATTCGATTGCCCCTTATCTTCTCCCGCTGATTATCCCTTTACTTAGAAAGAGTGCGCCAGACATGCCTCTTGAAATAGAAGAGAATATTACCAAAATCCTTGAAGAAAAATTAAAAAAGGGAGCTATTGATGCTGCTATAGTGGCGCTACCTTTTGATATTCCAGGCGTTGAAGTTGTTGACTTATACGAAGAACCATTCGTAACAATTGTGCCCATAAAGCATCCGTGGGCAAGCAACAAAACAATTAAACCACAATCATTAGCAAATGAAAAAGTTTTACTTTTAGACAACACTCATTGCTATAGTAATCAAGTGCAAGAAGCCTGCCCCGGCTTATTAAAGGCAGGAGAAATACAGAGCGGAAACTCATTAGAAACTATTAGAAGTATGGTGGCATCAAATCTTGGCATTTCTGTGCTACCCAAAAGCGCAACAACGCTTCGTCACGAAAGCCCACTCGTAAAAGTAATACCATTTGATAAGCTGGGGCCGTTTAGAAAAGTTGTTTTAGCTTATAGAAAAAGCAGTGTGAAGAAAGATGCTTTGGAAGAAGTAGTAAGATCAATAAAAAAAATAAATACGCTTACGTTTAATTAGATAAAATATGCCAGGCAAGTAAGGACACTGTATTGCGAGGAGTATAAATTATGATTGTCGGGGTCTTAAAAGAGCTTAAAAATTTTGAGTCAAGGGTTGCTGCAACCCCAGAAACAGTAAAGAAATTAAAAGCGCTTGGCCATAAAGTTTGGGTTGAAAAAGGCGCAGGAACAGCTTCGTCTATCAGCGACAAAGATTTTATAGATAGTGGCGCAACAATAGCATTACGAAAGAAGGTTCTGACGGCAAGCCTAATTCTTTTGGTTAGACCAATAGAAGCCGAAGAAATTAATAGCCTAACACCACCACAATATATGATTGGATTGTTAGAGCCTAGCAACAAAGAACATTCCAACCAAATATTATCTAAAAAACTCACAGCCTTTGCATTAGAGGCGCTACCAAGAAATTCAAGAGCTCAATCAATGGATGTGTTGTCATCCCAAGCAAATATAGCTGGTTACAAGGCAGTGATGTTGGCAGCAGATACTTACAAAAAATTTATGCCCATGCTAATGACAGCAGCAGGAACAGTTAAAGCTGCAAGAGTGCTAGTTTTAGGAGCTGGGGTTGCAGGATTGCAGGCTATAGCAACAGCAAGAAGGCTAGGAGCCATAGTTGAGGCCTCAGATGTGAGGCCTGCGGTAAAAGAACAAATAGAATCATTGGGAGCAAAGTTTATAGAAGTACCGTTTGAAACAGACGAAGAAAAAGACACGGCAGCAGGACAGGGAGGCTATGCTAAGGCCATGCCAAGCTCGTGGCTTAAACGTCAAAAAATTATAATTGCAGAAAAAGCAGCCCAGGCAGACATAATTATTACTTCAGCATTGATTCCGGGGCGTGAACCTCCGATTTTAATATTAAAAGAGACCGTCGCTAAAATGAAGTCGGGCTCGGTGATTGTTGATATGGCTGCCGGAACAGCTAAAAATGGGTCGGGGAATTGCCCGCTTACAAAAGCAAACCAAAATATAGTTATTAACAATGTGACTATTATTGGAAAAACAAACTTACCATCTCTGTTAAGTGCGGACGCTTCAGCATTGTATGCGCGCAATATATTTGAATTCATAAAGCTTTTACTTAACGAGCAAGGCGATCTTTATATCAACAGGGAAGACGAGCTAGTGACAAGCTGTTTAATTGAAAAGGACAAAAAATGACTGATTTATTAACAGTGCAAAATATCACCATATTCGTTTTAGCAATTTTTGTTGGATACCACGTAGTCTGGAATGTTACCTCTGCTCTTCATACTCCACTGATGTCGGTAACAAACGCGATTTCAGGGATTGTAATTGTGGGGGCAATACTACAAGTAGTGGAAGTTAACGGCAATTTACTAACATTTAGCAGCATTTTAGGAGCAATTGCCATATTTTTTGCCTCTATTAATATTTTTGGTGGATTTTTTGTAACCCAAAGAATGCTGGAAATGTTTAAGAAAAAAACAGACAAAAAAGTGAAGGAAACTAATAAAGATGATTAATCAGACAACAGCTGTATTGCTTTATTTAGTTTCAGCAATTTTCTTTATTCTAGCCTTGCGAGGGCTATCTTCTCCAAACTCTGCAAGAAACGGCAATAGGTTTGGCATGGCAGGAATGACGATAGCAGTTATAACAACCTTGCTGGTCGGCAAGGAATTAGTGTCATGGCTAATAGTTCTTCCGCTTATTCTTGGTGCAAGCATAGGAATCGTTGCAGCACGCAAGGTAGAAATGACTAAAATGCCGGAATTAGTAGCCTTAATGCACTCATTCGTAGGATTAGCCGCTGTACTTATTGCATTGGCTGCAGTATTAAACCCTATTGAAATTCACACCACAACACAGCGCATCGAACTGTTTATCGGGGCGTTTATCGGGGCAATTACTTTTTCAGCCTCAATAGTCGCTTTTGGAAAATTATCTGGAAAATTTGGAGCAAGAGCGATATTGTTTAAGGGACAACATTGGTTAAATCTAGCCTTAGCTATATTAATGATTATATTTGGAGCGATATTTTTTCAAACAGAATCAATTTCTGCTTTTATGTTGATGGCTCTGATAGCGCTCATTTTAGGAATTACCTTAATTGTGCCAATTGGCGGAGCAGATATGCCCGTAGTAGTATCGATGCTTAATAGTTATTCCGGCTGGGCCGCAGCAGGAATTGGTTTTACTCTTAATAACTCAGTTCTGATTATTGCCGGTGCGTGCGTTGGTTCCTCAGGGGCTATTTTGTCTTATATTATGTGCAAAGCGATGAACCGCTCAATCATATCTGTAATGTTAGGAGGTTTTGGGGCGGAGGCATCTGAAGACATATCAGCTAATTCAGAAAAACCATACAGATCAGGGTCTATAGATGATGTTTCTTATCTGATGGCTAATGCTGAAACTATTATTATTGTCCCCGGTTATGGTCTAGCCGTAGCAAGGGCTCAGCATGCCCTTCAAGAGCTGACTACAAAATTAATAGACAAGGGAGTAAAAGTGAAATATGCAATTCATCCAGTAGCCGGAAGGATGCCTGGGCATATGAATGTATTGCTGGCTGAGGCTGATGTTCCTTATGAGCAAGTGATAGAAATGGAAGAGATAAATAGTGACTTTAGTCAAACGGACGTCGTATTAGTAATTGGCGCAAATGATGTTGTAAATCCAGCAGCAAAAACCCCTGGAAGCGCAATATATGGAATGCCGATATTGGAAGCACAAAAGGCAAGGATGATTATTGTAAACAAAAGATCAATGGCCCCTGGATATGCAGGCTTAGATAACGAGTTATTTTATTTAGACAAAACAATGATGCTTTTTGGTGATGCTAAAAAAGTGGTAGAAGATCTGGTAAAGTCGATAGAATAAATTGACGAAGCCAGGCTTTTTTAAAGTAAGATTAATCAAATTATGGCTCATTCAAAATGTACGAACGTTTTTTAATTTACTTCCTCTCGCATACAACTGAGTTTGTTATAGGGGCACTATCGTTATCCATAGGCATTGTTTTTATCTCAATCATCTTTGTTTTATTTGATAAGCCTGTATCAGCAGGCGAAGCTAAGCTCCACAAAAACAAAAACAAGAAAGAACTAAAAATCAAATACAGCAAGGAGTTCTTAAAGCGGGTAAAAGGAATAGACCTCGACTTGAGGTAAGTGCAACCCCTATTTAGTCTTTATATAACTATAAAGCTTGAATAAGAGAAAAACAGTAGGACATCAATAAAGCTAACGTCCAAAAGATATGAAATAAATATGTCATATCAGAATGATAGGCACATTACAAATAAATGTGTTACTGCGAATCATTATCATTAGCATTATCAGCGGTATGAGATAGGTGGCCCGAATAACGCTCGAGCCAAGCGGTAATAGGAAATACAGGAGGAATTACTATTACAACACCAATGACGTTGCAAGCTCCTCGAAGGTCAGGGTTGAAGAGCTAAACAAATAAAAAGCTTTCATTGGCTGAAAAAACTTCATAGAATTAAAAGCACTTCCTAACATTAAAAGAAAAAAAGTCCTGACGGTTAGTTAATGGCTGTCGTCAATTGTTTAAACAGGGGGACTAATGGATTTTAAAGAAATACATGGTTTGCTGATATCTCAGAATAATGCAGATTTAGAATCTGGAGCTGAGGCAATTTTTATAGCATTAAACAAGGCCCTCATAAAGCATTTTGAAGGACAGTGGCGCTTGGCGAACCAAGAAGCATTAGATCTTAATCAAGAAAGCTTAATAACTATTATAAAGAAAGCGGCGATGGTTAATGAGCCAGAAAAATTCGAAGCGTGGTGCTGGACAGTTGCAAAGAACAAAGCTAGAGACTATTTAAGAAAAACAAAAAGAGAAAAAGAATTTATAGAGTTTAATTCAGATAAATATGTCGACGAATCAACAATAGAGAATATGGATAACGTAGAAAGTGACAACGATGATTGTGTGAGAGAGGGGTATGAACGGTTTGCGTTAAAAAATCCTAATCATGGTTATGCGCTTGACCTGCAACAAGATGGATATCCCATCAAAGATATTGCTATTCGAATTGATAGAACACCCGCAGCAACAAAAGAATATTTGTCGCAGTGTAGAAAAAAATTAAAAACCTATATTAAGCATTGTATGGAGTTAGATTAAATTATGAGCACAGATAGAGAAAAGAAAATCGATGATGGTTGGCTGGCTGTCCTAAGAGGAGATGTTGTAACGAACCTTAATAAAACCTGGCAACTAAACGCCAAGCTAATTCGTTCGATTATTCAAGAGAGAAGGGAGGCGAGAGACCAAGAGTTAAACATTGGCGAGCCCAAAAGATTAGAAAGGTACATGGAGGCATTGGTTCGTGAAGGCATATTAAAGGATAAGAAAAAATTAACCAAAGAAAGATTCACGAAATGGATAGCGGCCTTGTTATTTGGCGCATCAGTTGTATGGGCCGCTAGCGAGCTTATTAGAGTCGATAGTTTTTTACAAACAGAGGAAAGCCCAACAACAATAACAAACAAGGTAAATAAGCCCTTTGCATATATTACGGATAAATATGGATCCTTTACGGGATTTTGGTCAAAACTTCAATTAAGAATTCTTTCGCCAGCGCGATTTGATGAGCCCTTTGAATTACAGGGTAAAAAGTGTGGCCCAGAGCATTTGTCTTTATCAGCTTGTTTGGCTATGGCAGAACAAGGCGATAAGAATGCGCAATTTAATATGGGTCTGATGTATGAAAAAGGAATCAATGTTCCTCAAGACAATCAAAAAGCAAAAGACTGGTATAAAAAAGCGGCGGCACGAGGAAGCCATGCAGCAAACATAAATTTGAATTATATGTTTGAGAATGTTGATTAATTAACTAAAGCTATATCCTGACCTTCACGAAATGGGTTCGTCATCAAGATGAACCCATTTTTTTTAGGAAATTATGATGCTCAAAAAAATTACTGTTATATTAAGTCAGCTCCTTTTGATGTTCTCTATACCTTCACTCTCGCAGGCCTGTAATGAGAAAAATTTTTGGCAATCATGGTACCCCAAAGGCCAATTCAAGGGATTTGGTAACCCACCAGAAAAAATAGAAGTCGCAAAAGCTCAATATCATTTCGCAGAGCTGTATATTAAAGGAAAGAAATTAACTAAAGACTACACCAGGGCGCTGGACCTTTATAAGCAAGCTGCAGATAGCGGTATAGAACAGGCAAATTTTAAATTAGGGCTGATGAATCATTATGGCAAAGGTAAAGCAAAAAATTTATCAGAAGCCTATATGCATTATCAAAAAGCAGCAGCAAAAAAAATGCCAGAAGCACAATTCAATTTAGGTTTAATGAACCGCTATGGCATTGGAAAGAAAAAGAATTTAGCACAAGCATTTGAATGGTTTACAAAGTCTGCGGGTACCCAATATACGATAGATATAAATGGATGCCCAAACATTTCTGAAGGGATTGTAGAGTCTCAATTTAATCTAGGACAGATGAACCATTATGGCTTAGGAACAATAAAGAATATGCATGAGGCGGCACACTGGTATAAAAAAGCTGCCGATAATAAGATGAAGGAAGCCCAATTTAATTTGGCGAAATTATTTACAACCGGAGAAGGTGTCTCTTATGACTTAGACCAAGCCATAAAGTATTATGATTTAGCTGCAAGCCAAGGCTTAGGTGAAGCACAGCTGAATCTTGCCCAAATATACCATTACGGACCAAGCTCAATGCAAGATCATTACAATGCTCATCGATGGTACGTAAAGGCTTCTCAGAAGGGCATAAAAGAAGCATATTTTAACTTAGGCTTAATGGCACAATATGGAAGAGGAATTACACAAAATTATATATCCGCTCGCAATTATTATTTAAAAGCGCTAGACGACAACATACCAGAAACGTATTTAAATCTAGGATTCTTGTATCATTATGGCTTAGGTACCCCAGTTGATAACAAAAAGGCATTTGAATATTTTAATAAGGCTGCAGCAAAAGAATTGGTCCAAGCAGAATATCATATGGGCATTCATTACCGTGACGGGCGATGGGTTGAAAAAAATAATGACAAGGCAGCCCATTGGTTTCATAAAGCGGAAAATTCAGGGCTGATTAAACCACAGTTGTTATCAGAAAGCTTTTCAATGCGTGAACCAGAAGATGTTCAGCTTTATGTCGCGAACTAGAAATAATCATGTCTAGAGTAAGCGGTATAATTAAATTGCTGTTGCTGATTGTTGCTTTCGGTAGCTTAGTAGCAGTTATTGATTCTGGAACTAGTGAAAGAATAAAAAATGTAGCAAGGTTAAACGGCGATGGTGGTTGAGATTATTTAAAACCACCCCTGCTTCGATCTTTACTTTTTTCACTGCTCTCAAAAAAGTCAGGCTGATCAATAAGCTTTAAATAGTTTTGAAAAATATCGACTTCCTTAGTATCATATTTGTCTTTAATGTCTTCAGTTGGAATGTCGTTTGATACGATTACTGGATCACCCATTTTCCAATTAGCGGGTGTAGATACCTTGTGTTTTTCAGACAATTGCAACGCGTCAACAATGCGAACAATTTCAGTGAAATTACGCCCGACATTTTTTGGGTAGACAAGAATGGTTTGAACAATTTTATTGGAATCTATTATAAAAACCGATCTAACAGTTTCTTTTACGCCACTTCCAAGAGAGTTTGAGTTTGGCTTTGCTTTAGGGTGATACATACCATAGTGCATAGCAATAGATAAATCTTCATCTGCAATAATCGGATAGCGAACATCAGTATTTTCCGATAAATTTTCTACAATTCCTATTAATGAAGTATTATTTTTTAAACTATTCTTGAACTCATTAATGTGTGGAATCCACTCCAAGTGATCTGCAACTGACCCACTACTTAATGCTAAAACCTTAACATCTCTTTTCTCAAAGTGTGGCTGTAATTTTGCGACTTCAGCCAGCTCAGTTGTGCATACCGGAGTAAAATCTGATGGATGAGAAAATAAAATGACCCAATTATTCCCTGACCAATTATAAAAATTTAACTTACCCAGGCTGGTGCTGGCATCGAAGTCTGGAGCAATATCTCCAATTTGTAAGGCAAACAAGTTATGAGTAAAGAATAAACTAATAGCCGCAATTTTTTTTATTGTTACTAAAATGTGAGTGTAATTATTTGTCATAAAACGGATAATCAGAATAACCTTTCTCATCCCCACCATAGAAGGTAGCTTGATCTGGCTCATTAAGCGGAAGCCCATGTTCAAGCCTATATACTAAATCGGGATTAGCTATGAAGGGCACTCCAAATGCTACCAAATCGACTGTTGTCGATTCTGCTAAATCTTTGTCATAGCCATTATTTGCCATGCTTGCTAAACCGCCGTTTTCTTTAAATAAGGAATAAAGCTTGTCATAGTTGAAGGGTATATTTTGTCTGTCACCCCCTGTTTGACCTTCTATTGCGTGCATATAAGCTAAAGCCTTTTTACCTAACTGCGTCGCAACGTATGCAAACAGTTCTTCTGGATTTGAGTCGTTGATATCGTTAAAGTTTGAGGTGGGCCCAATTCTAAAGCCAATCCGATTGTTAGGGTATATAGAAGATACAGCATCAATGATCTCTAACAAAAGTCGGGCTCTGTTTTCTATGGAACCACCATACCTATCTGATCGTTTATTGGAGCTGTCCCTAAGAAATTGATCAATTAAATAACCGTTTGCAGCATGGATCTCTATCATATCAAAACCAGCTTTTTTAGCGTTAAATGCTGCTTGACGATAATCTTCAACGATGGTTCCTATCTCAAACAATTCTAATTCCCTTGGTTCAGAAACCTCCGCTGAGCCTGATTGTAACCAAATAGATGCCTTAGCCTTAATTGCAGATGGAGCTACTGGGTTTTGATTGCCTGGTTGAAGATCGGTATGAGATATCCTTCCTACATGCCAAAGTTGAAGACAGATCTTCCCACCCCGTCCATGGACTTTATCCACTACATTTTTCCAGCCATTTGTTTGTTCTTCGGTATATATTCCCGGAGTCCAAGAATAGCCTTGGCCTTGCTGACTTATCTGGGTTGCTTCAGCAATAATTAGCCCTGCACTTGCCCGCTGAGAATAGTAATCGGCCATGATAGCTGTTGGAACGCCAGATACTGTTGCTCGGCTTCTAGTTAGTGGGGCCATGACTATTCTATTAAATAGGGAGATTTCACCCAACGACGTAGAGTTATATAAAGTAGTACTTTGATGTGCGTTTATATTATTTTTATTGGCGGTAGAAAAATCAGGCTCTTCTTTTTTGTATTCTATTTGTTTGATATTTTTTGCGCTATGTTTGTCCTCATCAATTGTATCCGCAAGCTTATGATTAACATCTGCATGACCAGCCTCGTCGTCTCTAACGACTTTTATGACATCAATAAGCCTAGCCTCAGGTTTAAGCTTCCAGTAATTTATAGCAATTTGTGGTGCTGCAACATTGAGAGACAGGTCGTTTTCTACTTGCTCCAAGTAAGCTGTATAGCTAATAACAGCTTCTTCTTCAAAATAGCCAACTAGACGATGAGCTGTTCGAGGAAAAAATACATAAAGAATAAAATAAAAATGCCAAAAAAGAGCTTGAGCAAAAAGAATTAAGCCTCTTTCAAACCAGTTAGGTTTAGCAATTTCTATGAAAGTCATAAGATGCATCCTTTCATTTTCGGCTTCATCAAGAAGAATTTTAATCCAACCTCGGTCACTCTGCATTTTTCGTAAGCATTTTAAATGAATCCACATGCCTGCAACCATACCAGGGACGGCGGCGACCGTTTCTAAAACAACAGCACGATGACCATAGCGTTTAGAAAAAAATGTATCTGCAAAAAAACGTAAAAACTTAGTAATAAGAATGGCAACGTAATCGCTGGCATTATCAGGCTGACGGCGCTCTAACATTAATGGCTTTCCTAGGAAAATGAGAAATTTTTCTTCAAGAGCATATTTTAAATTATTTATGAATATAATTCGAGCTTTGATTAAGCTAAACCCAGGAAAAATTATTTTAAATCGATGATAAGTGCTTGTTGAATATTGGGAGGTATTACCATTTCAGTTTTGTAAAAAGGATGGTCAATGCCGAATGTAATGGGAAGCCCAACTTTTGCACTAGCGACCATCGAAGGGCTAAGTTCAAATCGCATAAAATGCACAGCTGAAGTTTTGTCTTCTGTTTCGCGATCCATGTCTTCATTGCAAATAGCATAGACTTTTTCATTACCCTCGACGTTAAACCAAACGGAACGTTCTACACCAATCAGTTTGGTTAAGGCATTTTTTCGCTCTTCAACATTACCATATTCGATCATGAAGGTCGCTTTCCAATTGCTGCCGTCGGGAATTAAGGTGTTGTATACCTCGAGCTCTTGTTGAATACCTTCAGCCTCAAAAATTCGTTCAATTCTCAACATCTCTTGAATTTGATATTGCATAGTCATACGGTCTTCAAAATAAATGACAGCATGGTCATTGAGAGCGAGGCGCCTATTTTTTTTATGCGCCATTACCTGACTGCGGAATTCATTTCTGATTTCGGCATATTTTTCGAGGTTAAATAAATCTTGTCGGGTGAGATGGGTCATAGAGAATTAGATTTGATAGGCTTTTCTTAATAAGGTCATGGGATGTTCGGGCGAACTCCCATCATTTCTTGCATGACTAATATGATGTCCCGCCATGGCACAATCACTGCCATAGTGGTCTGGTTGGGATTCGTTAATACGGCTCACAATAGGCTTAACAATTTTCATGGCATACGCATGGGATTCTTTTTTTACCGCGTAGGTACCATCATGGCCAGAACAACGTTCGATGCTTTCTACCGTTGTGTCTGGAATTAAGCTTAGGGTTTCTTTCGTTTTAGGCCCGATATTTTGTACGCGTTGATGGCAGGCAGCATGATAAGTGACCTTACCTAATCCTTGTTTAAAGTCCTTAAGAAATTTGTCTTCCCTATTTCGAAGCATTAAATACTCAAAAGGATCATAAAATGCATTTTTTACCTTAATAACATCCGGCTCATCTGGAAACATTAGAGGCAGTTCTTGTTTGAACATTAATACACATGATGGAATGAGCGAGGTTAAATCCCATCCTTCGTCGACTAACTCTGCTAAGAGAGGAATATTAACGTTCTTTGCTTTTTCTACCTCCTCTAAATTGCCCAGCTCTAATTTTGGAATCGCACAGCAAGTTTCTTTTTTGGTTAGGCGGATCTGAATTTTGTTGTGTTCAAACACTACCACTAGGTCCTCAGCAGGCCCAGGTTCATTTCGATTCATAAAGCAGGTGGCAAATAATGCGACCTTGCCAGTAGTCTTACCAGCTGACTCAGGAACAATATTGCTTTGATGATTTTTTAACCGTTTGCGCAAGTTATTACTTTCAAATTTAGGAAGCCATGCTTTGGAATGAATACCCGCCATTATTTCTAAGCCTTTTCTCACGACCCCAACTTTATTAACCACATTAACCGTCTGCGCAATAATTGGGATGCCTACAAATTTTCCGACATTATCGGTGCTAGTTAAAATTTTGTCTCTTAGTTTGACGTCGCCTTTTTTATATTTAATAGCTTTTGCACGTAGCATCAAATGCGGAAAATCTACATTCCATTCATGAGGCGGCACATAAGGACATTTAGTCATGTAACACATATCACATAAGTAACATTCGTCCACCACTTTGGTAAAATCTTCTTTTTTTATGCCATCCACTTCCAGTGTTGGTGATTCATCGACCAAGTCAAACAAAGCTGGAAAAGACTGACATAGATTGACGCACCGACGACAGCCGTGACAAATGTCAAAGACCCGTTCCAATTCTTTATTTAGCGAATCTTCATTAAAGTAATCAGGATTTTTCCAGTCAATAGGATGACGGGTAGGAGCCTCCAGACTTCCTTCTTTTGGTGTTGTCATAAGAGCCTTAAGAATAAAAAAAGCCGGGGGTTAACCCGACTTTAAATTTACATTGCGACTAATTCGCCCAATGCTTTTTCGTATCGATTAGCATGGGAGCGTTCGGCTTTGGCCAATGTTTCAAACCAATCAGCAATCTCATCAAAACCTTCTTCTCTCGCTGTTTTTGCCATTCCAGGATACATATCAGTATATTCATGAGTCTCGCCGGCAACGGCAGCTTTTAGGTTATTTTCAGTAGAGCCTATTGGTAGTCCTGTCGCAGGATCCCCACATTGTTCAAGATACTCTAAATGGCCATGGGCATGCCCCGTTTCACCTTCTGCGGTTGAACGAAATAATGCAGCTACATCGTTATAACCTTCAACATCAGCTTTTGCTGCGAAATAGAGATAGCGACGATTTGCTTGTGACTCCCCTGCAAATGCATCTTTAAGATTTTCTTCTGTTTTACTTCCTTTTAGTGCCATGTTTTCACCTCGCTTTTAAAAAATACTTTAGTTGTGAATAATATGATGCCAATTGAAAAGCAGTGCTTCATTGTGAGTTTAGTCTTTTTTTTAAACTTTTTGGGCTGTAAACATCAAAATTAGATCATTTTAATGATAATAATTAGTGAGATTTTAGACGGGCAGTCTTTTCTTGCGAGGGGCTTTTTTGGCCAACCAATCCCAGGCAAAAATCGGTAAGACATGCATGATCCTTCCTATAAGATTCATTTGCCAAGGCACAATTAAAAACTTCTTCTTGTTTTTAATGGCCTTTACCATGACTTGTGCCGCTCGATCAACGGGCATTAGAAAAGGCATCGTAAAGTCATTTGCGTCAGTCATAGGACTTTTAATATAACCAGGAGCTATGGTTGTAACATGTATATTGTCAGAAGCCAGCTCAATTCGAAGACTCTCTAAATAATTTGTGAGGGCAGATTTTGAGGCACTATATGCACCCGCCCCTGGTAGCCCACGAATTCCCGCAACACTTGATACCCCTACTAACTGGCCAAAACCTCGCGCTTTAAATGGCTTAATAAATGGGTGAAAGATATGTGCAGCTCCAACAAGGTTGGTCGCAATAATTTTTTTAAAAATGTCTAAGTCAGAAAAATTCTCAGTCATTGTGCCTGAGCTAATACCAGCATTGGCAATAACAATATCAGGAGTTCCGTGCTGAGCCATAAATGCTTCGGCTGCCCATCGACATTGAGCAAGGTCTGTTACATCAACGGAGTAGATTAAAGCTTCGCAGGGAAGTTTATCTTGAATTATTTTTAAGGCATCCTGATTTCTTGCCATCAGGCCAAGCACAGCGCCTTGCTTAGCATATTCTATTGCAAGAGCCTTTCCTATCCCAGAATTAGCCCCCGTAATGATAACTTTGAGCGGCATGCCAAAGTTAATTTTTAGCTTTGTCTTTACGGATGTTGCCTACTATGTAATTTACTAGCTCTATAGTATTTTTTTCACCACCAGCCATTGTTGAGGATGTTAAATATCTACCATCAATAATAATGGATGGAACACCTGTTGCTCCTGCTGCTCTAAATAACCTCTGAGATTGTGAAAGTTTAGCCTTCATCGAAAAAGTGTTAAATGCAGCCTGAACCTCATTAATGTCTTTTTTTGCTTCAATGGCAATCCATTGTATTGCGCTTTGCTCACTTCCGGGATCGACAGCTTTAGTTTTATGTATGGCATCAAACAGTTTTTCATGCAGCTTTTTATCTAGACCCAGTGTTTCTAAAGCGTAGTACGCTTTAGCCATTGGAATCCAATCTTGTCTTGGAACGGCAGGAATCTTTTTAAATACAACGTCTTTGGGAGCATTATCGGCCCATTTATCAATATAAGAATCTATTTTGTAGCAATGGATGCACCCATACCAAAAAAGCTCCACTACCTCTATTTTTCCAGGAGAGTCAGTTGGAATGATTTCTTTTGTTTGTTTAAAATTAACACCCGCCTTAGGCTCTACCCCGTATGCTGTGAAAGCAAGCATCATTGAAACTAATAATAATAATGTTCTCATCATGGCTATCCTCATTTAATTAATATTTACTCAGCTTTAGGTCTTGTTAGCTTAATTAAGTTCGCTTTAAAACCTTCTTTTAATAATTTTTCTCTCATATTCTTGCTCGTCTCGTAATCATCATATGGCCCAACACTCACTCTGTGGAAGGTATTATCTCCAATTTTCGCAGACATAATAACTGATTCGAAACCCATAAGAGCTAACTTAGCTTTTAAGTTATCTGCGGGAGCTTGTTCAGAAAATGCGCCCACTTGAATATAGTAATCAATTTGTCGCTCATCGGCTCTTTTCTTTTGGATATCTTCACTATTGTAGGCTGATGACTCTTTTGGAAGTGTTTGATAAAAATCATAGTTAGTATCTTCGTCAATATTGATAACGTCATCTTCACCAATAGCTGAATTAACTTCAATGCATGAGCCTTCCGTTTCTTTTGAAACGAACGAACTTTTACCATTGGTAATAAATAAAGTCACTGCAATTGATATTAAAATGCCTAGCAATAAACCAAAAAATAAACCGTTGGTAAAAGGGGTGCCCTCAGCCTTTTTTTCTTTAATTGTTCTGTAGTCTTCAGCCATCTAATTTCCTTTACATTGAATCTGGAGCAGAAATACCCAGAAGATTTAAACCATTTTTTATTATATGTTGCGTTGCATAAATTAAAGACAACCTACCGTTTTTTTCATTGTTATTGTCAACAAGGAATTTGGTGTCATTATAATAGCCATGAAGATCAGCCGCACATTCTTTTAAAAAGTTTGCGATTTGATGGGGGGCTAATTCTTTTGTGGCGGTTTCTATTATTTCTGGAAATTCTTCTATTTTTTTTATTAATTTTTTTTCTATTAAAGTTTCATACCTATATTCTTCGATACTTCTTAGCGAATTAAAGTCCCCACCCCATTGTATTAGGACTCTTTGAATTCTTGCATGAGCATATTGAATATAATAAACAGGGTTGTCGCTGTTCTGTGATTTAGCAAGATCTATATCGAAGACTAATTGCGAATCCGCGCGCCTAGCTACCAGAAAGTAACGAGTAGCATCACAGCCGACCTCATCAATCAAATCGCGAAGAGTGACATAGCTTCCGGCCCGCTTTGATATTTTAACTTCCTGCCCGTTTTTCATCACCGTTATCATCTGGTGAAGAACATATTCCGGCCAATCAGCCGGGATACCTTTATCTAAACCTTGAAGCCCAGCTTTCACTCTATTAACAGTGCTGTGATGATCTGCCCCTTGCTCATTAATGACTCTCTTAAAACCCCTTTCCCATTTATTGAGATGGTAGGCAATATCAGGAACAAAATAAGTAAAGGCCCCATCACTTTTTTGCATCACCCTGTCTTTATCGTCTCCAAAGGAGGTTGTTTTTAACCATAATGCCCCATCTTTTTCATACGTATAGCCCTTATTTTTTAAGATTGTAATGACATCTTCAATCTTACCTGCTTCATAAAAGGAGGACTCAAGGCTATATACATCAAAGTGAATTTTAAACGCTGCTAAATCTTGGTCTTGTTCTTTTCTCAGGTAATGGACACCATAGTTTTTTATAGCATCATCATCAGCGATATCAGCTGCCGAGAGAACAGTTCCAGAATTACTTTGAATGGTAGATTTTTGAAGGTAGGCATTTGCTATGTCTTGGATATATTCACCGCGATAACCGTCTGCAGGAAAAGCAGGATCTTCAGGCGATATGTTCATACACCTTGATTTAATTGACGTCGTTAGGTTGTCTATTTGTGCCCCTGCATCATTATAATAAAACTCTCGAGTGACATCCCATCCAGAAAATTCAAAGAGCCTTGCCAAACAATCCCCGATAGCCGCACCTCTTCCATGGCCCACGTGCAAAGGTCCAGTTGGGTTGGCTGAAACAAATTCTATTTGAATTTTTTCATGCCCACCACGGTTGTTTCTTCCATAATCTGTATGCTTCTCTAGAGCATGGTTGATAATTTCATTATGTGTTTTTGGGCTAAAGTAAAAATTAAGAAATCCGGCTCCTGCAATTTCTATTTTGCTAAATGATTCTGTAGGTGGAATTTGTTCAACTATGTCTTGCGCAACTTCACGAGGTGATTTTTTAAGAGCCTTAGCCATTACCAGCGCAATGTTAGAGGATAAATCGCCATGATCTATGGATTTAGGCCGCTCAATAATAATTTGCGATTGAGCCATTTCAGGAGTCATTTTTTTGACAATTGAAAAAAGTAAATCAGTAAGGTGAGCTTTCACAAGGTTACAATTAATATATTTTAAAAAAGATATTTTACCCTATCCTGTAGTTTACTTCTTAAGGAATCATAAGTAATTGTAATGAAAGAAAGCCAAAAAATATTAAAAGTGGCATTAGATGTTCCCTTGGATCGATTATTTGATTATTTAAATAATGGACAAGCATTTACAGTAGGCCAGTATGTAAAAGTATCGTTTGGAAGTAGGGTCTTGACGGGGGTAATTTGCGGCTTTGCTAATGAGTCTTTGTTGTCTGAAGATAAGCTTAAGAAAATTATGCATGTAGAGCCTGAGGTAATTTTTGATAATGATCTATTGCGCTTATTAGAATTTTCTGCAGATTATTATCACCATCCTATTGGCCAAACTATTTTATCTATCGTTCCCTCTCGCATTAAGCAAAACAAGTATCAATTGCGCGTAAAAGAAATAGTATACAAAGCGACTAACGAGTTAACCATCGAATGGATTGAGGCATTACCCAAAAGGCAAGTGACTTTAAGAAAAGTAGCAACTAAACTATTAGGTGAGCCTATCCGAAAGACCGCACTAAAAAATATTGCTTCTAATGCAGGCAAAGCCATTCTTGATTTGGTTGAGACAGGTGTTTGTTTCTCTGAAGAATGGAGGGAGGAAACTAGTTATAAAGATGATATTCGGCCATCTTTGAACAAAGAACAGCAACTAGCTATTAACAGCATAAAAGATAATAACAGCTTTGTGCCATGGCTCCTTTACGGAGTTACGGGCAGTGGAAAAACAGAAGTATATTTACATTTAATTGAAAAGTTTCTAGGGGAGGAAAAATCCCAAATTCTAGTCTTAGTGCCAGAAATTAATTTAACCCCTCAATTAGAGTCACGGTTTCGCGTACGGTTTCCCGATACAAATTTAGCTGTGCTTCATAGCAATCTTTCAGATATCGAGAGGCTTGATAATTGGCGCCAAGCAAAGTCCGGAGCTGCCTCTATTATTATTGGTACTCGTTTGGCAGTTTTTACCCCCCTAAATAATTTGAAACTCATTATTATTGATGAAGAGCATGACCCCTCATTTAAGCAGCAAGATGGCCTTAAATATCATGCAAGAGATATCGCTATGGTGAGAGCTAGAAATAACGACATCCCTATTATTCTAGGAACAGCCACACCATCTTTGGAAAGTTGGCTTAATGCAAGCAAAGAAATATCAAAATATCAGTTACTGAGATTAAAGGCCCGAGCAGCGCTTGATGCATCATTACCAGAAATAAAAACAACACCCTTAAATAGCAACAAGGATCAACCTATCTCACCGTTAATATTAAAAGCCCTTAAGCGACGCATAGAGCTTAAACAACAATCATTAATTTTTATTAATAGGCGTGGATATGCTCCCGTTTTAGTTTGCTCAAGTTGTGGTTGGAGTGGGTCATGCCATCAATGTAGCGCAAGGCTTGTCGTTCATCTTAAAGATCAAAAAATGCGTTGCCATCACTGCAATTATGAATGCCCAATAGCATTACAATGCAAGGAATGTGGAAATACCGATCTGCATCCATTAGGATCCGGCACACAAAAAATTGAAGACCAAATTAAGGCTTTGATTCCATCAGCCAATATACTCAGGGTTGATCGAGATAGTATGCGAAAGAAAAATGCCCTCCATGAGCTTTATGAAAAAACGCATAAGGGAGACATCGATATATTAATTGGCACGCAAATGTTAGCGAAGGGGCATGATTTCCCAAACCTAACGTTGGTGGTGGTGTTGGATGCTGATAATGCTTTATATAGTACTGATTTTAGAGCATCGGAGCGGTTATTTTCACAGCTTATGCAAGTCTCCGGACGTTCAGGGCGAGGTAGTTTGGCTGGTGAAGTATTAATTCAAACAAGCTTTCCTAACCATCCTATTTTTCAAGCTGTCAAAGCGCACGATTATGAATTGTTTGCTAATACCATTTTAGCTGAACGGGCATCCATTGATCTTCCGCCATTCAGCTTTCATGCGGTTCTTCAGGCTGAGTCAAAACAGTTAGTTTTAGCAGAAAGGTTTATGGATGATATTGCAAACTGGGCAATGACTTCGAAGGAAACGGTTAAAATTTTTGGGCCGGTTAGGCCAGTGATGGAGAGAGTAAATGGATTAGAAAGAATTCATATATATATTCAGTCAGACAAAAGAAAGCACTTACAAAATATGCTTAAAGTATGGATAGATCAAATTAGGCAACACCCTTTGGCGAATAGAGTAAAATGGAGTATCGATATTGACCCAATGCAATAATGCAAAGCATACCATTTCATGAGAAAAAATTTATCAAAGGTTATGACCTTTTCAGCTACAGATCCAACCTCTGGTGCTGGATTGCAAGCTGACGTCTTAACATTAGCAAGCTTAGGATGTTACCCACTTTCTGTGACTACAGCAGTATCAGCTCAAGACACTATTGGGGTTGAAAGCTTAACGGCAATAAGCGCGGAGTTGGTTAATGATCAAGCGCGAAGTATTTTAGAGGATATGGAAATATCAGTTTTTAAATGCGGTCTTTTAGGGAGCTCTGAAAATATTACAGCAGTAGCCGAAATAGCGGCAGATTATCCTGATATACCGTTAATCATAGATCCTGTCCTAGCATCAGGCCGAGGAGACGATCTGGTAAACGCAGAAATGATGGGTGCGATGCTCGAACTGTTGTTTCCTCAGTCGTACCTAATTACCCCCAATAGTTACGAGGCAAGAAGACTCGTCATTGAGGGCGATGAGAATTTCGAAGATATAAGTATAGAGCAATGCGCTGAGCGGTTTAAGTTACTCGGATGTCAAAATGTACTGATAACAGGCACACATGAAAATACAAAGTCAGTTATAAATACTTTATTTTTAGAATCTAAAGATGCTATACCCTACTACTGGGATAGACTGCCCGGCAGTTACCATGGATCCGGATGTACTTTAACATCAGCAATTGCTGGCTATCTTGCACTGGGGTTTAGTTTGGAGTCCGCTGTGGAGCAAGCACAGGATTTCACATGGCAAGCGTTAAAAAATGCATTTAAGCCGGGAATGGGCCAAGCGATTCCCGACCGACTTTTTTGGGTAGATCAAGAGGATGGCGATGGACGCTTCAACCATAATTAGAGGGCTGTATGCTATTACTCCTGACCAAGAAGACAATGATTATTTGATCAGCCAGGTTCGGCAAGCAATTGAAGGCGGAGTGAAGCTCGTTCAATATCGATCAAAAACTTTAAAACCAAATCAAAAAAAAATACAAGCTACGGCGATAAAAGAGCTATGTGACGCACTAGAAGTGCGACTTATTATTAATGATGATATTGAATTATCTAAACATTTAGATGCATTTGGCGTCCATTTAGGGAAAGATGACGACAATATAGACGATGCTAGGAAATTACTGGGGCCAGATAAATGCATAGGAGTCTCTTGTTATAATTCATTAACTAGAGTCAAAGCGGCGTATGACAAGCATGCAGATTATATTGCTCTAGGAGCTTTTTTCCCAACGAATACCAAGCCTAATGCGCCAAGAGTCACTCTAGAAATCTTAAGGCAGGTGAAAAATATAGGCAATATTCCTCTGGTAGCTATTGGAGGGATATCCTTAGAAAATTTAGATATGTTAAAAGATGAACAAATAAACTCGGTTGCTCTAGTTTCATCCCTTTTTAACTCTGATAATATTGAAGTAACTGCAAAACAATTTTGTACAATCCTGGAAAGTTGGAGTCTATGAATAAAAATCAAAGTTTATATGAGCAATCAAAAAAATATATTCCTGGGGGCGTTAATTCTCCAGTAAGAGCATTTAGCTCGGTAGGAGGCACTCCTATCTTTTTTAAAAGAGGACTGGGAAGCCGACTTTGGGATGAGGACGATAAGGAATACATTGACTACATTAATTCATGGGGCCCTATGATATTAGGACATGCTAACCAAGAGGTTTTAGACGCGGTTAATGAGGCATCAAAAAGTAGCCTCTCTTTTGGTGCGCCGACTTCTCGTGAGTTAGATATGGCAGAAGAGATTGTTAAATTAGTTCCAAGTATTGAGCAGGTTCGTTTGGTTAGCAGTGGCACGGAAGCCACCATGAGTGCCATTAGAGTTGCAAGAGGATTTACTGGTAGGGATACCATTGTAAAATTCGAAGGATGTTACCACGGTCACGCAGATGCTTTATTAGTAAAGGCTGGTTCTGGCGCACTAACATTTGGCCAGCCTAGTTCAGCGGGAGTCCCTATCGATGTCGCTAAACATACTTTAACGCTTCCTTATAACGACACCCAAGCTCTGGAAGATCTTTTTGGCTCGCTTGGTGGAGAAATTGCCTGCGTTATTATTGAGCCAGTAGTAGGGAACATGAACTTAATTATTCCCCACCAAGAATTTCTCGACACCCTCAGATGTCTTTGTACTAAATACGGTGCTGTATTAATCTTTGATGAAGTAATGACTGGTTTTCGCGTTGCATTGGGTGGGGCACAAGCAATGTTTAATGTAATCCCAGATATGACGACATTAGGCAAGGTTATTGGTGGTGGTCTTCCAGTAGGAGCATTTGGAGGAAAGAAGGAGATTATGCAGCAACTTGCCCCTTTAGGCCCTGTATATCAAGCAGGAACGTTGTCAGGAAATCCAGTAGCAGTAGCGGCAGGCCTTAAAACACTGGAGTTAATTCAGCAACCAAATTTTTTTGAGGCACTAAGCACTACAACAAAACAATTGGTAGATGGTTTAACAGCATCAGCCAAAGAGAGAAATGTCGATTTTTGTGCCCGCAATGTTGGGGGTATGTTTGGGTTATATTTTAGTAAAACTCCCCCTAATAGCTTTGAAGAAATCATGGGGTCTGATAGAGAGACATTTAAGAAATTCTTTCATTTGATGCTAAGCCAAGGCATATATTTTGGCCCTTCAGCATTTGAAGCTGGTTTTGTTTCGGCTGCTCATACTTCGGTTGATATAAAACAAACGATTGATGCCGCAAATGTTGCCTTCGATCAGCTAGGATAAGTATTGAGGTTTTTACCATAAGATCATTGAATAAGCGGGCAAAAAGCTATAAAATTTACCGTTCCGTTTAACATACTTAATTATAAATAATGACGCACCCAGCCTCACCAAAAAAACAAGGCCTTTATAATCCTTCAAACGAGCACGATTCCTGTGGCGTTGGTTTTGTTGCCAATAGCCGAGGAATTAAAAGCCATAAGATTATTTTGCAAGGCTTAGAGATTCTTACCAACCTAACGCATAGGGGTGCTACCGGTTATGACCCAAAATTAGGAGATGGTGCAGGCATTCTTATTCAAATACCAGACACACTATTCCAAAAAGAAGCAAAAACATTGGCTATTCAATTGCCAAAAGAAGGTGAGTATGGAATTGGGATGCTATTTTTACCTCAAGCAGACAAGTCTAGAGCAGCATGCGAAAACATAATCAGTAAAGTTATTGCAGAAGAGGGGCAGACAGAGCTAGGCTGGAGGACTGTTCCAGTTAATAACGAAGATATAGCCGGCGCAGCAAGAAACGTTGAGCCAGTTATCAAACAGATCATTATTGGTCAGGGTGATAACGTTGACGGACAAATAGCTTTTGAAAGAAAGCTCTTTGTTATTAGAAAGAGAATAGAAAACCTCGTCCATGCACTCAACATATCTGACCCTGCTAATTTTTATATTTCTTCTATGTCTTCTAGAACAATAGTATATAAAGGGATGCTTTTAGCGAACGAAGTAGGCATATTTTTCCCAGACCTTTTGGATCAATCCGCTGAGTCAGCTTTGGCTTTAGTCCACCAAAGATTTTCAACGAATACCTTCCCATCATGGGATCTTGCTCATCCATACAGAATGATTGCTCATAATGGTGAAATTAATACTGTACGAGGCAATGAGAATTGGATTAATGCTAGACAAAAGAAAATGAAGTCTATGTTGCTAGGCGATGACCTGGAGAAATTGTGGCCACTTATTACAGAGGGCCAATCGGATTCAGCAAGCTTCGACAATTGTTTAGAATTATTGGTAGCAGGTGGTTATAGCTTGCCTCATGCAATGATGATGTTGATACCAGAAGCTTGGTCTGGTAATGCGATGATGAGTCAAGAGAGAAAGTCATTCTATGAGTATCATGCTGCAATGATGGAGCCATGGGATGGCCCAGCGGCTGTAGCTTTTACTGATGGACAAATGATCGGTGCAACTTTAGATCGAAATGGCCTAAGACCCGCGCGTTATTTAATGACTGATGATGGTGTTGTGATGATGGCGTCTGAAATGGGTGTACTTAAGTTTCCTGAAGAAAAAATTGTTAAAAAATGGCGCCTAGAACCAGGAAAAATGTTACTTATTGATCTTCAGGCTGGGAGGATTATTGACGATGCCGAGGTTAAAAAGTTGTTAGCAAGCGCCAAGCCATACGAGACATGGATTAAACAATCTAGATTTCTTTTAAGTGATTTCAAACAAGCAAAAGCTAAGGTCGAGTTGAAGGGCTCATTATTAGATATTCAGCAGGCATTTGGTTTTACCCAAGAAGATATTAATTTTATTCTTAAGCCTATGGTTACTGATGGGCAAGAACCATCAGGGTCAATGGGAAATGATGCGGCACTCCCGGTATTATCTAACCGTCCTAAGGTACTTTATAATTATTTTAAACAGTTGTTTGCTCAGGTTACAAATCCTCCTATTGACCCAATAAGAGAAGAGTTAGTTATGTCCTTGATTACCTTTATTGGTCCCCGTCCTAATTTGTTGGGTATAGAAGAGACAAACCCCCCGGCGCGCTTAGAGTCCAGCCAGCCAATTTTAAGCCTTGAAGATTTAGAGGCATTAAAAGATATTGATCAAACGACCCATGGCCAGTTCAAATCAAAAGTAATTGATATAACCTTCAAGGTTGGTCATGATGAATCTTATGGCCAGGCGATGGAAAGAGCTTTGGTTAGCATTTGTGAAAAGGCAAAACAGTCTGTAAAGGATGGCATGAACATCATCATTTTGTCTGATCGGCAAACCGATAATAACAATCTGGCGGTTCCGGCATTGCTAGCATGCTCCGCTACTCATCAATTTCTAGTAAAAGATGGCATAAGAACAAATACCGGCTTAGTAGTTGATACTGGATCTGCGCGGGAAGTACACCATTTTGCTTTATTAGCAGGCTATGGTGCCGAAGCCGTTTGCCCTTGGCTTACCTATGAAACTATTAGGACGCTAGCCGACGACTTTAGCAGTGCACATGAGAAGTATATTAAAGCTATCGGTAAAGGCTTTAACAAAGTCATGTCAAAAATGGGTATTTCTACCTATCAGTCTTATTGTGGGGCACAGGTTTTTGAGGCAGTTGGCCTAAATCAATTATTCATTGATAAATATTTTAAAGGCACGCCTACGAATATTGAAGGTATTGGGATTAAGGAAATAGCAGAAGAGGCTAATCAAATACATAAAGCTGCTTTTGGTCTTGACCCCGTTCTTATCAACGCGCTTGATGCTGGCGGTGAGTATGCATTCAGGATTCGCGGCGAAGAACATATGTGGAATCCTGAGTCTATTGCAAAATTGCAGCATGCTACTAGAAAAAACCAATACGACACTTATAAAGAATACGCAGAATTAATTAACAACCAAACAAAAAAACACAAAACTTTGCGTGGGCTTTTTGGTTTTAAAAAAACAACACCAATTGCTATAGATGAAGTTGAGTCAGCCAAAGAAATTGTAAAACGTTTTGCTACAGGGGCGATGTCGCTAGGGTCAATATCTACAGAGGCACACTCTACGCTTGCAGTTGCAATGAACCGTATAGGTGGAAAGTCTAATACCGGTGAGGGCGGCGAAGATAAGAAGCGTTTTATACCTATCACTAAAAATTCTTCTATAGCAGAACATCTTGGTGAAGATATTATCGAATCTAATTATGCTTTGGTAGCTGGTGATTCGATGCGATCACGAATTAAGCAGGTAGCTTCCGGACGCTTTGGAGTAACAGCAGAATATTTATCTGCTGCAGATCAAATCCAAATTAAAATGGCACAAGGAGCAAAGCCAGGGGAAGGCGGACAACTACCAGGGCATAAGGTTAGCTCTTACATAGCAAAGCTAAGATTTTCTGTGCCAGGAGTTGGACTTATCTCACCACCCCCACACCATGATATTTATTCCATTGAAGATTTAGCGCAATTGATCCATGACCTTAAAAATGCAAACCCAAGCGCTAGCATTTCTGTGAAATTAGTCTCAGAGACTGGCGTAGGAACTGTTGCGGCAGGAGTAGCCAAAGCCAAATCTGACCATATCGTTATTGCTGGACATGATGGTGGAACAGGGGCGTCACCCCTTTCTTCGATTAAACATGCGGGGACTCCTTGGGAGATAGGGCTAGCTGAAACTCAACAAACCTTAGTGTTAAATCAATTAAGAGGCCGTGTAGTGCTTCAAGTAGACGGACAGATGAAAACGGGCCGGGATGTTATTGTTGGTGCATTATTGGGGGCGGATGAATTTGGTTTTGCTACAGCGCCACTTGTAGTTGAGGGTTGCATCATGATGAGAAAGTGTCATCTTAATACTTGTCCGGTGGGTATTGCGACTCAGGACCCAGAACTCAGGAAAAGATTTAATGGTCAACCCGAACACGTAGTTAATTTCTTCTTCTTTATTGCAGAAGAAATTCGTGAAATTATGGCTTCACTAGGCATGAAAAAATTTAATGACTTGATAGGCCGAAGTGATTTATTAGATATGAAGCAAGGTATTGAACATTGGAAAATTCAGGGATTAAATTTCAGTAAAATTTTTCATCAGCCAGATATGGGCACAGAGGTATCTCGATACAATGTCGAGCAGCAATACCATGGATTAGACAAAGCATTAGATCTGGAAATTATTAAAAAAGCTAAGTTATCGATTGAAAAAAAAGAACCTACGGCTTTTGATATAGCCATAACAAATACAAACCGTACAGTCGGCACTATGTTGTCTCATGAGATTGCTAAACGATATGGCAATGACGGTCTTCCGGATAACACTATAAGAGTTAATATTGAAGGCACGGCCGGGCAAAGTTTTGGAGCCTTTTTAGCCAAAGGCATAACATTGAACCTTCATGGCGAAGGCAATGATTACGTTGGCAAAGGCTTATGTGGGGGCCATATTATTATTCGTCCACCACAACACTTTAAAGGCATAGAAGAAAAAAATATTATCGTTGGAAATACCGTAATGTATGGAGCAACCTCAGGAGAGTCCTACCTTAGGGGTATTGCAGGTGAGAGATTCTGCGTGAGGAATTCTGGTGCCTCAGCGGTAGTTGAAGGTGTTGGTAATCATGGCTGTGAATATATGACTGGAGGTACTGTAGTCGTGTTGGGGCAAACGGGGCAAAATTTTGCTGCTGGGATGTCGGGAGGCGTTGCATATATTTATGATCCAGAAGGAACATTTACACAATCATGCAATCTATCAATGGTAACTTTAGAAAAAGTAGTCAAAGAGAGTGTGCAAGTTAAAGGACCTAAACACCTAAATTTAACGGATGAAACAATTCTGAATAAATTAATAGCCAATCACCATCAATTTACTAACAGCACCATAGCGGGTGATATATTAAATAAATGGGAAACGTCCATTGAAAAATTTGTCAAAGTTATGCCTAACGAATATAGAAGAGCATTAGATGAGTTACATGCACAAACAATTAAGGAGGTGGCATAAATGGGTAAGGTTACAGGTTTTATGGATTTTCCTAGAATTGCCGAAGAAAATATTCCACCTGCAGAAAGGGTAAAAAATTATAAAGAGTTTGTGCTGCACTTATCTGACGAGGCGGCGAAAACACAGGGAGCTAGATGTATGGATTGCGGCATACCTTTTTGTAATAACGGATGCCCTGTTAATAACATTATTCCTGATTGGAACGACCTAGTATTTCAGCAAAACTGGGAACAAGCAATTGAGGTGCTTCATTCTACTAATAATTTTCCGGAATTTACTGGGAGAATTTGCCCTGCTCCTTGTGAGGCTGCATGCACATTAAATATTAATGATGATCCGGTCGGAATTAAGTCAATTGAGCATGCCATTATTGATAAGGCATGGGAAAACAATTGGGTTGTTCCTCAACCACCAAAAAATAAAACAGGTAAAAAAATTGCTATCGTAGGTTCAGGACCGGCAGGTTTGGCAGCAGCTCAGCAACTCGCAAGAGTAGGACATGATGTGGTTGTGTTAGAAAAAAATGATCGTATTGGTGGGTTATTAAGGTATGGCATACCAGATTTTAAAATGGAAAAATCCCATATTGATCGACGTGTTGTTCAAATGGAAGCGGAGGGCGTTACCTTTAAGACCAATCAGAACGTTGGTGAAAATGTTGACCCAGATCAATTAGTGCACGATTTTGATTCCGTCATTCTTGCGGGGGGTGCTGAGTGGCCAAGAGACCTTCCTGTACCTGGAAGAGAATTAGATGGAGTGCATTTCGCTATGGATTTTCTACCTAATCAAAATAAAATCGTTGCAGGTGATGAGGTAAAAGATCAAATTACCGCGACAGGAAAGAATGTTGTAGTTATTGGGGGTGGTGATACTGGATCAGACTGTGTTGGGACTTCAAATCGCCATGGAGCTGCATCAGTTTATCAGTTCGAACTCATGCCCGAACCTCCGGAAAAAGAAATTAAATCATTGGTGTGGCCTTATTGGCCTCTTAAGATGAGAACATCCAGCTCACATGAAGAGGGCTGTGAAAGAGACTGGTCTGTGGCAACTAAGTCATTTATAGGTGAAAACGGAAAAGTAAAAGAATTAGTTGCAGCCAGAGTGGAGTGGAAAGATGGCAAGATGCAAGAAGTCCCTAATTCTGAATTCACCATGAAAGCGGACTTAGTTTTATTGGCTATGGGCTTTGTGAGCCCCCAACAAACTATTTTAGATAAGTTTGGTATTGATAAAGATGCCAGGGGTAATGCCAAAGCTGAAACCGAGGGCGAAAATTCATATACGACATCAAGAAGCAAAGTGTTCGCAGCAGGTGATATGCGAAGAGGCCAGTCATTAGTTGTATGGGCTATAAGAGAGGGTCGTCAGTGTGCCCGATCTGTAGACGAGTTCTTGATGGGTTCAAGTAACCTCCCCCGTTAATAATAATATTGGTGAAAAATCTTCTTTTTTTTCTGCTTGTATTGTTGTCAGGATGTATGACAACGGCTGCAGTAGTAGATACTGCTGGAGGTGCTGCGGTGTCAACAGGAGAGTTGGTGGTTGATACCTTAGACTTAATTACCCCGGATATATTTAGTGATGACTAAACTATACTAACCCCAATGGCCCCTATTAAAAATGACGTCTTTCTAAAGACACTTAAACAAGAAGCCACACCCTATACCCCTGTATGGTTGATGCGTCAGGCAGGAAGGTACCTACCGGAATACCGCAAAACAAGAAAGCATGCCGGAAGCTTCCTAGATTTATGTAAAAATGCTGACTTTGCTACTGAAGTAACCCTACAACCACTCGACCGATACCCTCTATTAGATGCTGCTATATTATTTTCTGACATACTTACAGTACCTGATGCCATGGGTTTAGGGCTTCATTTTGTTGACGGTGAAGGACCAAAGTTTCATTATCCATTAACCGATGAGAAGGCAATTCAAAAGTTAGATGTACCAAATGTAGAAGAAAAATTAGGGTACGTTTTTAATGCAGTGCAGTCGATAAAGAGAGCATTGAATGGGCGTGTACCATTAATTGGTTTTGCAGGAAGTCCATGGACACTAGCGACTTACATGGTTGAGGGACAAGGAGGAACAGGGTTCCTTAATATTAAAAAAATGTTATATTCACGACCAGATCTAATGCACCATATTCTTAAGGTAACTGCAGAATCCGTTTCTATATATTTGGCAAAACAAATAGAAGCTGGAGCAGACGCGGTAATGATTTTTGATTCATGGGGTGGAGCCCTCTCACATCACGAATACGAGAGCCATTCATTAAATTATATGAAAGTGATTATCGCAAATTTAAATTTAATGGGCTTTGAAAGCACCCCTAAAATAATCTTTACTAAGGGTGGCGGGCAATGGCTTGACCTTCAAGCTAAAAGTGGTGCTGATGCACTGGGCATAGATTGGCAAACAAATTTAGGCAATGCTCGTAAAGTAGTAAACGATCAATTAGTCCTTCAGGGAAATCTTGACCCAGCAATATTGTTATCGGAGCCAAAAGCAATAAGGTCAGCCGTACGAAATATTTTAGATAGCTACGGACACGGTGAAGGACATATATTTAATCTTGGGCATGGAATCACACAATTTACCCCACCTGAAAATGTTGAATGCATGTTAGAAGAAGTACGATCATATAGTAAAAAATATCATATAAATGCATAATTTGTCATAAATCTTTCATAAAAAAAGCTTATCGTTGAAAAAAATTTATAAGCTTATCAATGGTAAAAAATCGCAAAAGCGTATTAAAAAAATTGCATGAAATAGACACAGCAATGTGTTTATTTATGAATTGCCAGAGCAACCATAGAATAATTAGGCAATTTTTTAAGGCAGTAAGCCGTCTGGGGGACGGTATTATTTGGTACATATTAATGGCAGCCTTTTTATTCCTAGATGGGATGGAGGGAATAAAAGCGGTCAGTCACATGCTCATATTTGGAGCTACGGGAACCTTGGTTTATAAAATAATGAAGCGGTCGGTTTCTCGGCCTAGACCTTTTCAAGTTAATCTAAGTATTAAAAATAAAGAGAGGGCCCTAGACCACTTTAGCTTTCCATCTGGTCATACATTGCACGCAGTTATATTCAGTTTAATAGCCTCCATATACTTACCGTCTTTATTTCCAATATTAATATCTTTGACCGTACTGATTGGGCTATCAAGAGTTATTCTAGGGCTTCATTACCCAAGTGATGTAGTTGTTGGTGCATTGATAGGTCTTCTAATAGTAAAAATATCAACTTTTATTTTCTAATAGGTGAAGATACTTTTTATATCTGACGTATATTTCCCAAGAATAAATGGGGTGTCAACTTCTATCAGGACATTTCGTGCTGAGCTAAAAAGTTTGGGCCATGAAGTTCATTTAATAGCCCCAAGATATGGAAAAAATGATCGAAAAGAGGAATGGATTACCAGGGTAGATTCTCGTGGTATTTATTTTGACCCTGAGGATAGGCTTATTCAATATTTTAAGGCATTAAAACTGTTGCCATGGATTAAGAAAGAAAATTTTGAAGTGGTGCATATACACACACCTTTTTTTGCACATTATCTTGGAATAAAAATAAGAAAAGAGTTATCTATTCCTTGTATAGAGACATACCACACTTTTTTTGAAGATTACCTGCATCATTATTTGCCATTTATACCAGAATTTATTTCCCGTAACTATGCAAGGTGGATATCAAAACGACAATGTAACGCGGTTAATGGAATAATATCTCCATCACAACCAATGCTTAATGTTTTAAGGAAATATCAAATAGACACTCAAAGCAAAGTTATACCGACAGGGCTAGAAGAAAAATATTTTACGAGACATTCTGGAAAGGCATTTCGATTAGCGCAGAATATACCAAAAAAACAAAAAGTATTGTTGTTTGTGGGAAGAGTGGCGCATGAAAAAAATATATTATTCTTACTTCGGATGCTTAAGATACTACTTAAAAAACATCCGAATACTCTATTGTTAATAACTGGCGAAGGTCCAGCAGAAGAAGACATTAGAAATGAAATAAAATTATTAGGTATAACGGATAATGTAAAAATGATTGGGTACTTAGATCAGATAGATGAATTACCAGCGTGTTATTCCGCTGCAGATATTTTTGTTTTCTCTTCAAAAAGTGAAACACAAGGAATTGTATTATTAGAAGCAATGGCACAAGGTACTCCTGTTGTTGCGATTGCAGAGCTTGGAACAGCATCAATATTATTTGAAGGGAGGGGGGCATTAATCGCGAAGGATGATACCAAACATTTTTCAGGGCGAGTAGATGAGTTATTATCAGACCAAGGTCTTCATCAAAGAATGAGCGAAGAAGCATTTAAATATGCTAAGAGAAATTGGTCCGCAAAAGATCAGGCAAAAAAATTAATATCTTTTTACTCGTCAGTGAAAAAAAGGTATGGGGAAAAGAAAAATAATTAAAACATTAAGGGTTGGGGTCAGAAATCAGTTTAGATAGTATTGTTAATTGAGAAGCGTGCTCGTTATTTTTATTCTTATTTTTTGAGTAAGCATTGTCCGGTAATAATTTCTAACTATCCTTATCATGTAGCATCATATTAAGACCTTCATCAATTACCCTTTGTTTAAGAATTAGATCATAAACTGGAAAGGTAACCTCAGTTCTTCGTGAAAGTGAATATTGAATTTTGAATTTTGAATAAAAGCTATGACTAGGTAAAAAAATTAATATAACCAATTAAGAATAGTGGAATTTGTAATCCGAAGTTTACAATAATTGCCTTATCCTTATTTAACAGTCCAGCAATAGTCCATCCAACAACTCCAATTCCATGAGAGAAAATATTCAATGGGTATATATTTAGATTTGTTAGCAATATTCCAATTAAAACAAAAGATGTACTAATCCACTTTAAATATAGTTTAATAAAATTCATGATCTCTCCTCGCATAATGATCAAACCAGTTTTTAAGAATATTAATATGTTTTTCTGTTATTCCTGTTATCGAGTCGCAAAGAATGAGCTGAAAAAAATTATCAGGAAATTTTTCTGATTTGTCATCAATTGCTACCCAATCAATATTTGTAGAAGCTTCATATCTGAGAAATGATCTATTTGCTTTAATCTTGGTTAACCAATAAATCAATGATAAAAAGCCTTATCAATACCGACACCCGTTTGCGATCGAAAGAATTGGGCATCAAATTTGGCTTGTTCTAAATAAGCATTTTTACTTTTGTCAGTCACAGAAAAAAACCAAATGCCTAGAAAGGTAATGCTCATAGAAAATAGAGCAGGGTACTTATAAGGAAAAATAGCCTCCTTATTATTAAATACATCGACCCAAACAACAGGACCTAAAACTACCAAGACGATCGCCGATATAAGGCCCGCAGTGCCACCAATAATTGCTCCTTTAGTGGTTAGTTTTTTCCAATAAATAGATAGAAGTAGGATGGGAAAATTGGTGCTAGCTGCTATAGCGAATGCTAAACCAACCATGAACGCGACATTTTGACTTTCAAATGTAATACCAAGTAGTATAGCCAAAAGCCCTAAACACACCGTACCAATTTTTGATACTCGCATCTCTTTTTTTTCACTATACTTTTTTCCACTAAATACATTGGCATACAGGTCATGTGAAATAGCAGAGGCTCCAGCAAGGGTTAGGCCGGATACAACGGCTAAAATTGTTGCAAACGCGACAGCGGAAATAAATCCTAGGAGCAAGTCGCCACCAACAGCATGTGCTAAATGAATAGCAGCCATATTGTTATTACCTATCAGCTGGCCTAATTCATTGAGGTATTGAGGGTTTTGAGACACTAGAATGATGGCCCCGAATCCAATAATAAAAGTTAATATATAGAAGTAGCCAATAAATCCTGTCGCATAGACTACCGACTTCCTAGCTTCTACGGCATTTTTTACCGTGAAGAAGCGCATTAAGATATGGGGGAGGCCAGCCGTTCCAAACATCAAGGCCAGCCCAAGTGATATAGCAGAAACGGGGTCTGATATTAGGCCACCTGGCGCTAAAATTTCATCCCCTTTTGGATGAATGTTAATGGCCGCTGTGAAGAAATGATCGATGCTAAAATTGAACTGAATCAACACCAATACGGCAATCAGTGTTGCCCCTGAAAGCAATAATATGGCCTTAATTATCTGAACCCAGGTCGTGGCAAGCATTCCACCAAAACTTACGTAAAGTATCATTAGCCCGCCAACAATAATCACTGCGCTGTAGTAAGGTAATCCAAACAATAGCTCAATCAGCTTTCCGGCACCCACCATTTGAGCGATCAAATATAAAATGACGGTGCAAAGTGATCCGCATGCAGCAAGCAACCTAATGGGCTTTTGTTGTAAGCGAAAGGAAGCGACGTCAGCGAAACTGTATTTCCCCAAATTCCTTAAAGGCTCAGCAATTAATAATAAAATAATCGGCCATCCAATAAGAAATCCAATAGAGTAAATCAATCCGTCAAACCCGGTTAGATAGACGAGTCCTGATATACCAAGAAAAGAGGCGGCAGACATAAAGTCACCTGAAATAGCCAGCCCATTTTGAAAACCTGTAATATCGCCACCAGCAGTATAAAAACTTTTCGCTGTCTGAGTTTTTTTTGACGCCCAATAGGTTATGTATATGGTTAGACCTACAAATAAAACAAACATCAAAACAGCTGTGTTGTTTAGGCCCATTAAACTTATTTAGCCTTAATTAATTTGCTAACCAATGGCTCTAATTTCTTGTTAACCAGATAAGCATATAAAAAAGTGATAAGGAAAATATGAAGAATTAAGAGAAATCCAAGAACAATTCCAATAGATAAAGATCCCCTGCCAATTAATTGACCGAAGAAAGTCGGATTAAAAGCAATTATCCATATAAAGCAAAAATAAGGAACAACCGTTAACAGTATTAGAGGTAAAATAATTTTTCTTCGAGCTCTCTGCAGATCCGAAAATATTTTTTGTGTATTTTTAATTGAGGCTATAGACACTGATAAAGTCACCTTGTTTGTAGCCCATAATTTTATTTCCACCAGATACTACAGCAATATACTGCTTCCCATCAATCATATAAGAAATAGCGGGGGCATTCACTCCTGCATTAATTTTTACCGACCAAAGTGACTCGCCTGAGCTTGCATGGATAGCACTAAAACTTCCATTACCTTCGCCAACAAAAACTAAGTTACCTTTTGTTGCGAGGGTTCCTCCTAGCAAAGGCTGGTCTGTACGATGTTGCCAGCGAATCTTTCCGTCAGTTAGATCAATAGCTGACAATAGTCCCCACTGATCATCATCGGTAGGCTCAGAGCTAGTGTATCTAATCGCTTTACCATTAACTATTTTTTCATGTTGTGTGTATTTAATCGGAGCATGTATGCCAGAAACGTAAGCAAGATGCTGGTCAATATTAACGCTTACTGGAGACCAGTTGGATCCACCTAATATTCCAGGATATATAACAGTTCCTTCTTCGCTCGCTTCAGCGAACATATTATTTTGTGGGACAAAGGGCTCTGATTTTAGGAGCAACTCTCCTGAATTTCTATCATGAATATAAAACCAGCCTGTTTTACCTGCCTGCCCTACCGCAGGAATAATCTTTCCTTCATGAATGGTATGAAAGATGACCGGGGGGCTGGCTACATCGTAACCCCATATATCATGTGGTACTTGTTGGTAATACCATTTTAGTTTTCCAGTATTTGCATCTAAAGCAATCAGTGAGACGGTATACAAGTTATCACCTGGCCTACTTTGATCGCTCATTTGAGGGGATGGATTCCCTGTACCAAAGAATAGGGTATGTGTTTCCTTATCAATAGCCGGGGTTGTCCATGCAGAACCCCCGCCATATTTTGCAGCATCAGGATATTGGGATAACGACTCTTTTTCGTTGAGCAAATCCCTATTTAACACCTCTCCATCTTTAGTGTAGTTACTAAACTCACCCTCCCATCCTTCGTTGGGGATCGTATCAAATTGCCATATTTGCTTTCCCGAATAGATATCATAGGCTGCTAAAAATCCAGGCCGACCAAACCTTCCTGAAACTCCTACGACGGCCCCTAGTGGAGCATCTTTTTCGTGTCCTTCAACATGTAATCCATAACCTACACCGGTAATACCAACAATCACTTTATTTTCATAGACTACGGGAGCCATCGAAATGCCTGCGCCCGTTCCACCGCTGACTTGTTTTTCTCTATTTGGATCGCTGGGATTTAAGGAAGAAATAGATTCGGTTCCTACAGTATCTTCTACTACATTAATGTCCCATAACTTTTTACCTGTTTTAATATCTAAAGATATAAGTCTTGCATCTACGGTACCCATAAATAGTTGTTCACCATAAACTGCAACGCCTCGGTTTGTTGGTCCGCAACACATTTTCCAGTTCCGATTACGATCGTGTTCGTATCGCCAGATGACTTTTCCTGTCTTAGCATTCATGGCAATAATATGGTTATAAGGGAGTGATATATACATAACACCGCTCTGAACGATTGGTGTGGATTGAAAAGTCGCTTTAATTCCCGTTTGGTATTGCCAAGACAATTTTAGGTCTTTAACATTCGTATCATTGATTTGATCTAAGCGTGAATACCGTTGGTTGGTGAGATCTTGTCCATATGATGACCAATCTGAGTCAGATTGTTGGCAGCCCACCAGACAAAAAAGAAGGAAAAAAAGAACAATATTTTTTAAGGCAGTCATTTAGATGTAGGCGTACACCGGCACATTAAGGACTCTTATTTTATCAGCAATTTGATCTAGCTCGCTTTCAGTTAGACGTTCAATTTCTATGGAAATATTTTGCTCCGATGGCCTTGCAAGACTATACAAATGAATACCACTTAATCGATCCTCGTAATGCTTGAGAAATGCAATGTATGCATTAATACTTTTATTTGAAGGTAATTGCCCGTTCATTTTAATTAGACAGGTTTGTATAATAGTTGGCGAGACGGATAAGGATGCCTCAATATTATTTTTAGTAACCCCTAGGCTACTATTAATTTGATTAATTAATTTAATTTCATCGTCCATTACACTGTCAATTTTAAACCATACTTCCTTCCGGATAGATTGAATCGCGGCCCACCCTTTTTGGACTGACTTGTTAGTCATATTACTGCCATTGGTAATAACTCGCACTGTCAGTTGGTCGACTAATTTGTAATCGTTTATGGCTTCCACTACCACCTGGGTTACCTCACCAAATTCTCTAGCCGCTGTTGGCTCACCGTTTCCAGAGAAGGCTATGTCTTTAAAGGTAGTTCCAGGACTGGTATGTTTAGACAGAAAATTATTATGAACAATTTCCTCAAGCCAAAAATACAGTTCTTTTTTAAGAAGTTTAATATCAATAGGCTCGGGCTTTCCCCTGGTTAGGTTGGGAATTTCACAATAAATACACTGCCAGTTACATGCATTGTTGGTGTTTAAATTAATGCCAAGAGATAAGCCTCCAGCTCGTCTTGATACGACTGGATAAATGTATTTCTTATCGAAAATATTTCGATCATGATTAATGATGCTTAAGGTTGCCATCTATTGTCTTCAGCTGTTATTTTCTTACATGATACTTGATTTGTTAGTTATCCACATAGACTGATAGGGAGTTAGCATCAATTTACCCTGTGATCTTTCTAACTTGGTACCTGAAATTAAATCAACCCAATTATCTGTCTCTATCAAGTTAAGATCTGATAATTGCATAGCTATCTTTTGGTTTGAAATATTATGAATAGAAAATATGCTTTGAGTTCGATCAAGGCTTTGCCGCCATAAAGCTAAAACCCTGTCCCCGAGATCAAGAGTAAATTGAGTGGCATTTGGATGAAATGCTCTCTGATGCTTTCTTATGCCGATAAGCCTTAATAGCTCATAAAACATTCGTGAATGATGGTTTTCGCCTAAAAGTATTTGTTCAAGTTCTTGCATTTGCCATTGATGTCGATTGATACCTCGATTTTGACCACTATGCTTTACCTTCTCGTAGTCATTTTGTGTGGCAATAAGGCTGTGAATATAAAAGGCAGGGATTCCCTCAAGAGATAACATAATAGTATGAGCAGATATAAACCTTGCTTCTTGATAACCATCGTCTCCATCTTTAACATGCAGCTTTAGGGCATCAAAGAGAGCAATATTGAGCTCGTAGGGCCGCTGGCTATTTTCTTTTGTTCGGTAAGAGACTTTACCTCCGGACCCTTCTATATTTTTTGCAAGCATGTCTATTTCTTCTTCTGTCAATATCTCTTCAATGGGACGCAATCCAATTCCGTCATGACTCGCAATAAAGTTGAAATATGTTGTCCCAAATATTGCCGGCGGCATACCCATTAGCCATTGCTTAATTTTTTCAGATATACCATTTAACAGGGTATATAAGATTAACGGTGGCAAGGCGAAGTTATAAACTAGATGTGCTTCATTTCGATTACCAAAATAAGATAGATTTTCTCTGTTAGGAATGTTGGTTTCTGTGATGAGAAAAACTTCATCAGAATAAAAGTCTGTCAGCGTTCTAATGAGCCTAATAATTTCATGTGTCTGGGGGAGATTGATGCATTCCGTATCAATCTGTTTCCAGATAAAAGCTACTGCATCTAATCTAAATATTTTTGTGCCGCGCTCAAGGTAGGTTCTAACTATATCAATTATTTCGATTAACACCGCAGGGTTAGAAAAGTTTAGGTCTGGTTGATCGTGACTAAATGTTGACCATACATATTTCTTCCCATTAAGTGTATCTACCTCTTGCAGCACGTTACTAGTTCTTGGCCTAACCACTTTTTGGGTATCGATTAGAGGGTCAACGGATAGAAAGTAATGCTGCCCAGGATTCTTGCCATTTTTAAATTGATCAAACCATTGGCTTCTTGATGAGACATGGTTTATTACGAGGTCACTCATTAGCTTATAGGTTGAAGCAATTGCTTCAATATCTTCCCAAGATCCAAAAGCATCATTAATTTTTTTGAAGTCAATAACAGCAAAGCCATCGTCTGAGCTATAGGGGAAGTAGGGCAAGATATGCACAGCATTAATGTGAGGTTGAATATGATTGTCTAGAAAGTTTAGTAGTGTTTGCAGTGGAGCTTTCTTTCTTTCAATAATGCTATGAGCGTAAGTTATAAGGATTACATCTGATGAGTCCCATTTGCTTATATTGGGGTTGGGAGAAATGAGATCTCGGTCTTGAAAAAATACAGCTATGATTTTTTCTGAGAGCGCGTAGTTATCGTTATTTACATATATTTGATTGAGGTGATGATGAATCTTTTCTCTTAATTCATCCTCAAGGGACAGGCTTGCCATAGGGCTAGGAGAACTCTTCCATATCTTTTTTTACTGCCTCCAATATCTCCTCTCTTAATTCTGGTAAAGCGCTATTAACTCTTGTCCAGCTAGGGATAAATGGTGTTTCCATCGGGTGTTCTAGGAAATGATGACCGGCATTCATGATATTTTCTGCAAATAGTTCTACGGCTTTTTCTTCTGCATGGATATCAAAATTGAGCCCGTTCATTTTTGCGTCATTGTTATAAGTTTCTACAAAGTCTAAGGCGATGCGGAAGTAGGTTGCCTTTATCGATCTGAAGGATTCGTTGTTAAAAACTAAGCCTGTAGTAGCTAATTTTCTAAAGATGGATTTGCTTATATCTATAGACATTTTAGATAATCCTTTACTTGCATCCGCCTCGCTAAGATCTTGGTGCTTGTGATCATATTTATCAGCTATATCGACCTGGCATATGCGGTTATTTGCATAGTTACGATTCATTTCAGATAACACACCAATCTCTAATCCCCAGTCACTAGGTATCCTAATATCGTTTAATACATCTGTTCTTAGAGAAAACTCACCCGACAATGCATATCGGTAGCTATTTAAGTATTCTAAATATTCATTAGCAGGAAACATCTTCATTAGTGATCGAATTAACGGCGTTACTAGCAAACGACAAACTCGACCATTAATTTTGTCTTTTGATACCCGTGAGTAGTAACCCTTACAGAACTGGTAGTTAAAATTCGGGTTGGCAACAGGATAAATGAGGCGTGCTAACATATCTCGTGTGTAGGTCACAATATCGCAATCGTGAAGTGCAACGGACTCTACTTTTGAGGCGGCTAGAATATAACCAAAGCAATACCAAACATTTCTGCCTTTACCCATTTCTTGAGGGGCTAGCTTTATTTTTTGTAATTTCTTGTCTAATGCTTTTAGCCTTGGCCCATCGTTCCATAAAATGACATGATCCTGAGGAAGTTTAGCAAAGTAATTAATAGCATCTTTGTACTCATATTTAGTAGCTTGGTCCAGGCCAATAACGATTTGGTTCACATATTTAACTTGAGTTAACTCATCTACAATTTTTGATAGTGCCGGAGACAAAAGTTCTGAATAAAGTGATGGTAGTACAAGGCCCATAGGGCGTGCTTTTGAAAAAGCGAGTAGTTCTTTTTCAAGGCTTTCCGTATCTTGAACCCTCAGATTATGTAGGTTCGTAATAATGCCATTCTGATAAAAATCACTCATATGCTATCCAATACAATTAATAATTGCTTCATTCCATCCCTTTGGCCCAATCAACCTCGTTACAATTTCCGCAGAATGACCTTTGATCTGCGGTGGTGGTTTATTTGGGTGCCTAACAATAATTGCTTTATCTACCTTACTTAACATATTAATATCATTTTCACTGTCTCCCAATCCTATGGTAAGTATTTTATCTTCTGAGGCTTCTTGATATCTTTTTTTGACCCATAATAGTGCGTCTCCTTTCGTTTGTGCTGAAGAGACTGTGATAAATCGCCCACCTTGCATACCTATCAGCCCGTGCTTTTTAAGTAAGACTTTAAAAGAGTCTAATTTAATTTCAGAGTCTTCCCATATAAGTGGCTCTGAAAACTCCCTTAACGATGCTCTTTGACTTGACTCTTTATTTAGGCCGGTTTCTTTCTGAATCCCTTTGGGCCCAAGTTGGGAAAATGATGTAAAAGAAAAGTCTGTTTTTAAATCTTGAAGAACATTAAGAATTTGAGAATAGCTTTGACCTAGAGCTATTTTTTTACCCTTAAAAAAAATACCTGAACCATTTTCATAAATAAAAGGGTCCGTTATTCCTAATTTAGATCGAATATTGATCATCTCTTCATATGTTTTGCTGCTTGCAAGAATAAGTGGAATTTTTCTTTTTTTAATTAATTGTAACGCAGGTAAAGCGTCATCAAACGAGTAGTTGTGATGATCAAGGAGTGTCGCATCAAGGTCAGAAAAGATTAAAACCATAAGAGTATCTAATTAGAAGAGAAATTATTCTCTTCAGTAAATTTCCATGTTCGTGTGATATTGATAATATCGACTTCTTTGCGCATTTTTTCAGAAAATGCAGCGTAAGGCTCACCTAATTCAACTATTTTTATAGCGGCTTTATCCAGAGCATCAAACCCAGAACTTTTATTGATAATAATTTGTTTGATTTGTCCTTCCGAGGTTAGACTCACCGTCAATCGGAGTGTCCCTAAATTACCAGCTCTAGCCTCCTCTGGGTAATTTAGAGCGCCTAGTCTTTCAACCTTCTGTCTCCACGCCTCAAAGTAAAGCCGGTACTCATAGTCAGTTGTGCGAGCAGAAACTGTTTTTACTCGAGGTCGATTTTTTTTTCTTGGGGTTAAATCTAGTTTACTGAGATCCGATATTAATTGATCTGTGTTAATAACCTTACTTTGCTGTTCTTTTTCATCAATTAACTCCGCTTTGTTATTTGCCGTGAGCTTTTCATCGATAACAGGAGGGCGTTCGATTTTTGGAGACACAGCTTTTTTTTCCATCACAGCTTTTGGTGTTATGGTTTTATTGGTTATATTTATAGGCTTCTGAACGGGAGGCGCCTGAATAAGCTCTTGAACGGGAGGAATTATTTTTGGTTGTTGTACTATAGTTAACTCAATATCTGGAGAAATTTCAAAATTAGCAATATCTGTAGGCTGCAAGCTTCCATACATTACAAAGGATAAATGCATAATGAGTGAGATAAGAATAGCAACTATGAAATGAATATGGCTGAGTGGATCCTTCATCATATTAGACGTCATTGAAATAATGCGATGACTTTACTTTGTATACCAGAAAAATTTCCATTGCTCATAAAAACTATATGGTCCTCACTTCGGTGGTTTTCTACAATCGCTTGTGCAATGTCATTTATATTATCAGAGACCATAGCTTTGGGGTAATCCTTAAATAATTTATGTGCATCCCAGGTTAAATTATTTGTAAAGCAATACACTTGGTCGGCAGCTTCAAGACTCTTGAGTAGATCTGCTTTCATTGACCCAAGCTTCATCGTGTTTGATCTTGGTTCAATGACAGCGACAATTCTTCCTGACTTTTTAGTATGACTTAAACCTTCCAGCGTAGTCCGAATAGCGGATGGATGATGGGCAAAATCATCATAAATCAGCACTCCATTTTTCAGCTCAGCAATTTTTTCCATACGTTTCTTTACGCCCTTAAATGAGGAAAGCGCTTGGATAGATTGTTCTGGTGAGACCCCTACATGCCTTGCCGCGGCAATAGCAGCTAGAGCATTAGATGCATTATGATGACCAATGAGACCCCATACGAGAGTGCCTTGTTTTTTTGTTTGGTGCAAAATCTCAATAGATTGTTTATCTTCTTGCCACTGGTAGGACCATTCTTTGTCATCAGAAAAATACTCAATTTCTGACCATAGGCCCATGCTAATTGTTTCTTGTAATGCCTGACTTTCTGCATTGCAAATTATGCGGCCATGTTCCGGAATAGTTCTTACGAGATGATGAACGTGTTTTTTTATGTGTTCAAGGTTATCAAAAATATCTGCATGATCAAATTCTAAATTATTTAATATTAAGGTACGTGGATGATAATGAACAAATTTAGATCGTTTATCAAAGAATGCTGTGTCATATTCATCGGCTTCGATGACAAAGAAGCTAGGAGCATTTTTTAGGGTGTTATCGGGTAGCTTTGCTGAACTGTTAAAATTACCGGGGACACCTCCTATTAGATAACCGGGAGCTAGGCCGTTAGATTCTAGAATCCAAGCAAGCATTGCAGTTGTTGTGGTTTTCCCATGTGTTCCTGCAACAGCTAAGACCCATTTATCATGAAGTACATGTTCATACAGCCATTGTGGTCCAGATAGATAAGGTAAGTTTTGGTTTAATATCGATTCCATTAGGGCGTTACCCCGGGCAATAACATTACCAATAATATAAATATCTGGATTTAATCCAGTTTGTGAGGCATCAAACCCTTCGATAATATCAATTCCTTGTTCCGCTAATTGAGTGGACATAGGAGGATAAACATTCTGGTCACACCCGGTAACTTTAAACCCCTCGGCTTTAGCTAAGGAGGCTATGCCTGCCATAAATGTTCCACATATACCTAATATATGAATATGCATATTTATCTAAGATTCGAAGCGAGCCATTTTTTTAGTTGATCGACAGAAACAGATCGTCTGGATGCCATGTCTTCTAATTGGTCGGTATCAATCTTGTCAACACTGAAATATTTTGCTTCGGGGTGAGCAAAATAAAATCCACTGACGGATGATGCGGGGGTCATCGCCATGCTTTCCGTTAGTTCCATGCCAATTTCTTGAGCCTTTAATAGCGCGAATATTTCTTTCTTTACTGTGTGTTCTGGACAGGCTGGATATCCTGGCGCAGGCCTAATGCCTTGATATTTTTCGTGGATCAAATCTTCTGTCGATAGGCTTTCGGGTTGATAGCCCCATAAATCTTGCCTCACCCTGTCGTGCATATATTCAGCAAAAGCTTCGGCCAACCTATCTGTGATGGCTTTTATCATAATGCCGCTGTAATCATCTTCCGCTTTGTCGAATAGCTTTTCATAGACTTCGACATTAATCCCTGAGGTCACCGCGAAGAGCCCAATGTAGTCTTTTACTCCGCCGTTCTTTGGAGCAATATAATCGGATAAGCATAGATTAGGATTTTTCTTGCCATTGATAGTTGGTTTCTGTGTTTGTTGCCTTAGTCCGTAATAAGTTAGAAAAGGCTCTGAGGCATTTTCATCTGCATAAATCTCAATGTCATCATCATTTACCGTATTGGCTGGATAGAAGCCGATCACACCGTTAGCCTGCAATTTTTTTTCATTGATGACTTTAGAGAGCATTTTTTTCGCTTCAGCAAACAATTGAGAAGCGCTTTCGCCTACAATACTGTCCTCTAAAATAGCTGGATATTTGCCATGCAGATCCCATGTCTGGAAGAATGGGGACCAGTCGATATAGTCTTTGATTAATTGTAGGTCAATATTTTTAAATACCCGACGTCCAATAAACTTAGGTTTCTGTGGCTCAAAGTTTAAGCTTAATTTATTTTGCCTGGCTTCCTTAATAGGAATATAGTTGGCGCCTTTTTTCTTGGCATGCAATTGCCTTACATTTTCATAATCTTTTGATAAATTAACGATGTAATCAATTTTTTGTTGAGGGTCCATCAGTGATTGCATAATTGATACTGAACGTGATGCATCCGATACATGAATAACCGGACCATCATAGTGTTCTGCAATCTTCACCGCGGTATGTGCTCGTGAGGTAGTTGCACCACCGATTAATAGAGGAATATTATTTTCGTTAAAGTAAGGGTCGCGCTGCATCTCGCTAGCCACATGTGTCATTTCTTCAAGGGAGGGTGTAATCAAACCGGATAGACCAATAATGTCGACATTTTCTTCCTTGGCTTTAGCTAATATCTCGGCACACGGCACCATCACCCCCATGTTGACTACTTCAAAGTTATTGCATTGAAGCACTACGGAGACAATATTCTTTCCTATGTCATGAACGTCGCCCTTTACTGTCGCTATTAACATCTTGCCTTTAGGTTTAGCTTTTATACCGGTTCTTTTTTCGTCTTCTTCTTTTTCTTTTTCGATAAAGGGCACAAGATGCGCAACGGCTTGTTTCATGACTCTGGCCGACTTCACAACTTGCGGTAAAAACATTTTACCTTGACCAAACAGATCGCCGACTACGTTCATACCATCCATTAATGGACCTTCAATCACATTGATAGGGCGACCACCTTCTTGGCTCATAATTTTTAGGCGCGCTTCCTCGGTATCCTCGACGATGAAATCGGTCACACCATGCACTAAGGCATACTCAATTTTCTTTTCAACTGGCACGGGATTCTCATCATCTCCACGCCAATTTAACTTCAATTCTTCTTTTTTACTTCCTTTGAGTGTGCCAGCAATGTCGATCATCCTTTCCGTGGCATCAGGGCGTCTGTTGAGAATTACATCCTCAACGGCTTCTTTCAAGCTGTCTGATAAGTCATCGTATAATCCAATCATGCCGGCGTTTACGATACCCATAGTCAAACCAGCCTTGATGGCATGATGCAAAAATACCGTATGAATCGCCTCTCGTGCTAAGTCATTCCCTCTAAAACTAAAGCTGACATTAGATACCCCGCCAGATATTTTGGCATATGGGAGATTGTCTTTTATCCATTTCGTGGCGTTGATGAAGTCTACGGCGTAATTGTTATGTTCTTCTATGCCTGTAGCAACGGCAAAAATGTTGGGATCAAAAATAATATCTTCTGGCGGAAAGTCTAGATTATTTACTAGCGTGTCATAGGCGCGTTTACAGATTTCTATTTTTCTCTCATAGGTGTCTGCCTGACCTTTCTCATCAAAGGCCATCACAACCACAGCTGCCCCATAGTTGAGACAGAGCTTTGCCTGTTTAATAAAGCTTTCTTCACCCTCTTTAAGCGAAATGGAGTTGACAATGGCTTTTCCTTGGACGCACTTGAGTCCTGCCTCAATGACTTCCCATTTTGATGAGTCAATCATGATCGGAATGCGTGCAATGTCAGGCTCTGATGCAATCAAATTGAGGAAATGTTGCATGGCTTCAAGCGAGTCGAGCATACCCTCATCCATATTGATATCAATAACCTGAGCACCATTCTCTACCTGGTGCCTTGCCACAGATACCGCCTCTTCAAACTGTTCTTCGATGATGAGCTTAGCAAAAGCTTTAGAGCCGGTGACGTTAGTTCGCTCGCCGACGTTAATAAAGAGCATGTCTTCTTTTATTGCTAAAGGTTCTAGGCCCGCTAGGCGAGTATAAGTATCCAGTGTGGGCAAGAGCCGGGGGCTCACATCCCTTACCTGTTCGGCAATGGCCCGGATATGATCAGGGGTGGTCCCGCAACAACCTCCGGCTATGTTAATGAAGCCGCTGTCGGCAAATTCTTTTAATAACGAGGATGTGTCATGAGGCTTTTCATCAAAACCGGTATCTGACATAGGGTTTGGCAACCCCGCATTCGGATAAATGCAAATATAGGTGTCGGCAATCTTGGACAGTTCTTCTGCATAGGGTCTCATCAGAGCAGCTCCTAGTGCGCAATTTAATCCTATCGTTAGCGGTTTGGCATGCCTAATTGAATTCCAGAAGGCGCTCACAGTTTGCCCTGATAAAATTCTTCCGGACGCATCGGTCACGGTACCAGATATCATAAGGGGGAGTCTTGAAGATTGCTCAGCAAAGACAGCGTTCACAGCAAAAAGTGCTGCCTTGCAATTCAGCGTGTCAAAAACTGTCTCTACCAGGATGATGTCTACGCCACCTTCAATCAATGCTCTAGTCTGCTCTTGGTAGCTTACAACCAACTGATCAAAATTGATATTCCTGGCCCCTGGATCATTAACGTCAGGAGAAATAGACGCGGTCTTTGGGGTCGGGCCAATAGCTCCTGCAACAAAGCGAGGCTTATCGGGGGTGCTATATTTATTGGCAGCATTTTTTGCTAGTCGTGCTGATTCTAAATTCATCTCATACACCAGGTGTGGCATATAGTAATCATCTTGGGCGACACTGTTAGCCCCAAAGGTATTGGTCTCGATGATGTCAGACCCTGCTTCTAGGTAGGACTCATGAATCTGTTGGATGATATCTGGTTGGGTAATGCTCAGTAGTTCGTTGTTACCCTTAAGAAATAATTCACGTTGGCCGTCGGGTGAGGCGAATGTACTAAATTGTTTTCCTCGGTAATCTTCTTCTGTTAGATGGTGTTGCTGAATCATGGTACCCATAGCACCATCCATCATCATAATCCTTTTGGATAAGATGGTTTTTAATTGCTTTTCGGTATCGGACGTGATGGATTTATTCATGTAGGTAAAATGGTAACTGAAATTATCAGTATCATCAGAGTTTATTTCTTGGATTTAGTTTCGAGGCTTTCAATCTTAGCCTCTAATGCCTCTAATTTTTCTCTTGTTCGCTTCAATACTTGGGTTTGCACATCAAACTCTTCGCGTGAGATTAAGTCCAATTTAGCAAACATGCCCTGAAGTAGTGCATGGATATTGTCATTTATGTCACTTATTGGTGAGTTTTCGATAACTTTGCGAATTTTGTCGGAAATCTCTTGAATCTTCACTTTCTCTATCATAAATTGACCTCACTAAAGTACTGATTCTACATGAAACGTTGCATTTGTTTAAAGATAGTATGGCATTTTTACTATTTAAGTGGCAAGTAGGTTAGTAGAAATAAGCTTTTAAATTTAACTACGAATAACACATCACACGTTGTGATTTGTTTTAACAAGGAGAGAAGTAAATGACATTATCAAAATTAAAACTAGCGGTATTAGGCGCACTTTTAGTTCCTATGACCTCCGTATTAGCAGAAGAGGCTCCAGCCGCAGAAGCAGCATCTGATTTCAGTTTCAGCGGAAATGTGGGAATGTATTCGGATTATATTTTCCGTGGTTACACTCAAACTAAACATCAGCCTGCCCTGCAAGGTGGTTTTGATATGGAACATTCAAGTGGTCTTTATTTGGGTACATGGGCATCTAACGTTAAATGGACCACCGAAGGTGGGTACATGGACGATAATGATCTCGAAATAGATGTTTATGGAGGTTGGGCTGGTGATTTAGGCCCTGTTTCTGTTGATGTAGGTTTTTTACAATTCTTCTATCCAGGTGATAACGCCGCCGGTGGAGCTGAAGCAGATGCTTCTGAGCTTTATGTTGGTGTCAGTAAAGACTTCGGTTTTGCAAGCGCTGGCCTCACATACTACAACGTAATTTCTACCGATGCCTGGGGCTTTACAGATGCAAAGGGTAGTGAGTATCTGACATTAGACGTGGACGTTCCTGTTGGCGATAGCATAACGCTTTCAGCTCATGTTGGGCACCAAAAGTTTGATGGAACCGGTAATAGTGTTTCTGACTATACTGATTGGAAGTTAAATGCTGAGTATGCGATAAATGATACTTTTGCTGTGGGTGCATTCTACACAGACACTGATCAATCTAAATCTGCTTGGACAGTTAATGGAGAGTACTGGGGTGAGTCTGTTGGCGGTGCATATTTATCAGCAGGTTTTTAAGCAATAAAAATTTAGTGGGGGTGTAAGCCCCCACTTTTTAATTTACAGGGGAACGAATATGAAATTTGTAACTGCAATTATCAAGCCATTTAAG
>ERZ887942.204-NODE-204-length-49985-cov-46.677529_pt1 | contig 49985 bp, 40 predicted proteins | sample MGYA00521099_ERZ887942 | MGnify/ENA primary metagenome ERZ887942 (study PRJEB32303, sample SAMEA104408605) | aquatic metagenome | biome: Brackish water; feature: Pelagic; material: water | place: Baltic Sea | collected 2014-06-07T06:48:00 | depth 16,251 m ... | reverse complement strand
AGCTCTTCATCAGCTCTTCAATCATCTGCCGGACAACTCGACCTTCTACCGCAAGGTCGCTGATAACGCTCAACCGAACACCATTGTGCGCGGCAGCGATTGCCTGCACGTTTTCTTCGAGTCGCCGCAGCATGGGTTCGTATTTGGCAATGCCGCGATCCTGCAGGCGACAAACAATTTGTGCCAGCCGTAAATCGGGGCGATAAAACTGAGAAGATAATTCCTCGGGAAGCCTGGCTGCCAGAATTGACTGATCCTGCGCCGTCGGGGCTTTAAACACCGACAGGCACGTTCGGATCGAAATTGAAGGGCCAACCAATTCTTCGGTCGCCAGCAGTTTCTGGCTTTCTTTGATCACCGTCCACAATTGTGAACGGCTGATCGATTCGTCCCACTCAACGACGATTCGCAGAAAGCGAACGCCGCCAACGACGGAATCACAGTGCCTTAGAGCCTGCCATTCTTCCGAATTGTGCGGCACTCGGTCGCTGATGCGATCGTCCGGCACCAGATTCATGGCCATCGAAAAGCAGAGCAACGTGATAGCAACGCCAGCAATTGTCACGCTGCGAGCGTAACGGGACGAGAACACCACAATCCATCTGGCACGCTGCATCAGCAGAGCCAGTGGATCTTTGGTTGTGCTGACATGCATTTTTCGGCCCAGCCACGAATTTGCCAACAAGGGAGTAATCAACACCACAGACAAAAACGTCAGCACAACGCCAATCGCTGACACTCGGCCAAAGCCAGCAATCATTTCTGAGTTGGAAAACATCAGCGACCCGAATCCGATGGCCGTGGTGAGCGACGTTAGAAAGCAGGCGGGGCCAACAAGGCAAACTGCGTTGTACACGGCATCGCGTGGCGATCGCCCTTCGGCTCTAAGTTGCCGAATGCGAATCACCATATGCATACCGTCCGTAAAACCGACCATCATGATCAGCACGGGAAGGATGATCTTTGCCAGTTCGTTGTTGGATTGCCCGATTAACTGCAACCAACCCAGAGTCCAGACGACACCGATAATCGGTCCGATTCCCGCCAGAAAAATGGCAACTGGCCGGCGAAAGATCACCACCGAAAGCAAAGACACAACCGTGTACGACAGCATCTGAATGCGAAGGTGATCTTCATCAAGAGTGCGATCGTGTAGTTCAAACAGTGCCAGACTTCCCGTCACTCGCGTCCGAATCCCCAAGGGCTGCAGCACCTGAATTGCGGCCGCGCGAATAGCGGCGATCTGCGATTTTAAATCCGCATCGATCAGCAACAGCACCGTGGTGCCACCCGCTGAAACCAGACTGTCCTTCGCTAATGGATGCTGAAGCAGTTTCATTTTTGCCTGTTGCAGTTCATCCCGAACGTCATTTGCCGTAGTTCGTTCAGTCGGTTCAGTCGCCGGTAATTCGGCCGCCGTTGACAGGTTTGGCAAAAGATGGGTGATTTTTCCGCGAAGAGTCACCTCGGGGATGTCTCCCATCCACGTCAGGTGCTTCACTTCGTCCATGGCTCGAAGCGTGGTGACGGCTTTTTGCATAGCCTGAATGCGGTCGACTTGAAAGAAATCGTCACATTCCAGAACAAGCACCACTGGTGAATTCAGCGAAAAAGCGTGCTCAACTTCAACCAGCGATTCCACGTCTTTCTGAGGGATCCAGTCTTCAACAACCGGAGCAGCAAATCGAACGCCGGTAAATCCAAGAATCGGCGGAATCGACAAAGCGGCAACGACGCACCATCCCAGCTTTCGAAAGTCAGCAGAAAGTCGGGCGATCTGGTGCATGGCAAGCGGCGAACTGCGGTGGCTGCCAATCAAGAAGCGACGCGATGGCAGACATATTGTGTTGGATCAGATGGTGTGAATCACTGGTGAAGCAGAGCGTGCTGGAAAACCGGTTGCCAAAAACCTGCATGGAAAAAGGAGCAATGTAAAATGACAGCAAAAAAATGCCGGGCGCAGATTTCCTTTGCTGCAGTTTAACGTGCTGGCAGGCTTATTAGGCAGTGCTTTGTGTCGTTCCAGGTGAACCTGACACGATGCAGCAACAACTCAGACCAGCTGCCCTCATGGCACGACGGCCGCATGCCACGACGGCCGCATGCCAGAAATTCTGAATGGTGGGGCCGTGTGGCAGCCTGGCAGCGAACATCCCCCACTTAAGACACAACAAAGTTGGATGCATCGACTGCAGCGTTGTGCTGCAGTCGATGTTATTCCAATCAGCAGTGAAGAATTAGATAACCGCTCCCAGCAAATCAGCGAGCAGATCGGCTGGCTGGGAAACGATTACCGAGCACTCCGCTTATTCGTCGGCTGAGGTTTCTTCAGCGGGCTTCTCATCGGCTGGTTTTTCGTCGGCAGCGGGAGCATCGTCTTCAGCATCATCCATGGCTGGTCGCTGTCGGCCTTCATCGGCACCATCGCCTTGTGGTGGAGCTCCATGTCCGCTTGGAGCATGACTGTCTCCACCGCCCATGCCAGGTCCACCCATTCCGCCTGGTCCTCCTCCGCCGCCGCCTTCCACACCGTCAGGCATGCCCGGCGATTCTTCAGATACAGGAATGGCTTCCATTCGCTCTTTCGCCTGCTGTTCCACTTCCGCTCTTGTGGCTTCCATACCGGCGGTTGTGTAATAACTTTCCATCACAAGCGCATCGCCTTGTTTGCCAAGGTCACAGACGATTTCGTAGTCTTTGGCCTTGAACAGGCTGAAAAAGGCATAAGTTACAGCGTCGTCGGTTGCTGCTGTTTGTGAAGCACCGGCAAGTGCTGCATCAATTTCGTCAACTGTTGGCTTTTTGTTTTCGTGTTCGTCCAGCCACGCGACAGCCGAATCGAATCCGCTTTTCGCTCGGTATTCAATCAACACAACCACAAGCAGCAAAGCGATGCCTCCCCAGACAAGGCACTTTTCTACGGGAGAACGCTGTTTTGCGCCAGACGACGCGGACTCACCAGTTTGATCGGCCATTAAAAGCTGCTCCCGTTGAAATCGATGGAATTGGTTAACCAAAATTAAAAAATACGTCAACCACCAGACCGACAAGAGCTTCGCCCTTGCCCTAGTGGCGTGGCATGGGGCAGGACGCGGGACGTTTAAAACGCCGAGTTGCTCCGTTGTCGCGACCAGAACGATGCGCACCGTGTGCGCATCATTTTCAAGGAAGACTCTAAGGTTCCGCACTGACAATTTCCAACCCATGGCCTTGTTTTGCACACATAAACAAGATGTTTGGTTGCACGGTCGGCGTATCGATGCCGGTACTGCAGGGTGCCTGAGTTTCCCGTAAAGGCAGTTTGCAACAGCGCTGCCGGGCCGCCATCTAATATTCCGGCATCCCCGTCAGATCCGTTTCGCGCATTCGCATGGTATTCCTTAAAGTCTCTCTTAAAATAATGCGATCACGGTGGTCGCAAGTTGGTCGTAGCGACAACGGAGCGTCTCGGCGGTTTGAACGGCCTACGTCTTCCAGCCAACCACGCCACTGGGGCAAGGGCGAAGCCCAACGCCGTGAGGGATTTTTCAGCGGGAAACCGTGAGTTACAGAGAAAGACCGCAGTCTGGCGTTGGGAAGCTTTGAAGTCACGAAGTGACGCCAGGTGATAGCCACGGGCGCGAGCCCGTGGAACAGCATTCGACAGTCGTTTTCAGTCCTGAAAGGACGACAGGCAACAACGCGAAATGATATGCCTATCGTCCCTTCGGGACTTTCCGTCTGACTTTCTACAAACCACGGGCTCCCGACCGTGGCTACTACCTAACGTCACTTCGTGACTAAAACACATCCTGCATGACAGCCTCTTCTCCAGTTTAAACTGCATTTTTGCTTTTCAGAATCCTTCACGGCGTTGGGCGATTCCCTTGTTAGGAATGAGCGGCTTTCACGATCGATTAAACTGGTCGCAATCTGCTACACTGTCTGCGTTCCTGCTAACGAACCTCATCTGCTGAAACACTGACCGCATTCCGATGCGAAAACTTCTGCAAATCCCTCTGCTGATTTTGGCGATGCTGCTTTTCGGAGCAATCAGCCTTCAGATACTAACGGGGCAACGATTTCTGATTTGCTTCTATCAGGCATTCATCCTGCTGGCGACCGTTGGTTCACAGGAACCGCCGCAGATGACCGATGCGACGATGGGTTTTATTATTGTCTATCTGGCTCTGGGCCTTGGTGTCTTCGCCTACAGCGCTTTTCAGTTCGGCCAGATTCTGGTCAACTCAGACATTCGATCAGTTTGGGAGCAACGCGCGATGGAAAAGGAAATCAATAAGCTAAGCGGCCACTTCATTATCTGTGGGTTCGGTCGCATGGGCCACGAATTGTGCGACTATCTTTATCAAAGAAATCAACGCTTCGTGGTCATCGACGAAGAAGAAGATCTGCTGACGCCTGAAATGCGTCAGGATGGCTGGCTGTTTTTATGCGGCGATGCGACTCAGGACGAAGTTCTGGAACGAGCCGGAATTGCCAACGCCAGAGCACTCACAACAGTGCTTCCCACCGACGCAGACAATTTGTACGTGGTCTTGTCAGCTCGGCTGTTAAACAACAGGCTGCAGATTGTAGCCAGAGCCAGCAACGACACAGCTGTCCGCAAGATGCAGCAGGCCGGTGCAACCCGAGTCATCAATCCGCTATCTTCCGGCGCCATCCGCATGGCTCGTTTCATGTTGTCGCCAAGTATTGAAAACTTTGTTGAGGTGGCCGAAAGCGAAGGCGTCGACTGGGAAATCGCGGACGTCCAGGTGCCCGAAGGTTCTCACCTTGTTAACAAGCGTCTGAAAGATACGTCACTGCGAGAAGACGGAATTATGCTGCTGGGTGTACGTCGAGAAAACGGCGACAAAATTTTCCCGCCACCGGGCGACCTGGTCATCATGCCCCACGACAGCCTGTTTGCGTTTGGAAACTCAGTAAACCTGGCACAGCTGACCAAACTGCTGGAATCCAGCAAAACTCCCGTGTAACGTCGCTGTGTGTTAGCGATCGAAGGAATTAGCCGCAGGTCACATTGGCCACGGACGAAACACAGATGTTCACAGATCTCGATGTGTTGACCGCATTGTGCAGCATAAGAACATCTGTGCAAATCGGTGTTTCATCCGTGGACCAGACTCAGTAACCAGAACACGCCGGTACGGCTTCACACCTGCCACTAGTGGTCTGGTCCACTTAATTTGCTGGGTCGTGGACGAGGTCACGAGTCCAGATGAGACGGCAACGAAAAGGGACTCGTAACGTCGTCCACTACAACCAGACCGCTTTTTTAGCTGTCACAAACCATTACTCAACCTGAGACAATCCGCGCGCTTTTTGTCGTGATTGAGCCAATCCGCACGTTTCTGAGCCGCCGCGTCTGTGGAACCAGCCTGCGTGGCAGATTCGGCATCACACGCCAGCACGGCTTTCTGAAGATCGTAACGCGATATGTCGGCTATAAACGCCACCATGCCGGAAGAACGAGCAACGTTAACGCTGGAACCACTTACAGACCGCCGTGTGGAACAACGTTTGCGTAAGACTGTTGAACAGATAGTTATTCGCCAATCGAATGCTGACAGTCATCAGCCACACCCTCATTTCCGGAGAACTTTCATGACGAAGTTTACAGCCGCCTTTACGTTTCTGGGGGTTCTTTCGATCGGCTTTGCGATTCTAAGCCAGACGCACAACGTTGCAGCTCAGCCGGTTGCCGCCATGCAGCAGAAAGTCGCAAGTGACGAAACTCCTCAGACCAAGCCTGCAGCATCAGCGGACGACGAAGAACCCGTCACCGTTTTGTTAAAAGATTTCATGCTGAAGAAGCTGGCTTCGTCCAATTTGATTCTTCGAGGATTGGTGACAGACGAATTGACTCTGGTAACCAAGGGAGCTGACCAGTTGCTGACAATGAGCAACCATGAAAAATGGCGTGCTTCCACAAACATGATGTACATGCAGCACAGCCAGGAATTTCGGCGCAGCGTTGAACAACTCAAATCCAAGGCAGAAAAGCAATCCATCGACGGCGCCGCTCTGGCATGGATGGATGTGACCATGAGCTGCATTCAGTGCCATCAATGGGTGCGAGACATGGCGATTGCCGATCTGGGGCCAAACAACCCTGCGGCTGAACTGGCACAACTAAAACTGGCGAAGTAGCACTTCGCTGCGACGTCAGTCTGACTCACCCAAAGTCAGGGCAACCTGGCAGACAAACTTACCGCAACATTGCGGCCAATTGAGGCAGCTTATGATTTCTCTTAATCGAATCGTCGTCACCACAGATCTGAGTCCACTAAGTGAATGCGCCGTTGCGGCGGCGTGTGAACTTGCTGCGAAGTTCGACGCCGAACTGACTATTCTGCACGTTGTTGTGTATCCCATCGCACAGTTCGTTGAACAATGTCAGGTTGATTACGGAATCAACATTGCCGACTGCGAACGGCAGATGAACGAAGTGGCCCTGACCGCTCTGGGACACATGCCGACTGCGCCAATTACTGACGCCACGAAAGTAAAACGCGCCATTCGCATGGGATTTGCGGTTCCGGAAATTCTGTCGTTTGTGAAAACGACCAATGCCGACCTGCTGGTGACGGGAACCCACGGTCGTTCCGGGCTGGCTCACGTATTGATGGGAAGCGTGGCCGACCTGTTGGTCCGCAGTTCTACATGCCCCGTGTTAACGGTTCGCGATCCTGAGCACAAGTTCGTCTCACTTTAAAACGCAAAGCATTGTTTCAGTGTTTGACGGATGCTGATTGAACAGCACTGTACGAATTCCAACGAGGCCGTGCCTCAGACCATTTGAGCTGCCGCTCAGAAACGCTCCGTTGTCGTTCAGAAAACTTGACTCAACGTGAACAAGTTTGCTGCTTTAAGAATTCCAACCTACCTCTCACGAAAGGCTATCGGTCATGTTGAATATCAAAAGAATTCTGATGCCCATAGACTTCAGCGAACCAGGCAAAACGGCATTAATGTACGCCATCGCCTTTGCTGATCAATTCGCCGCTGCGGTTGACCTGTTGCATGTGGTTGAACCCGTGCCAGCCAACGCGCTGCTTAGCTATCAACCGATGGAAGTTCTGAAGCAAAGCATGCGTTCTGACGCAGAACAGCAAATGGAAGAACTACACTCGGAATGGGCCGACTACGCTTTTCCGGTCAATAGGATTATTGTTGACGGGTTTCCGTTTGTGGAAATCATTAAGCACGCCAAAGCCAGCAACGCAGACATGATTGTTATGGGCACGCACGGAAGAGGCGCATTCACGCACATGTTGATGGGCAGCGTCGCGGAAAAAGTTGTCCGCAAAGCACCGTGTCCCGTGCTGACGGTTCGTCATCCAGAACACGAATTTGTGCATCCATAACGGCCACACAGGGCTACTCTACGTTGTTCCATCGAAAACGTCCGTCGGAAAACCAGAGCCGTTGACCTGTTGTTGTGGACGGTTCTGGCTGGCGGGAACCAGCCCTCATAATGCAATTCGGGTTCTGCGCGGCCAACAGCTGGATTCGCTGTCATTGTGTTGTGCCGAATTCGGAAAGTATTCTGCTAAGCGTGAGGCTCTATTCGCAGTGATGATTCAGGGCACGCTGAAATTCCAGAATCGCCGCTCGATTCACTTCGTCGGTGCCACGAATCTTTAAACAGTCGCCCACGTTGCCATCCGCAAACACTGCGACCAACACGTCGACACCAGATTCGTCGCGGCCAAACGTAACGCGACTCACCTGCAAAAGATTGATCCAGCGAGTATCATTGTCGCTGGTTTCGATTCGAACAAAAGACATGATCGGGCTTTCAATCAGTACGTAACGGACAGAAGCTGGTCGTTGACAGAACAGACACCTGTTCTTGTTGCACGTACTGTGCCGATGAAATTTCTACCGCAGCGAATCGATGGTTTTCCCTGTAACTTTGTCGAACAATCTGTTGCGAAAGAAGTCAGACTTTTGACATTCTCCAACCGCTGGAACGCGGTCGTGTTTTCGCTGTGGGCTCCAGTTTATGACGCCCTTTTAAAGTACCACCCGGTCACCGCTGTTCGCCGGAAAGCACTTTCTATCGCCGCATCGGCAAATGCACGGCGTGTGCTGTTAGTCGGTGTGGGGACAGGGGCCGACCTGCCAATTTTGGCGACGATGCAAACTGAACTCGACGTGCTGGTTGGCATCGACCTGAGCACAACAATGCTGTCACGCTCCAATCGTAAAGCCACGTCGTTAAGCCTGCCGTTTGTCTCGGTGTGCGGTGACGCTCAGCGGCTGCCGCTGGCAAATCAGGCGTTTGACCTGGTGGTGTTGACGCTGATCGTTTCTGTGGTTCCAAATCCGCGAACATGCGTCGCAGAAGCCATGCGAGTTCTGCAACCCGGCGGACGTCTTGTTGTGCTGGACAAGTTCCTGCACGGCGGTCATCGACCTTCAGTTGGCCGCCGAATATTGAATTTTCTAACTCGCCCTTTTGGCACCGATATTAACCGACGCTGGGAAGATATGGGCCCAGAAGACGCAGAATGTCAGGTGGATGAAGCTTCCGGTCCGGCAAACTCCATCCGCCTTATCATACTTCGCAAGCCTATTGCGGCTTCCGAAACTTAAGCAGGTAATTTTCCTTGAACGTCGGAATGTTCACTTCGGCATCAAATTCAAAGCCGGCACTTACAATCTCGCTCTTGAAGACTTCCTGTCCGGCACGTACGTGTCCCATGATGAAGTCTGTCGACTGTCCGGGAATCCGGTGAAATTCCACAAGAACCAAAGTACCACCTGGTTTTAGAGCTTTGTGAATTGAAGCCAGAGTCGATTCGTGGTGTGCGAAGTGGTGGTAGGTGTCGCAGATAAACACGACATCCACGGAATTCGGTGGCAGGTGTGCAGAACGTTCTGAGCACAAAACGCATGTCAGGTTAGACACCTTCTGTTCGTCTGCCTTATTGTTGATGTCTTCCAGAAAACGCGGCGAAATATCAACAGCGTACACCCAGCCCTGCTTGCCAACCGTTTCGGCAAATAGCCGAGTATAGAAACCAGTCCCCGCTCCAATGTCTGCCACCGACATGCCGGGCTTAATGCCGCACGCATCCAACACTCGTTCTCTGGCTGAATAAACTTCGCGGCTTTCGATTTCGAAGCGTCCCAGCCATTCGCTGACATCCAGTTCCGGATCAAGAAAGCGATCGTTCAAACCGGGCCTGGCGGTGTCCTGGTTGGCTGGTGCATTTGCAACTGCCGCAGGTGGTTCGACCACGGCCGTATCCTGGGCAACACAAACGGAGAACGTTGCAAGTGCCATGCTGCATAAAAAGAAACGAATCGATGCTGACATTGAATGGTTCCAGATGTTTGGAGTACGAAATCAGAGATATCTACACGACATAGTGCAGCGAACATGTTCACATTGAGTCAGGTTTACTGAGCGACGTAGTCGCGTTTCCTGGCGATAGCTCGAATGGTCTGAGGCACGGACTAGTTAGAGTCTTACTCAAAATGATGCGCGGACGGTGCTCGCGTGTTTGTCGTAGCGACAACGGAGCGGCTCGGCGATTCGAACGTCCCACATCATCCCGCCATCCACGCCACTGGGTCAAGGGCGAAGCCCTTGTAGTTAGCCGGTAAGTTTAGCCAGCTCGAAGGCGAGCTACCACAGATGCAATTCGCTGTGCAGCAGATTCGACTTCTTCCATAGTGTTTTGAGCGCTGAGTGAAAACCGCACAGAGCTTTTGCACACCTCAGCGGCACACCCCATTGCCAACAGCGAAGGAGCTGGTTCAGCAGATCCGCTGGCACACGTGCTGCCCAACGAACAGGCGATGCCTTCCAGGTCAAAGTTCACCAGCATCGCTTCTCCGTCGGCTCCCGGAAACGCAACGCTAAGCGTGTTTGGCAATCGCGGAGCATGTTCGCCGTGCACAATCACGGGATTACACGTTTCTTTCAGCAGTTGTTGCAGACGGTCTCGCAGCTTGCCAACCTGTTCCATTCTGAAAGATTGGTCGCGATCGAACACTTCCAGAGCTTTGGCCATTCCTGCAATTAGCGGCACAGGTTCGGTGCCGGCTCGGCGACCGGATTCCTGATGACCACCTTCCAGAAAAGCAGGCAACTGAACGCCTCGCTTCAACAGCAGACCGCCGATTCCGCGTGGCCCGTGAAACTTATGAGCACCAAATGCCAGGGCTGTCGCCTTCAGCTTTCGAAAGCTAACAGAAATTTTGCCCACCGCCTGCACGGCATCAATCAATAAAGGAACCCGGTGCTGTTGGCACAATTCGGACAATTCCGAAAGGTTCTGAATAACGCCCGTTTCGTTGTGAGCGACAATCACGCAAACCAGTTTCAGTTCGTTCCACGGCAAATCGTTGTACTGTTCCGACTTCAGCAAGCCGCTGGCATCAACGCCAAGATTCAACAACTTGAGTCCCGTCTGGCGAGCTCTTTCGCAGGCGGCAGTTGTCGCGGGATGTTCGCCAGCGGTTAAAGCAATGTAGCCTTTGCGGCCAAGCGTCAATCCGTAGATCGCCGAATTGATGGACTCCGTGCCACCGCTGGTGAAGATTACTTCCGACGCATCGGCATCCAACACGCGCGCAATCGCTTCGCGGCTGTCTTCCAGCAGTGGTCGAGCGTCACGGCCGAAGCTGTGTTGGCTGCCGGGATTCGCAAACGCCGTCTGCCATGCGGACGTCATCACATCCGCCACTTCCGGCAGAATTTTCGTCGTCGCGTTGTTGTCAAAATAGATTCGAGACTTCATGTCGATCCCAGTGAACAAACGTTTTTGGTGAGCAACGAGTGCTCTGCATTCAGACGAACAAACGTCTTAAAATAAAAGAGGCCCGGCTTGCAACAAGCCGGGCACTCAATTTTTCGCGTAGCGCCACTGCCTGAACAGCACAGCAATGGATGGCCCTCTTTGCGATCTAAGCCAACTTCGCGATGGCTCGTTCCAGCAACGCTTTGCTGGCCTTGATACCCGCAAATTCGTCCAGCTTGCCGCCTTCGTATTCGATGCCAATCCAGCCTTCATAGCCAGCGTCAGCAACAATCTTCAGCATCTGGACATAGTCCGTTTCTTTGCCAGATCCAGTGTCGATGGTGCAATATGGCTTGGCGTCGTCGAAGTCGTGAGTCTTGGCACTTACCGCTTTCGCAAACGGCATCAATTCTTTGGTGCCCTGGTAGCGATCGTACCATTCGTTGTTTTTGCGGTTGATGGCGAAGTTGCCGAAGTCTGGCAAGGTGCCGCAGCGAGGATGGTCGACCTTTTTAATGACGCTGGACAACCATGCTCCGTTGGACGAAAGACCACCGTGATTTTCCACAATCACGTTAATTCCGTGCTTGCCACCAAATTCGCTAAGAGCTCGCAGGCCATCTGCCGCACGATGAATCTGATCATCGTAGCTGCCGCTGCTGCCCGCGTTGACTCGGATGGAGTGGCAGCCCAGCTCCTTGGCGGCTTCAACCCACTTGTAATGATTTTCAACGGCCTTCGCTCTTTCGGTCAGGCTTGCAGCTCCCAGCTGTCCTTCGCCGTCGATCATGATCAACAATTGGGTGACCCCATTGTCGGCGGCTCGCTTGTTAAGTTCGGCCAGATACGCTTTGTCGTTGGCTTTGTCTTTGAAGAACTGATTGACGTACTCAATCCCTTCAATGCCGAATTCGTTCTTTGCAGTGGCCGCAAAATCCAGGTTGTCCAGCTTGCCGCCTTTCAGCATCTTATGCAGCGACCATTCTGCCAAAGAAATCCGAAACTTCGGCGCGACAGCAGCCGCCGTAAAAGCGGCTGAAACCTGCCCGGAAAGTCCTGCGGCCATCAGGCCGGCCGATGCGGCCAGAAAAGAACGTCGAGAGCTGGAAGAAACCATAAGTGATTCGCCTTTTAAATCTAAATTTTACTTCGCGTTGTTATCGAAAACAGAACTTCGGTGTGGAACGACAAGCACATGCGTGCCTTGGTGTTTGAAACGTCCGAGTCGCAGGCCCAGCAACGGCGAACGCCCGAAAGCTACCAAACATGACGAGTAAGTGCAGGTATGTCGTACAGTGTGCGGTCCCAGTCTACGGCGAAATGGCATATTCTCCAAGCGAATTGGCCGTTTTTGAAAAACGGTGGGAAGGGTTGCAGTTTGAATTGCAGTCAGTCAACATCCGGCGACTTCGTCCATTTTACACCTCTTGATTCTGCAGCTCATGAATTCTTTCGTTTCTATACGCGCCTTTCTTGCCATAACGCTGTTTGTTTTCGCAAATGACACCTGCCGCGCCGACCTGATGATTCAGTTTAAACAGACGGGTGGTGGAGTCGAACTTTCCTGGGCAGGTACCGGAACGTCCGCTGCCACAACGGATACAACTCTGGAATTCGACGCTTTTTCTGGTTCGATTTTTAACACAACCGGCGTGTTCGATTTGAGCAACACGCTGGCAATGAGTGTTGATGGTGCGGACCCGTTCAGCCTTCCATCGTTCCTGAACAAGCTGTAAATAACCAGCGCCAACAGCTTTCGAATTTTTTCCGACGATGGCGGCTCTGATTTTGGGCAACCTTTAATCAGCGGGAAGCTGTACAACGCTTTGGAACTGCTTGACCCTATGGGAAGTAAGTTAGTTGTTCAAGGCTTAAATCCGTCCGACATCAACGTGGGAAGCTACACGTCAACCTCCGGTGACTCAGCTGCCTTCGGTGCCGTTTCGGTTAGCGTATCTGGCGCTGCCGCCGTGCCGGAGCCGAAAACGATTGCGTCATGCATGCTACTGCTGACTCTGGCTTGCGCGTCGCGATTACGCGCCAACAGGCCGAAGCAAATCTGTTGCTGAACGTTGACGAATGCGACCGTTGTTCAACATTCCAGAAGGCCGTTTCAGAACACCGTTTCAGGCGGTTCATGAATTACGACAGCGGTGGCCACAACCGAGACGCAATCACCGCGCTGTCGCAGGAACCTCTTTGCAGGCTTGTAGTGACGACTCGCTTGACCTGATAGCTTCTTATCCGTTTCAATCGATGATCGGCTGTCGCTGAAACACGAAAAGAGCAGTTGAATCGTCGGAAAGACCGTGAGAATACCGGGCCGGGTTTGAGCTGAAGATGTTTGCTGAACTTCACGAAGATTTACGCCCGCATCTTCTCGGACACTCGCTGAATCACCCACTGGTTGAATGGCCACTTGCTTACCCAGCGTTCTATGCACGTATCAATCGATGCTATGAATTTCAGCTGGCTGCTGTGGCTGGTTCCATTGATTATTCGAATCAATGGAACTGCTTCTATCCCAATCTTGCTGTCCAGGATCGTATTGACCTGTACATCCAGCAAAGTTTCGAGAACAGTCCAGACATAGACACGCTTGCGACACCTGAGTCGCTTCAATTTCTTGGGCAATGCTGGAACTCGCCGGATGTGATCGCTCAAACGTCTTCCTTCTTTGAAGTGCTCTCGGGCCACCCGGCAGACCATGACATTTCTGCTGTGATGACTACCCACGAGCATGAAGGCTGGAAGCAATTACCTCAGACGGTGACCGTATTTCGTGGTCATCGACAGGAATTGCTGGCTGGAAGCTGTTGGTATCTTGACGAAAACATTGCGCGGGCGTGGGCAACTTTGCCGTACAACGGCTATCTGTCGTCAGGGCAGATTAAGAAGCAATACGTTCGAGCGATGTTTGACCGACGTGGAGAATGTGAGTTGATCCTAAAATCCGAAAAAGTGACTCACGTGGAAACGGTCCCGCAAATGCCTGTCGCCGGTTAATTACAACGCCTTGCTGATCGGTTCATGGTCATGAATCTACCTGAACGATTAATCCCGCGAAGCGGGATACAAATCATCATGCGTCAGTTTGCATTAATCATCCTACTTCCTGCGGCAATTGGCTGTTTACAACAAACGCCGCCTGTCCAGTCAACGGTCCATGTTGCCATTCCTCTGGACAGTGTCGCTGATGTTCGCGCTGCGGTTGCCCACGCCAGTGAGGCACCGCGAGCGATCATCTTTATTCACGTCCACTGGTCGATCCTTCATCCGCACAGCACACAGTTTCAGGAATTCGTCAGCGTCTGGCACAGCGCACACCCAGAATACCCGGTTTCATTTCATCGCATCGACTTCACTGAAGCATGTGGCGACTATGCCCCAATCACATCGCTGCCGGGATATTCGGAATGGGAACAGTCAGCCGGACGTCACCCCTTTGGCGGCAACGGAGAATGGGCCTGGATCGCAGACGGCAAGCTTGTTGATATTGACGCTCAACTGGGCACGTCTAACGCAGAACTGCTGAAGCGAACCGAAAATGCATTCTTGAAAGTTGACTGATCAGAATCGTACCAGCGTCGACGCCGGTCTGCACCGACGGCAGGTTGTCGGTAGCAGCTGCAAGTAACATCAGCACACATGCCGGCTGGCCCTGCTCTGTGGCAAACGGACGAACCAATGCAGTTATACCACACGCAAGCGAACCCATTGCTGCTGACTACACGCTAACCGCCGCCTTCACGACTTCGAGCAATATCAGCCAGCCGCCGCCTTTCCCGTATGGTAACAAACGTCGAAAGTGCCGACATTGGAAAACACACAATAACGGCAATCAGAGCTGCATTGATAAAGAAAATCTGCGACATCAGAATTGACCAAACGCTCAAGCCAGATTCCAGTGCGGATGAAAACCAATCAAGAGGAATCGGGCCTTCCAATCCCACAAAAAACGGGGATGCCGGACATGTCACCATAACTGCGACAGCGATCGACAGGAACACGGCACCACGCCAAAAATAGCCGGGACGCTTTTGCCATGCGGCTCGAAAGCAGACCTGAGTCGAGATCAGCAGCAGGTAAGGCACCACGAAGAAAACGCCAGCGAACAGAAAGACAAAGAACACTGGACGGAACGATCGGGCTGCTCGCACACCAAACCAACGTGTACCGGAAGATTCAACCATACCTTTACCGAACAAAGGCCTCGCCGTTGACCCAGTGGCGTGGATCGCAAAAAAACATGGAACGCTCGAATCGCCGAACCGCTCCGCTGTCGCTCAGAAAACATTGACTCAATGGGAACGATTTTCGTGAAATAAAGAAGGCTAAATAGAATGGAACGTCGCACATAAGCGACACAGCCAACGGCGTTTCAACCTGAAAGCGTGCTTAATCCTCTGCCCGTGACTCGCAATTTTACAACTCCCCCTGCCGTAGCCGCTCCGGTGCATTGGGTGGCGATGTTTAGTTAGCTCATCAAGTGATCACGCAGCCGTTGTATTTGTCCGGTATGGTGTTCGCCATGCCATGCATAGCATCCCACTGCAGGATTAAGCGATATCCTTTCGTCGGTCTCCGGATGAATGAAGGTACTCTCGTACTGCGATGACGTAATTTTCTGAAGTAACTGACAACAACGTGCATGAAGTCCATCAAGCAGCTGCAATGACGGAATAATGCAACCCGTTTTAGATTCATCAAGATCAGACCAAAGCGATTCGTCATATGCCTTGATTGTTGGCGTGTCTTCGGTAAGCGTCCATTTGAAGCGTACGTAGCTATTAACGTGACTATCAGCGATGTGATGTACAATTTGCCGGATCGTCCAGTTGCGGTACTTTGTGTCAAGCTGCAGATCAGACAACCCATCGACGGCATCACGCAGCTGCAACGGAAGGCTGGATATGTCTTGAATCCAGACACGCCGACTATCAGCAGTCACGTCATGAACCGGAACGAACGATCCAACGGGAAACGGAGGCGGAGCTGTATGCACTGGACTAATTTACCTTTTGTTGTGGGCGGTTTTAGCTTGTGACAACCGCCAGCATTGGATGGTTCGCCTTGTCCGCGACCGCGAGACAGCAAGGCAGCGAAATGTTTTGTAACCAGCTCGTCCAGTCAGCGGGCAAAAACCAGATTCACCGTGTTCCCGCCAGCCAAAAAGCTATAAAACGTCGCCCACAATTACAACACGTCGTCCAGAACGATCACACGACGCCCACGGGCCTGTCCCGTGGGTTCACAGCGACTTTGCACCAGCAACGCGACCCACTTTGCGACACCTCGTACAAACATCGGGCGAGCCCGGTACGCCTGCGGGCGTGAGGCATCATCGGCCATGGCAAAAGCCCTCAGCAGTCCCATAGCCACGCCCGTTCAGCGGACTCGCTTGATTTGGAGCGGGATTTTCATTCCCATGTGCAAATTGACAGGTATCGAAAGATGCGCCGAATTGCTGGCGCAGCGATCTCAGTCTGCCTCAGAAAATTTCCCACCTCATTCATATACAGGAAGTCGCAGGATGTCCAAGTCCACTCGAAGAACGTTCGTTAAGGCGTCGGCAGTTGCTGGAGCCGCATTTATGGCCGCACCGGCAATTGGTCGAGCTGGTATTTCGGCCAACGAAAAACTGGGTGGCTGCGTTGTGGGAGTCAACGGACGGGGGGGCAGTCACATCGGTGGCTGGTTGGGAGATCCTCGCAGCGAAATTCGTTCGATCGTGGACGTGGACGAAGTTGTTGGCAACAAGCGTTGCGACGAAATTGAAAAGAAGCAGGGCCTTCGCCCAACACTATACACCGACATGCGGAAAGCGTTCGACGACGACGCAATCGACTTTATTAGCACCGCAACCCCCAACCACTGGCATGCTTTGGCGGGCATCTGGGCCATGCAGCGCGGCAAGGATGCGTACGTGGAAAAACCCGTTTGTCACAATGTCCACGAAGGCACAGCGCTAATCGCAGCGGCTCGCAAGTACGACCGCATGTGCCAGGTGGGAACTCAGTGCCGATCCAGCAAAGCGTGTATTGAGGCCGTAGCGTTCCTGCACAGCGGCGGTATTGGTGAAGTGAAATTTGCTCGAGGCCTGTGTTACAAGCGTCGAGCTTCCATTGGCGCACTTGGCGACTATGCGATTCCTGACAGCGTGAACTTCGATATGTGGAGCGGCCCGGCTCAGTTTACGGATCCGAAGCTGACGCGATCGCGCTTTCACTATGACTGGCACTGGCAGCGAATGTACGGCAACGGTGACCTCGGCAACCAGGGACCGCACCAAACAGACGTCGCTCGCTGGGGCCTGGGAATCGACACTCACCCAAGCCAGATTATCACCTACGGCGGACGGCTTGGTTATCAGGCTGAACGCAAAGACCCAAACTATGTTGATGCGGGCGATACCGGCAACACAGAAGTTTCGATTTACGATTACGGCGACAAATGTATCGTGTTCGAAACTCGAGGACTGGATGTGGGCAATTCTGCCGACGAAGAACTGAACAAGCTGTTCAACAGCACCAAGGGCAACAAAATTGGAGTCGTGTTTTACGGCTCCGAAGGCTACCTGGTTCAGTTAACCTACAATCATTCAATCGCCTACGACAAAGACATGAATATCCTGAAGGAATTCAAAGGCGGCGATAACCACTTTGGCAACTTCCTGGACGCCTGCGTCAGCCGCAATGTGTCCGATTTGAACGCTGATGTTCGAGAAGGCCACTTGTCGGCGGGCATCAGCCACCTGGGAAATATCTCCTATTACATGGGAGAAAACAACAAGATGACAGTTGATGAACTCAGCCACCAGCTGACCAGCGTGAAGAGCCTCGACGATAATCAGGCAACGCTGGACCGAACCGTGAAGCATCTACAGCAGAACGGTGTGGACCTTGAAAAGTACCCGATGTCTGTCGGCCCATTGTTGCAGTTCGATCCTGAAAAAGAACTGTTCACCAACAACGACGCAGCCAACGCTTACCTGACGCGAGAATACCGCGAACCATACGTCTGCCCAACGGCCGACAAGGTTTAGTTGACGTTACGGGTGGCTGCCGGCGATTGTTGTTCGCCGGCAGCCGTACGCGATAGCGTCGGGTGGGCACTGCCCACCATTGGTTGGCCGTATATTTTGGTGGGCGGTGCCCACCCTACTTAACTTAACTTTGCGGCAAGTGCTCTGGCTGGCCGTGTGTTTTGGTGGGCGATGTCCACCAAAACACTGCGGGCGGCCTTCGTTTGGTTTTGGGATTACACTCGGAAGAGACCATGAAGTTGACGCAGTTGATTGTCGTTTTTGTTCTTGCATACTTCAGTGGCAACGTCTGCCTGGCTCAGCAGTCGGCACAGCCGAACATTATCTTTATGCTGGCGGATGATCTGGGTTATGGAGATCTTGGTTGTTACGGCCAGAAGCTGATCAAGACGCCTCGCCTTGACCAGATGGCGGCTGAAGGCATGCGATTTACGGATTTCTATGCGGGCAATACCGTGTGCGCTCCTTCACGCAGCGTGCTGATGACCGGTCAGCATTCCGGGCATACTCACGTGCGAGGCAACGCGGGTGGCCCTGACATGTCGAGTCAGACTTTGCGAGAAGAAGATGTAACGGTGGCTGAATTGCTTAAGTCAGCGGGCTATTCAACGGCTCTTAGCGGCAAGTGGGGGCTGGGCGACAAAGCTCCCGGTGGAGAATCCGGACTTCCGCTGCGACAGGGATTCGATTCTGCGTTCGGCTATTTGAATCAGGTTCACGCTCACAATTACTATCCCGAATTTCTGTGGCGCAATAACAGCCGACAGATGCTGAACAACGTCGTTCAAAAACTGGACCGATCGTACGGCGGCTTCAACGGCGGCTGGGCGACTAAGCGAGTCGACTATAGCCACGACCTAATTGCAGGCGAAGCAATCAATTTTCTTCGACAGTCGGCGCCAGCGGCGGCCGCTGGGAAGCCATTCTTTTTGTATCTGTCCATGACTATTCCTCACGCCAACAACGAAGCCACCAAAGGAACCGGCGACGGTCAGGAAGTCCCGGATTATGGGCAATACGCCGACAAAGACTGGAGCAACCCCGACAAAGGTCAGGCAGCCATGATTTCTCGCATGGACGCCGATATCGGACGCATCCTGGATTTGCTGGACGAACTGAGAATCGCCGACAACACCGTCGTGATGTTTTCCAGCGACAACGGTCCTCACAACGAAGGCGGCCACCACCCGGAACTGTTCAATCCCGCCGGACCGTTGCAGGGCATGAAGCGAGATCTGTATGAAGGCGGTGTGCGAGTTCCCCTGATCGTTCGCTGGCCGGGCACGACAGCTGCAGGAACCACGTCAGATCACGTGGGCTACTTCGGCGATTTGATGGCCACCGTCGCCGAACTGGCAAGCGTGCAACCTCCCGAAAACTGTGATTCCATTAGCTTCGCCCCCACCATCACAGGTCGTCCGGCTGAACAAAAGCAGCACAAATATCTGTACTGGGAATTCTATGAACAGGGCGGCAAGCAGGCTGTTCGCTGCGGCAACTGGAAAGCCATTCGCATGCCCTGGATGACCGGAAAAACACAGCTGTTTGACCTGAGCAAAGACATTGGCGAACAAACAGACCTTGCGTCTCAGCACCCAGACACCGTGAAGAAGCTGGAAGCCATGATGAAGGAAGCTTACACAGAACATCCCAACTGGCAGGTGCGTGGCACATCCCCCGTTCGGAAGTAGCCACCGTTTTCAGTTTTCAGTTTTCAGTTTTCAGTTTTCAGTTTCTCTATCTGCCCAACAGCCCACCACCACTGCTGCGTTCGCACAAACTTACGAAACAGAAATTCCGCTTAATGAAGCTACATTCAACCACGTTCAGCGTATTCATTGTTTTGGCGATCAGTTGCAGCCAGTCGTTTGCTCAAACGGCTCCACACTTGAAAGCCGCACTCAACGATGCTGGCGATCAGGTGGAAATTTTTCGAGCCGATAGCTCGCAGCCTATTGTCACTCACGTGGCCAGGCCAGATTTCCGACCGTATCTGCACCCGATTGTCGCTCCCGATGGCAAGGGCGTGTTGACGGAACTCAGCCCGGAACATCACAAACACCAAACAGGTTTCTTCTGGGGTTTTACGCGAGTGAACGGTCGCGACTATTTCCACCACCCGGATGGCACTTACTGGCGTCGGTCAGCGGTACGAATTCTGACGGCAGAAGCCGCGACGTCCAATGATTCAGTCCAATGGCAGACCGTTTACGACCTTCTGGCGGAAGACGGTTCTGTGGTGCTGCAGGAATCACAAATCTGGTCGATGACTGCCACCAAAGGAACTTACACCCTTGATCTGCAGTGGACGGGCGACGCACAAACGGACGTCACCGTAAGCAAATACGACTACGGCGGGCTGTTTCTGCGAATGCCATGGAAGCCTGGCATGGAAGGCGAAGTGGTCAATGGAGCTCGACAGCGAGGCATGCGAGCCGAAGGACAACGCAGCGTGTGGCTGGATGTTGGGCTGCAGGTCGAAGGCCGTGAAGACATGGCTCACGTGGCAATTTTTGATCACCCGTCCAACAAAGGGTTTCCTCAACCGTGGCGAGTTGACGGGCAGCTGGGAGTCGGTCCGGTGCGAGCTCGCCTGGGAGACTGGAAGATTGCCAAAGGCGCGAAAGAAACGATTAAGCATCAGCTGTTCTTCTTTAATGGACCGCTTAACGATGTGGAAGTCACAGACAAGTGGTCGCAGTTTTCAGGCCAGAACATGGCCTATGCGCAGTGGAACCAGGCTCAACAGGAAGGCCGTCAGGCGGAATTTCTAACGCCGCAAAAAGCTGTCGATAACATGACACTGCAACCCGGCTTTAAAGCCAACGTCTGGGCGTCTGAACCCATGATGACTCAACCAATGGCGTTCTGCTGGGACGCCAAAGGCCGCATCTGGATCGCAGAAAATCGCGACTACGAAACTCGCGGAACCGGATTTTCCAATTCCGGCGACAGCCGCATTCTGATTCTGGAAGACACCAATCACGATGGAGTTGCCGACACTCGCAAAGTGTTTGCAGAAGGCATTCCGTTTCCTGCGGGCATGGCCGTCGGCATGGGTGGGCTGTGGCTGGGAGCACCACCGAATCTGCTGTTTCTGCCTGACGCTGACGGCGATGACAAAGCTGACGCGGACAAGACCGAAGTACGTTTGACCGGCTGGGGCATTCGAGATCGCCACGAAACATTAAACAGTTTTCACTGGGGACCAGACGGCTGGCTGTACGGCTGTCAGGGCTATGCCACGCCTTCCAAAGTTGGCAAGCCCGCAGGCAAAGGCAAGCTGTTCAGCCACAAAGAAGCGTTTCCGGAAGACATCAAGTTTGACGGAAAACCTGTTGATATCAACGGTGGAGTCTGGCGGTACCACCCAACCAAAGACCGCTTTGAAGTGGTGGCTCACGGATTCAGCAATCCCTGGGGAATTGACTACGATGCCAAAGGCCAGATCTTTATTACGGCGTGTGTCATTCCGCATTTGTGGCACGTTGTTCCCGGTGGAATCTATCATCGTCAGGGCGGCAGCCATTTCAGCAAGTATGTCTACGACGACATCAAGACAATTGCCAATCACCGTCACCGGTCGGCTCACGGGGGAGCTCGCGTGTATCAGTCCGATGCGTTTCCGGATCAGTACAAAGGCCGCATCTTTATGGCCAACATTCACGAACACGCGGTCTTAACCGATATTCTGGAACCTCAGGGAAGCGGCTTTGTCGGACGCCACGGCGACGACTTCATGCTGGCCAACAACGCTCAATGGATTGGCTTCAGCATGGAAATCGGGCCGGATGGAGCTATCTATGTGCTGGACTGGCACGACGCCGACATCTGCGGCAAAGAAGTGTTGAACAAAGAAACGGGACGCATCTTTCGTATTGCTGCGGAAGCATCGTCTGCCGTTGATTTCCCGAATCGCTACAAAGATTTGACCACGCTTAGCGACCTGCAACTGGCCGAACTGCAAACCGTGGAAAGTGCGTGGCATGCACGACAGGCTCGCACAATTTTACAACATCGTTCCAACACCGGAACAATCGATGCCGCGGCGATCGCTTCGCTTCAATCGCAGTTTGCTGACAGCAAATCAGCAGACCAACGGCTGACAGCCATGTGGGCTTTGCACGTCACGAAGCAACTAAGTGCGGAAGTTCTGGAACGATCGCTGAACGATAAAGACGAACATGTGCGAGCATGGGCCATCCAACTGTTGTGTGAAGATGCCGCACCATCGGACGCTGTTGCGAGAACATTTGCCGCGATGGCCAGGGACGACAGTTCGGCCGTTGTGCGTTTGTATCTGGCCGCCGCCGTGCAACGCCTGGCATCCAATCAGCAATGGGCCGTACTGGAACAACTGGCACTGCACGGCGAAGATGTGGCCGATCACAATCTGCCAAAAATGATCTGGTTTGCCCTGGAACCACTGGTTGCCGGCAACGCTGAGCGAGCTCTGGCATTGGCCGAATCTTCCAATATCCCTTTAGTGACGCGACACACCGCCAGACGCCTGGGCGATGCAGAACAGTTTGAAACTCTGATTGCAAAAATCGGCAGCACCAGCCGCAATCAGTTGGATATGTTGTTGGGCCTGCGAGACAGTCTGGAAGGTCGTTACGACGTGAAGGCTCCTGCCAATTGGGCGACCGTCTATTCCCAACTGCGAAAGGCGGGCGGCGATCAGGCAAAGATCGCGTTGCAGCTGTCTCAGCAGTTTGGCGACACCGTAGCGGCTGGCACCATGTTGGCAACGCTGAAAGACGCTTCAGCCAACGTAAACGATCGCAAACAGGCACTGCAGGGATTGGTCGGACGCAAACGCCCCGAACTGAAGCAGACGCTGTTGGAATTGTTCAACGACGACGCTCTTCGCAGCGACGCTATTCGAGCAGTTGCCGCCTTTGACGACGCAACTCTGGCTGACGCACTGCTGAAACGCTATCCGCAACTTAGCGAAGCAGACAAGCTGGAAGTGGTGCATACCCTGGCGGCTCGCAGCGGTTCCGGCTGGAAGCTGACTCAGGCCATCAAGGATGGCACCGTTGCTAAGCGAGACGTTCCGGCATATGTGGCTCGTCTTTTGCGGCGAGTTGTCGGTAATGGTTTTGTCGAAGTCTGGGGAGCGATCGACGAGCTTTCTGCGGATAAGGAAGCGATGTTTGTTCGTTACCGCAGCCTGCTAACAGAAAACGCGATCGCTGCGGCAGATCCGGCCAATGGTCGAGCACTCTTTAACCGCACTTGTGGAGCGTGTCATAAAATGTACGGGCACGGTGGAGTGATCGGTCCGGATATCACCGGTGCCAATCGAGGCAACCTGGAATACCTGCTGGGAAATATTCTCACCCCCAGCGCCATCATTCAGGATGCGTACAAAATGCACATCGTGCTGACAGACGACGGACGCGTTTACTCGGGCATTCCGGCAGAAGAAAACGATCGCAGTTTGAAGCTAAGAATTGCCAACCGCACAGAACCCGTGACAATCGCCAAGTCGCAAATTGAATCGCGAGAGATCGCTCCCATTTCGATGATGCCGGAAGGCATTCTGACCACGCTGACGGATTCTGAAGTGCTCGATCTGCTGTCTTATCTGCAGGGGCAGAAACAAACGGAACTGCCTGTCACCAAAAACTAACCGCCTCCAATTTGCTTCAGCCGGTCTAAAATTCAGCTACCTTCGAAAGCGACGTGCCATGTTTACCTCAAGCCCTTCTTTCACTTGCGTTGCCACATATAGGGCCAGCCGCTTTATTCTTGGAGTATTGGTGTTAATGGCCGTTTCTGCCACAGGATTATCCGCCGCAGAACGCCCCAACATCATTCTGGTGATGGCGGACGATATGGGCTGGGGCCAGACGGGGTACTACAACCATCCTGTACTGAAGACACCAAATCTGGATGCGATGGCGGCGAATGGTCTGAGATTCGATCGGTTTTATGCGGGAGCATCCAATTGTTCGCCAACGCGAGCAACCGTGATGACCGGTCGCACCAATGAACGCACGGGAGTCGTCACTCACGGCTATCCCATGCGGCCTCAGGAAATCACGATCGCTCAGGTACTAAGCAATGCTGGCTACAAGACAGCTCACTTCGGAAAATGGCACCTGAACGGACTTCGTGGACCGGGTGCTCCCATTTTGGGGGACGACATCCGCGGTCCGGGCGCCTTTGGGTTTGAAACCTGGCTGTCTGTGACCAACTTCTACGATCGCAATCCATTGCTTAGTCGCATGGGGGAATTCGAAGACTTCAAAGGCGATTCTTCAGAAGTTGTTGTCGATCAGGCATTGAAATTCATCACAGACAAAGCAAAGTCGCAGCAGCCGTTCTTTACCGTCATCTGGTACGGCACGCCGCACAGTCCGTTTGTTGCCGATGAAGCAGACAAAGCAGCGTTTGCCAACCTGAACAGAGATTCGGCCAACCATTACGGCGAACTGGCCGCCATGGATCGCAGCATCGGAACGCTGCGAAAGGGACTGCGAGACCTGCAGATTGCAGACAACACGCTGGTTTGGTTTTGCAGCGACAACGGCGGCTTGCCGAAAATCACACCGGAAACCGTAGGTGGGTTAAGAGGCTTCAAGAATACTTTGTACGAAGGTGGTCTGCGAGTTCCCGCGATTATCGAATGGCCCGCAGGAATTGCTGAATCCCGCATCACCAGCCACCCGGCCTGCACCATGGACATTATGCCCACACTGATTGAAATCACATCGGCAAAGAATGTCGCCGGCAATCGACCTGCAGATGGCATCAGCCTGGTGCCACTGTTTACGAAGGACGTTCAGCGACGCGAAAAGCCGATCGGATTTCGTCATACCGACCGCACCGCATGGATTGACAACGACTTTAAGCTGGTGAAGCCAAACGCCAACAGCGATGCATTCGAACTATACAATCTGGCAGAAGATTCCGCTGAAACGAACAACCTGCTGGCGAGGAATCCGGATATCGCAGCTCGCATGAAAACGGCTCTGGCGGTATGGAACGCCAGCGTCGATGACAGCGTGGCCGGATTGGATTACCCGGAAAAGGCTGTCATTCCCAAAGACCCCGGCCCGCAATCCTGGGTCGATGTGGAGCAATACAAGCCGTACCTGAAAGAATGGAAGAAGCGTCCGGAATTCAAAGGCGCGATTAAGTAGTTGGGCATTACGCGCCCCACCGGCCTCGAGCGGTTGGGGGTTTAATGCGGCCGGTAGGAACCGGCCCTACGCCTCACGTCAGCCCGAACAACTGTAAGTAGGACCGGTTCCCACCGGCCGAATGTTCGCCATGGCCAGGCAGAAACCGGCCGTACATTTTGCCCTGAATGGGAAGCACGAATCCGTTTTTTTTGCGAAACTTCGCGGTGAGGGAAAAAATCTGTACGAAACACGTTTTGAGATGTCACTAATTGGATGTACGCATTCGCTGAGATGCAGCGAACGCAGATTCGAACGGAATTTGCCGTGATTTGTACGGAAAACATCGACGTAACGCGTGAACGGGTGACAGATTATGAGACTTACTCTTCGGACACTACTGGCCTATCTTGACGATCGCCTGTCTCCCGCCAATGCCAAAGAAATCGGCCAGAAGATTGCAAAAAGCCCGTTCGCAACGGAATTGGAAGAGCGAATTAAGAGCGTTCTTCGCCGTCGTCGACTGGCCAAAGAAAATGGCGAACAAAAGACGATTGATGCCAATCTGATTGCCGAATACCTCGACGATCAGCTGACGCCTGAATTGGTGGCCCTGATCGAAAAAGAAATCCTGACGTCCGATTCGTCTTTGGCAGAAGTCGCGGCAACTCATCAGATTCTGGGGCTGCTAAGTGATCCCGTTGAATTGCGCCAAAGCCTGAAAGACCGCCTTTACAAGCTGGCGCCCGGTCAATCTTCGGAACCCGGCCAGGCAGCTGCGGCCGTTGCCACAGCGGCTGGCACAGAATCAGAATGGAAGCCCCTGGCGGCTCAAACAGGCACGCAAAAACGTTCGCCGATGTTGTTGCTGGGAGTGATGGTGCTGGGCTGGCTGGGCCTGCTGGCGACAGACTCGCATCTGTTCCACGGGCCAACCGCTGACACAGATGATCCATCCGAGGTTGACGTCGCTATGGCACCGCTTGACGCTGCTGATGGTGCTGGAAACAAGCCAGCCATTACATCACCCAATGCCTTAACCGACGCAGCTGCAGCCGATTCTTCGGCGAACAATGCCGCTACGAATACTGAGCTGATTGCGGCCAATCAGCCGGCGGCCAATCCAGCCGGGACGAATCCAGCCGGGACCAATGACACACCGCCAGCCGCTGCCCAGAACTTAAACACTTCACCGACGGTCGAAAACGCTGCCAACGCCCTCAACGGAAAGTCGGCCACGGCTTCGCCTGCTGCAGTCGCAAATACTTCGCCAACGGTTGCTTCATCAGATTCATCGTCCGGCAATGTGGCCATGGCAGCCACAGATGCAACAACCACGGAATCCCCGGCTGCTGCGTCCGTAGATAACGATGCCGTCAATTCCAACACTCCAGCAGCCGCCATTCAGCCGCTCACTTTTCATGTGGAAGACCCAAACAACATGGTTGTGCTGGGCGATCTTGAAAAGGAAACATGGTCGTGGGCGATTTCTGCGGACACACCGGCCGTTCATACCTGGAATCAACGCCTGAAAGACACTGTTGCGGGAATTGCCGTCCCGTTTGAAGCTCAGGTTTCCGTTCACGAACTTGGTTGGTCGGCAAAGGTGCTGGGGTCATCTCTGTTCGCAACGGTTCACAGTGCTAACCCGGGACTCGCACTGTTGCAGGGACAAGTGCTGGTGAAACACGTCGGACGGCCGATGCCAAACGTAGGCGTTCGGATGCACTTTGGAGAACAATCCATCGTAGTACACCTGCCGGATGATGGGGGTTATGCTGCCGTGCAATATGTCACTTCTCCCGTTCAGAGATCGGAGAGCGACGATTTTGAGTTGTTGCCTGATCCAGAACGAGGCACGGTGACGGTTTACGCACCTGAAGTCGGCGTGGCCGTAAGTGTTGGAACGTCGGACGAAAAGATTGTCGTGCCCAGAGGAAGCCATTTCCGTTGGAGGCCCGATGCCGGTGATGCTCCTGTGGTCAACAACATGCCGCCTGTCCCCGCATGGGTATTCGAGGCCGCTGAGCCTAAGCCCGAAACGGCATCTGCGCTGATTGCAGAAACGGCGGCTGAGTTTCGCAAATCGTTGACCGTTGCCGACGCAGGTACTGAAGTGATTGAAAATCTGAATCCGCAAATTGCGGCGTACGGAGTTCAGTTGCCAATGTTACTGCGAAACGTTGACGACCTGACCGCAACGCTATTGGAATCGGACGTCACTAAAGTTCGCAACGAAGCAATCATGGGGCTGACGGCGATTGTCGTACAAAACGTTGGCGGCCGGAAAAGCGTAGTCGAATCACTGCAAACGCGGCTTCCTGAGGCGGAAGTGGATAACGTGATTCGCCTGCTGGAAGGGATCGCTCCCGCCTCTGCAGAAGACGTTTCCACAAGCGCCTGGTTGGTGGGAATGCTAAGCAACAATCGCCCCGCCGTTCGTGAACTGGCGATTTTCAACCTGGAACGACTCACTGGTGAACGTTTCAACTTTTTCGCTGACGATGACGCCAGTCGCCGCGATTCTGCCATTCGCCGCTGGACAAAACTTCTGGAACGCAACGACGGACGACTAAAAGTGCCATCCAACTAAAGGCATTTTTCACAAGCCGGAAGTTTGGTAAGATATCAGTTGCGGGTCGGTGCTGCGTTTTCACTGATTTGCTTAAACAACACCAGATCACATGCGGGTGAATGCAACGCGTTTGCGAAGACTTCCGGAACTGACGGACGCAACGGACGATGGTTCGTTTGCTGTGGCATCCATAATTTCAGCTCATCCCACTTTCCGCTCATAGCAACCTAACAACGATCGTGTTCTGGGCCCCGCTGCGGCAAATGGCGTCTTCCGCTTGAATGAATATCTGGTGTTGGGGAGCAATCTGAAAATACGGAGTCCTGTGCCACTGTTCCATCCGCGACGATTCGCCTAAGCATCACTAAGGGTTGGCCTCGTGGGCAATTTCCCGTATCGATTATCGGGCTGATGCCGAGTTTAACGATTTTCCGGGCGCTTATTTGTGCCACTCCTGTCGATTAAAGAGCCGGACGCAGTTCAGGTTCGCTCTGAAACCAGCTGTAAGCAGGACGCAACTTCAGCAGATTGTGCCGGTTTGTCGAAACACTGTAGAGAGAGGCAGTAATATGTCAGCCATCAATGCTCAGCAATTTCATTCTCACACGTCGGGCGGGCCGGGCCATAATTTGTAACAAATGCAACAATTCCCAATACCTTCGTCCCAGCAAATCTCGGGATCGATGGTACCTCAGACTCATATTTTCGCAGCGCATGCGTTGTCGCTACTGCGGCAATTCTTTTCTGGCAAGACTCTGGGATACACCTGCAACTCGTGAGTCGGTTTCGCTGGAAACTGAAACTGGCTGTTCCAAGATCATCAAGACAGCTTAAAGCCGTTCACCATAAGCGATGGCAATCTTTCGCTTAGCCAGAGAACGCATCGATGCCCTTTCGCACAGCAAAAGGCGACCGAATTCATCGACGACAAAAGGTAACGTGCGTTAGCCCGCAGGCTGCTGTCAGGTTGTTCGCAGGCAAAACGTGAGAGCTGATTTGTGGACTATCAAAAAGTTAATCGCAACACCTGGAATCGCATGGCAGATGCAGGCAGTTTGTTTGCTCGCACAGCCAGTGACGAAGACTGCCGAACTCCGTTGAAAGTTCTGGATGGTCGCGGTTGGTTGCCTGATTCAGTGAAAGACCTTGACGTACTATGTCTTGCGTCCGGCGGCGGATGGCAATCGATTCTGTACGCGGTTGCCGGAGCAAACGTAACCGTCATTGATATCAGCGATTCAATGCTGCACCTGGATCTGCAGGAGGCCCAACGTCGAGGCGTGAAGGTGAAAGCCATTCAGGGTTCGATGGACGATCTCAGAATGCTGTCCGACGCTTCGTTCGACATCGTTCATCAGCCGGTGAGCAGCTGTTATATTCCCGACTTGTGTCCGATGTATGCAGAAATTGCTAGAGTGCTGCGAGACAACGGAACGTACATCAGCCAGCACAAACAGCCAGTCAGCTTGCAGATAAGTCATCGCAACGAACGGCATCAGTTCGTTATCGGTGTGGAATATTATCACAAGGGGCCATTGCCTCAACAAATCGATACGTCTTATCGAGAAGCCGGTACCACGGAATATCTTCATCGACTGGAAGATCTGATCGGCGGACTGTGTCGATCAAACATGGTGCTGGAAGATCTGCGAGAACCATTAAGAGCAGACTACAAAGCAAACGTCACGCGTTATGGCTATCGAGGACGCTTCATTCCTCCATATGTACGTATGAAGGCGAGACGGCTGCCAAGATCTTCTGAACAGAAGCCAGCCACGTCCTCCGCAATCTGGACCCCATAACAAGGGCTTCGCCCTTGACTCAGTGGCGTGGATCGCAAGACAACGTGGGACGTTGCAATCGCCGAGCCGCTCCGTTGTCGCTACGAGCAATGGTCCGCGCATCATTTTGAGTAAGACTCTAACTGGACAGCGCCAGGTTTGATGAAACGTCAGTTTTCTGTGATCCACATCAGCCGCAGGGCGTTAGACTCGGTTGCTGCGAATCAGTGGAAAAACCGAGGCTAACGCCTTGCGGCTGATACAGACTTGGCGCTGTACAGCTAATAATTCATCGTCGCCACATTCGCTGGCAGGTTCAACACCAGGTGGGCGGCTATTGATGATTGTCACTTTGCCAGACGTTCACTTTGTCAGGCGCTCGTGCACAGACAGCCACTCGCAGGCGGCTTCGGGAATACTTTCGTGTCCGCCTTCAAATATGGTAACCCGCGAAGTCCGTGCAGTCCGTCTTAGATAGATCTGTCGCCCCAGCAGGGCATCGACCTCTTTGTCGGAGCGGTCCGGGTCGCTAAGTTTACGGTCGTTCCAGAGTTCCTCAATTTCATTCGGTGAAATCACAGGGCACCGGTTTCCTTCCGCGATCATGTTATAGGCATCCAGCGACTGATTCACCGGCACCGAACCTGTGTGACCATCATTGACTCCCGCGTAGATATCAACCGGCAGATCTCGAACGTTGTGCAGATGAAAGACGGGCGATCGATCCTGATAGTCGGCATCAATTTGCTTAGACGTGCCCGGTGGTTCGCCGAAACACTTCAGAATCATTTGAGCATACTTTTGCGGCTTACCATCCTTCAGGTGGAACTTATACCATTCACCAACATCACTGATACCCACCCACGCTGAAACGGCGGAAAATCGCTTAGGATGATGACCGGCCATCAACATCGCCATGTGACCTCCACCAGAAACGCCAGCCAGGTAGATCCGGGACGAGTCCACGTTGAAGGTTATTGATGCAAAATCAATGGCATCCAGAATGTCCTGCCTGGCAAGTGGAGAACCACAAGCCTTTGGCGTGTTATTCATACCTCGAAAGTCCGGGTGCAGATAGATCCAGCCGCGTTTAACAGCTTCCTTCTGCCACTTGCCGTTATCCTGACGATAATCGGAACTCCACGAATGCAGAAACACAAATAACGGAACTGCCCGCTGCGCCGCTGAGTCCGATTGTTGCGTCGACGCAAACGCTTCTGCGGGCGCCCAATAGCGTATTGGCTGTTCAGTACCATCCAGTGAACTGGTAATTTTCACCGTGGTCAATTCAGGCAATGACTCGTCAGCTTTGACAAGTGCCGCAGCATTCACAATAAACAGCAGTAGAACCGGGGCAACAATACGTTTCATGAAACTTCAACTCGGCATGATAGGTTTCGATTCAGCAATGATGTTACTTTAGCAGCGGCTGACACGGCATCGCAAGCAATGCGTATTGTCGCCACCGTGAGAAAACATTTTGCCGCCAACAGAATCAAGCAAAGCGAGCAGATTCTCGGCTGTGCGTTCGCAGGCCACAACTTAGGGCATAGATCACTGCCATACGCACGGCAATTGAATGTTGCCATCAACCCAAACATCTTGATCGCTTCACATGTTGAATCGAATTTCTTGCCAAAACTTGTGTCAGAATTTTCCGGTCGTTCCACTCAGGCGGTCGCTGCGGTCGTGCCTCGATTGAGACCGTTGTTTGAAGCGCCCGAAATGTGAATATCGTGCGAATCCTTTCAACGCGTCGTCGATGACGCAGCAGTGCCGGGTGCGGGTTTTCCGTTGTCGGCATGCCTGTGTTTTCGTCGGCCAATGCAAAGCAGTCGTGATGCTTCTAAGACCAGCAAAAACACAGACTAAAATTGGTGTTTGCGAATGATTCTGTGCGTCAGCAGCATCAACCAATGGTGCTGTCAAATCCGAGTGCTTCGTCAGTAACGGTTAGGCATTTCGTGACGTTCGGCTTGACAGTATGGAATGTTAGCTCGCATCCATAATCCGTAACTTTCCCTAACAGGACCGACGATAAACTCTTCCAGACCCGGTAAGTCACACACAACTTACCAATCTTTACCAACCCGAATGGCCGTCAAACTTCACCAGTCCAGCATAGCCGGTTAGCCCAAACGTTTTGAACAACGCATTCACGTTTCAAGACGGAAGTTCGAATGGCTGCCAGCAGGGCTTTGTCAAAGCCATTGTCGCTTCGAGATTTGAAGCGACATTTAACGTGGTTTTACGGTACCAGTCATCAGTATTACCTAAATCGAAAGGTTTGGTTTTTATCTATGAATCAAGCAGCACCCTGCGGCATGATGTCCTCCGCACCTGCGGACGTTCGTTCACTGGATGGTCTTCGAAACTTTATCAACCTTGCTTTGTGTCAGAAAGAAAACCTACTTGAGAACCACTTCCCGATGACGGAACTGGAACTGACTCGAGGCGGCGATTGCTGCGGATACCAGTTTACACTGCATGGCCCCAGAAGCGTAAAGTTAAGCGCCGTCTGGGATCGCAAAGGAAACGAAGTTTTGTTCTATGACGCGGTTGGAAAGCGGTTCGCTAGAACTCGCCTGCCGCACGATGTGATTTAGTCACCACTTTACGCCAACAGTGTCGTCCAGTGGGCCGCTGGCAATGATCTGCGTCAGCACCCTGGCACTGGAAAAACGACTGATGCAGCAGAACGCATTGCAGCGGGAAAACAGATCTGTAAAGCGTATTTGAGAGCGAATCCTTTCACGACAGGATTCGCTGACGTGGGTTGGGAGTTAGCTTGTGAACCGTTTCGGAAAATACTCCGCACGATACTCGACGTAGGTAGGCTGAAGACCGACGTCGCGTCCGAAACGAAGTTTAAACAAACAGGAACTCCCGACCCCGCGCCGATGCAATTGGTTCGGGGCTGTCTTTTTTGCAGCTTTTGCCGCGGCAGCCGAGCCATCGCCAGCACTTACCGACTGTCGCTGTTGCTGGCACGAGGAAGTTGTTGCACAAGTTCTCCCAGAGTGTTGAACGAGGCAAGGTCTGCTCTTTGTTGGGCAATTGTTTCCTCTTCCACTCGTTTGACTTCGTTTTTCCAGAACTTAACTTCGGCAGACAGCCCGCCAAGTTCCTTGTTCATGGAGTCAATTGACTTTGAAAGTGTGCGTAGAGACTGATCGTCAGCCTGGCGTTGTTCTTCCAGCTGACTAACCTGCATCATCAACATACCCAGGCGTGGATCCGACTTCGTTTCTGCCCATCCGTTTGCCACCGGTGGAAACGAGTCATCATACGATGACGCCTGTTGCAGCCCTTGCAATTCTGCTTGACCAGATGACGCCAGACAGTCGTTGCAGATAAACTGCTGCTTCACAACCGGTTGCCTGGCTGTTTTGGATTTTGAACAGCATCTATTCTGGCATTGAGAACAACATGGCTGTGTCTTCTGTGGCAGCAGGGAACAGCCCGTAGACATTGACAGCAGGAATACGCAAAGTCCGATTGTGGTGAGGTGTGATAGTTTCATGATTGCAAGCCGTTAGTACGGGTGGTGCTGCGTAATTGCGGCCGGATCCGGAAAAGCAGATCGGCGGCTTTCAAGGGACTTCGTAACGGTGCCATCCGACACGTCGATCATTCAGGGTTAGTAGTCACAATTGATATTAGTGACTTCTCCACAGGCACAACGCACCATAATCTGAATGACGTCGCCCGCGTTGTTGCGAACAACGTCAACCGACGGTGATCCGTGTTGATGACTCGGCGCACTGGACGCGGTGAATTTCTGCGAAGAACTGGCCGAAGTCGCTCCGTATTCAGGAACTCGCACGGATGTTCCCGTCTGAATTGTTGCTGCTGATCGCTTTAGAACTGGCATGATAAATCGCCTTTCGGATATCTGTCTCTTCGGGCATGCTGGCGAGCTAACTCACAGAAGCATGCCGCACTTTTCTTATTCGTCGTCGTCGGACGCGGCTGCGATAACTCTCGACAAAACCCGCACCGCTGTGGCACATAACAATCCGCACACGACTGCTCGAATAACGGCTGTGGAAAGACCCACCTGCCGATAAGCACACACCAAAAAAATGGCGGATGTCATTACCAGGCCGATGCCGTTAACGATGGTGCGTTCGTTTAGTTTTCGTGACTCAGTGGACAAATGGGACTTTCCGAGATGTTAGTCTTCAGCTTTACGCGGCGGCTTGTTCTTTGGGGCGAGCTGGGAAGATGGCTTCGTGAGGAATCATGGATACGGAATCGATAATCATGTCGAAGGGCACCTCCTGATAGCCGATTATTCCAAGTTCAGCGACAGATCTCGCCAGCACTTGTTTCAAAGGGCGACGCAACGCTTTGTCCACAAGCAAGGCGGCATCCTGTTGTTTTCGGTGACTATCCTGCCAGGCAGCTGCCACCTGTTGGATAAGATTGCCCAGCGGTACTGGTCCAATTGCCAGCTGGCCTTCATGCATGGATTGTCTTAGCTGGCTGTCCAGTTGAGGAGCCAGCGTGATGACTCGCAACATGCCCTCCTGATTGCGGAAACGTTCGCACACAAGGCGGCCAAGATCTGATCGAACTTTATCCGTTAACGCGTTCACTTCCTGAACGGTGGCAGCATGATTCACGATTGATTCCAGAATCAGGGCCAGGTCATTCAGCGGAATTCTGTCTTCAGCCAACTGCACCAATACCTGATGCAGAGTTCCCATGCGGAGCGTTTCCGGACGAATTTCTTCCACCACCGTGGGGGCGAATTTTTCAACTCGCTTCAGCATTTGTTTCAGTGATTCCAGCGTCAGCAGTTCGTGAGAATGTTTTTTCAGCACTTCGCCAAGATGCGTAATCAGCACACTTAAAGGGTCAACAACCGTGCAGCCCTGAACTTCGGCAATACGTCGATCCGCTTCCGCCACCCAGCGAGCTGCCAGGCCAAACGATGGCTCGTGAGTGTTGATGCCTGGAACTGACACGTTGTGATGATCCGGCAAAATTGCCAATAGGTGATCCTTCAGCACTTCGGACGTCGCTACAGTTCGACCAGCGACGATAATTCGATATTCGTCGGGCTGCAGCAACAGATTGCTGTTGACGCGAACAGGCGGAATCCAAACGCCGTTGGCTCGCGAAAGTTCCTTGCGAAGTGTGGTGATTCGATCAGCCAGGCCCTTCGATGCACCAGATGCGATTGACGGAACCAGCTGAGCACCCACTTCCAAAACAGCTCGATCCGCCAACAGAAATTCGTCAATCTGATCGGACTCCGATTCTGCGGGAGCCGCGCCTTCCGCTGCTGCGGCTTCTTCAACTTCGATTTCGGCGGTTGGATCTTCTCTGTTCAGCAATAACAACAACGCTGCCGCGATGCCGAAAAACGGCAGCTTCGGCAAACCGGGAATCAATCCCATCGTGGCCAAAACGCCGGCACCAATATAGATTGGCTGGTTGCGGCGAAGCAGCTGCCCTTGAATTTCGTCGCCGAGGCTGTGTTCTGATGTTGTCTTCGTCACCAGAATACCGGCTGTGGTGGCGATCACCAACGCGGGAATCTGCGAAACCAGCCCGTCGCCAACCGTCAGGATCGAATACGTTGTAACGGAATCGCCGAAAGACAGACCGTGCATCAGCCCAATCACGACTCCACCCAGCAGGTTGACTGCGGTGATAATCAAGCCCGCAATAGAATCGCCTCGCACGAATTTACTGGCACCGTCCATCGCACCGTAGAACTCGGTTTCCCGAGACAGTTCGGTGCGGCGTTTACGCGCGACAACTTCGTCGATAGCACCGGCGCTGAGTTCTGCGTCGATGGCCATTTGCTTGCCGGGCATAGCGTCCAGAGTAAACCGGGCGGCCACTTCAGAAATTCGGCCAGCACCTTTTGTGATCACCATAAACTGAATCGTTATCAGAATCAGAAAGATGACCAAACCGACAACCAACTGCCCGCCGACAACGTAATTTCCGAATGCCGTCACAATCAAGCCTGCATCGCCGTCCAGCAGAATCAGTCGCGTGGTGGCAACATTCAGTGACAGGCGAAACAGCGTCAACAGCAGCAGCAGCGAAGGAAAAACGGAAAGCTCCAACGCTCGCTTTGTGCTTAGCGTTATCAGCAGCAACAGAAACGTGAGCCCCAGATTCATCGCCAGCAATGCGTCCAGCAGTGCCGGTGGCAGCGGTACCAGCATCACAATCAGGCCCCCCAACATTCCAAACGACAGCAAACTCTCGCTGTTTTGCAGCAGGCCGCGTTCGGGAGCAATTGTTTTGGAAGGGTTGGCCATGATTTAACAGTGGTTCAAGCGTCGAGATTTAGTAGCAGTAGCAGTAGCAGTAGCAGCAGCCACCGCACATCGCACAGATCCAGGCGAAGTGGCCCAGAGCCAGGTGGTCTGCCAACTTATGCCGGGCAGTGGTTAGTTATGTTTCAGTAATTAGTTCTACGGCAAGCTGCCGACAAGCTGCCCGCAGCGACAACGTCGCGGCTCGGCGATTCCATCGCCCCACGTGCTGCTGCGTGCCACGCCACCGGGTCAAGGGCGAAGCCCTTGGGAATGAAGTCGTCAACGAAAACTCATACTAAGTGCCTGAGCAATCAATACCCAACCGTCCACGACCACAAACAGCAGCAACTTGAAGGGAGTTGAAATTACCATTGGCGGCATCATCATCATGCCCAGGGACATCAAGATAATTGACACCACAAGGTCGATTAGAATGAACGGAATATAGATGCAGAAGCCCATGATGAAGGCTGTTTTCAATTCGCTGATTACATAGGCCGGAATCAGAACTCGCATGGGGGTATCCTGCGGCGTTGAAATCGAAGTGATCTTCGCCATGCCGGCAAACAACGCGATATCGCGTTTTCTGGTTTGCCTCAGCATGAAGTCCTGCAGTGCCGAACTGGCAATGTCGACTGCTTCAACCCCGGTGATACTGTCTTCCATGTAAGGCGCCAGAGCGTCCTTTTCGATCGTGGAAATTGTGGGGCCCATCACAAAAAACGTCAGAAACATCGACAGCCCGATGATGACCTGAGTGGGCGGAATTTCCTGAGTCGCGAGTGCTCGGCGAACAAACGACAGCACAATCACAATCCGTGTAAACGCCGTCATTGTGACCAGCGCCGACGAAATGAAGGCCATTCCGCCCAGAAACAGGGCGACCTTCAGTTGCGGCGAAAGTTCCTGCATCCCTTCGGATTCCAGAACTCGCTGAATTGTTTCGGCACCTTCCATCATGGTCGCTGCTCTACCGATCCAGTTGCGAAAATTCGCGAGACGAAGTTTGGGGGCCGGAAATCGAGTCGGCGGCTTCTTCAAATAACGTGTCTGAAAACTGATCAACCATGGGCAGAACAGATCGAATTCCGCTGGCGTCTGACGCCACTAAGACGCTGCGTCCGCCAATTTCAATTAGCTGTACAAAACGATGCTTGCCAAGATTCAATGTGTCTACTACTCGCGAAGTACCAGCCACCTGGCCAACCTTTATTTGGCGAACACTCATTCTTCGCAGGCCCAGCACTGTCAGACCGCAAAGGCACATAATGACGACCATCCAGATGGCCAGATTGATAATGGAATCCTGATTGATGCCATCTTCTGTAGCCACTTGAGGTGTTGTGATTGGCTGCGTGAGATCAATGAAGGGCTCTGCAGGCGAGCCGGGATCTGCCGCTTCGCTTTGCGACCGTAGCGACAGCAACAAAGCCCGCTGATTGTTAGCGGTTTTGATTGTTCCACCAGCGGTCAAGCCGCCTTGCGCGATGATCCCAGATCCGTTTGTGACGGCCGTGGCTGGCACCTGAGCGATTGCGCAGCCTGAATGACACGCAAGACAGAAAACGGCTACCAGCAAAGCAACCGCAGAAGCGCAGCGTGTGTTTCTCTGCGGCGTCTTCATTACATTCCCCTTGCATCGCCGGAGGCCTGCCCCTTTGGTCCGTGAATCGATGTAATGCGAATGGCATAGCGATCTTCAATCACCACCACTTCACCACTGGCGATTAGAACTCCTTGTGCCATCACGTTGACGGGAGACACAATGTCGCGATCGAGTTTCACGACAGCCCCCTGGCCCAGCTTCATCAGCTCGCCAATAGGCATGGATACTCGCCCGATTTCTACGGAAAGTTCCACCTGAACATCAGCAAAGCGGTCCAAAGATAGTGACTGATTGGATGAACGTGTTTGAGCTTCTGGAAATTCCACCGGGTTTGCTTCCTGAACTCCAATTTGATCGGCCCCAGCGCTGAGGTTCTCAGCGGGTGTGTATGACGGAGATGCTTTTTCTTCAACATCAGCCGCTGCAGATGATGGATCGCTCATGTTCCCCCCTGCCGCTTGTTAGACGCAATAATTTCAATTCCCTGACGACGTCCGATGCGACACGGCATTCCCAGCCACTGCAGTTCGCCGTCCAAAGTGGCTTCCACCGGCTGCGAAAGAGCTTGATCCAACACCAAAAAGTCACCGATTTCCAGTTGATTCATTTCTGCCAGAGTAACCTTTGTGTGGCCCAGACTAACGACGATTTCCACCGGCAACTGTTTGGCGATTTCTCGCAGCCGAGGGTCAGGAATCACTTCTGCAGCGTCGGTCAGCACGCTGTCGGAAATTCCTAATTCAGCGAGGCCAGCCTGAGGCAGTAACAACCATGCTGTTTCAGCTCCAAAAGCCGTTGTGACTTCCAAACGTCGTCGCAGCATTTTTTCGTCGGGTGCAAAAATGCGAGAACGGTTGGGGCGAAACACGCACGATTCCAGTTCGCACTTCAGCGGTATCACTTCCGGCCAGCTCATCGCGATTGCTCGACTGACTTCGCCACAAAGAAGTTCCAGCATCGAAGATTCTACGGTGGTAAGCGGCTTGTATTCAGACCAGTCGTCGCCCTGGCTTCCCAACAACCCTTCCACAAGTGTACAGACTAAACGTCCGGGAAATGTTGCCAAAGCCGGCATATTGGCTGGCCCCACTTTCAGGCTGGCCGCGTAACCCGGGTCGGCCACAGATTCGTAAGCAACTTTGCACGATACAACATCCACGCCTTCGCACTTCACAGAAATGTCGTCACCCAGCAGGCTCTGCCAGTTTTCTGTCAGCAACGCACATGCCTGGTGATGCCACGTGTCCAAAGCGCGATTGACGGAACCACTGACGTGGCCCGGCGACGCAAAGTTGAATGGCTTCAAACTCTCTGAGTCTGTCATTGCACGGCGAATTCGTAAAAGAGAACGTCATAGATTCGATCGTAGCCGTCGGGAAACAGCACCGAATTGAATTGGTCCTGAATTTCTCTGCGAAGGCGGTTTTGACCGGCAGCTCCGCGGACGCTTTCCAGGTCTTTGTCTGAGATTTTGCTGATAAGCCAGCTTCGCAGCAGCACGCGATTTTCTTTTAGCTTGTCCTTAATCTCCGTTTCGAAGTCTTTGGGTATCTGCAGTTCGATAACAATCCGCAGGTAGCGCGTGAGGTTGCCTTCGTTCAGGTTGACCACAAGCTGGTCGCCCTTCACTTCCGGATCGGAAAACGGAATGAACATTGTGTTTTCCGGAGTCGGAAGCTCAAACATGGGCTTTGGCGCCGGATCTTCTTCAACGGTTTCTTCCGGAAGAAACATAGGCACAGCGCCACCAAGACCTGCCGCCACAATACCCACCAGCAGCCATGGGACAATACTTCCCTTTTTGGCCGCGGCCTGATCGCCGGCGTCTGATTCTGATTGTGTTTCTGGTTCTGCCATGATGAAGCTTGCCGGAGGCCCACGACGAAGCAACGCTTCGCCAAAAAGAATCTGTCCTTCATCAGCATCGGATTCGCTGCCTCTTCGCTTAACCTTTGTAACGGTTAGGCAAAGTTTGCGGGCATGGGCACGTTGCAGACGTGAGGCGACGCCTTCACACGTGAGTGGAATCCCGCCACGTGAGTGAAACCACTCACGCCTCCAAGCTGCGTTCAATCGCTGCGAATCGCCACCACGTGGAAATTGCTTCCGCCATTGACGGAACTGGTTTCCGGGGGATTTTGCCTAGTATTGACCATGCGTGAAATTGAGTGTTGCCACAGCATTTGCCGTTTCAGCAGCGAATACACTGATGGCCTTCAAACTGCAGGCGTTGCCGCCACCACTGGCACAATCTTTGCGATCGTCACAACCCAACAAGGGCCTCGCCCTTGCACCAGTGGCGTGCTATGCGGAAAAACGTGGGACGTTTGAATCACCGAGCCGCTCCGTTGTCACCATAAGAATCATGTGCGCCCTGCACGCATCATTTTACGTAAGACTCTGACCCGGTTATTGCTGAACGGCCAGCCCGTTCAGAACCCAGGCCCGCAACCTGAACCCCGAAAATTAAATGCTCTCAGGACTCTACAACGCAGCTCAGGCCATGACCTTTGCTGAAAAACGACATGCAGTGGCGTCAGAGAATCTGGCGAACGCGCACATGCCGGGCTTTCGGCGTCGGATTCTGCACCAAACAGAGTTTGGTCGTTTTCTGAACGACAAACAACAATCTGCCGCTCAGTCCGCCGCAGCGGCGGCTGCGGCGGCTGCCACAAACGGTGCGTCAAATGCCGCCACAAACGGAAGCGGTTCGCCTGCAGGTTCCACGGCAGCTGCGAGTGCAAACAACAATCCCAATAGCAACTCGATGTTTGGCATCGTTTCAGATTTTTCGAACGGGCCAGTTCAACAAACGGGCCGTCCGCTGGATGTTTCCATCGAAGGCGAGGGCTTCTTTGTTGTCGAAGGACCGCAAGGCCCGCTGTACACCAGAAACGGCGGCTTCCACGTTGATACTGCCGGACGAATCGTAACCACAGACAATCTTCCCGTGCAGGGAACCAGTGGAAATTTGATTCTACCAGCAGATGCCTCAACGGAGTCGATCACGATTTCCAATGACGGGCAGATCTATGCTGGAGCAACCTCAGTCGGGCAAATCAGAGTTGTGGTGGCGCAAAATCCGCTTGAACTCACGGCGATGGGGGAAACTCTCTATGCCGCAAACGGAACAACCGGCATCGAAGACGTCGATGTAAAAGTAACGCAGGGCTTTCTGGAAGCGGCTAATGTGACGGCTGTTTCAGAACTTGTGAACCTGCTGGTTGCATCAAGGCAATACGAAGCAGCTCAGAAAACGCTAACAGCAATCGACAACGCAATTCGCAATCGCATTGACCTGTAAAAAATCTTGAAGTCATCGCAATAACCAGGGACGGTTACTAATGCTAAGAGCTCTCTATACCAGTGCCACCGGAATGAAGGCACAGGAACTGATGATTGACAACACCGCCAACAATCTGGCGAACGTCAACACCACCGGTTTCCGTCGAAGTCGCGTAGACTTTGCTGACCTTATGTACAACACCCTGCGTCAGCCGGGCACAATCGCTTCCGGAACCCAGGTTTCACCCACTGGACTTCAGATCGGTAACGGTGTGCGAGTCGTCGGTACGACAAAGCATTTTAGTCAGGGGCCCGCCGAACAAACGGGAAACCCTCTGGACCTTGCCATTGAAGGTGACGGCTTTTTCCAGATGAAACTGGCAAACGGCGAACTGCGATATTCTCGAGCTGGAAGTTTGCGAATCGATTCGCAAGGCCAGTTGGTCAACGCAGACGGCGTGCTTCTGGAACCAGCGATCACGATTCCCACGGACGTTGATATTTCCAAAATCACGATAAGCACAACGGGAATTGTGCAGGGAATCCTGTCCGGTAGCGATTCCACGCCTCAGGAACTGGGACAAATTCAGCTCATCACCTTCCGTAACCCGGCCGGTCTGTCCAGCGAAGGCGGAAACATGTTCGCCAAGACGGCAGCGTCGGGAGATCCGGTTCAGGGAAATCCAGGCGACGTCGGCGTGGGCCAGATTCGTCAAAGCTTTCTGGAAAATTCAAACGTAGAAGTTGTGACGGAACTGATCAGTCTGATTTCCGCTCAACGAGCCTATGAAATCAATTCGCGAGCCATTCGAGCGGGCGACGAAATGTTGTCCACATCTGTTGACATCGTCAGGTAAAATCATGCTGTTTCGATACATAATGCTGTTCGGCATACTGGCTAATCCGTTGTGCGTATCTGCGTGGGGGCAAATTTCGCATCGCGGGTTTGCTCGTATTGTCGTGCCCGAACAAGTGGCAGTCACCAACATGAAGGTGACTCTGGGAGATATCGCCGACATTGTCTGCAACGACGCTGCCTTGAAAAAGCAACTCCAATCCGTGGATATTGCAGACATCATGCCCGGTGAGCACTTTGCGTCGATCTCTACGTCATTCATCGAAATTCGACTGCGGCTGGCAGGCGTGCATTCGAATCAATTTAACGTGACGGGGGGCGATGTCTGCCAAATGGAACTTGTACAACCGCAACTACTCACCGATCGCGACGTCGAAGATGCGGCGATGAAAACATTTCAGCAGGCATTGGGAACACCGTCTGAAGATTTGCGAGTTCGGTTGACGGCTCCGTTTGTGAACTCGCTACCAACCGGCATCAAGCAAAGATCGGGGCTGCGAGTTGAAGTGGCAATGCCGCTGCGTGAACGCCTGGGGCAGGTGTCGACTATGGTGCGACTTTGGAAAGACGACGAACTTGTCGCCACTCGTTCCACGCGATTTGACGTACTGAAACGCCAAACAGTAGCCGTCACTTTGGTGTCGCTAAGAAAAGAACAACCGATCAGCGAAAACAACATTCGCCTGGAAACGCGTTTTGTTGACACCGTTGTTGACGAGCCAACTCCGGAAGATCTGTTTGCAAGAGTATCCAACAAGAACATGCGTCCCGGCGAACTTGTCTCACTAAACGACCTGAAAACAACGGCCGCAATAACTCGCCCGATTGTGGTGAATTCGCGAGACACGGTGGAAGTGGTCGCCATAAAGGGACGTTTGCGAGTAAAGCTGCGAACCGCTCAAGCGCTGCAATCGGGACGCGTTGGCGACATCATTCAATTTAAGAACGTCGATTCTGCCAGCATTCGATCAGGAAGAATCGTGGGACCGGGATCAATCGAAATCAAGATTTGACAGTTTTAACGGTTGGCGAAGTCGTCATACCGTAATCGCCCACCCCGCAGCCAGTGCCGTCTGAATATTCAATCGACCGAAGTCAACACACCGAAACGGAACAGAAAGATTCACCATGAAACATCTACATGCAGCCGCACTTAGTGCAGCGATTGTGTTGTCGTCGGGAATTCCCAATGCCGCAGCCGATTCTTTGTGGCCGAAACGCTGCCCAAATCGAGCCTACCTGGTTGACGATTCGCGAGCTGTCCGGCCGGGCGATTTGTTAACGATCATTATCAGCGAATCAACTCAGGTGACAAATCGCGAAGGTAAAGGTCTGTCGAAAACGTCAGACGCTTCCGGGCTGTTCAACTTTGAAGGATCCACCGGTGGCGGGCTGGGAATTTCCGCGGCAGACGGAAACCTGACGTTTTCGAAATCCAGCGATCGCAGTTTTGACGGAAGCGCTAACTATCAAAACAGTCAGCGATTCACAGATCGAATTACCGTGACTGTGGTTGGAGTATCTCAAAACGGAAACCTGACGCTACAGGGCAACCGCACCATGATGATCTCTGGTGAACAACGCACTCTGCACATTTCGGGAACCGTGCGACCAATTGACATCGGACCAGACAACACAATCAGTTCGCAGTATGTTTCTGACATGATGACCGTGTACGAAGGAACGGGCGCAGAACAAAGCTTTACACGGCAAGGTTGGTTTGGAAGAAAAGTTAACAAGGTGTGGCCGTTCTGATCGTGAGCCTGAATGAAACCAAACATAGGCGGTCTTACGTTTCGGTCGCTGGCTAAAACGACGTCGCAACCCAAACCCTGAACTCCGGTATCACTTACCATGCCAAACATCCTGCCTCACACACTCGCGTGCCTACTACTCGCATCATGCTGTTCGCCCCTGCATGCCCAGCAGTTGCAGGATGCCAATCCAAAGTTGAGCGTGCGGATCAAAGACATCACCACTTTGTCCGGCGAACATCCCAACCAGCTAACCGGCTATGGACTGGTTACCGGGTTAAACAAAACAGGTGGCAAAAGTGAATCCACAAAGCGGCTGGCCATCAACATGCTGCAGTCTTTGGGTCTGCGAGCTGACCCGAGAACTCGAGCGGCCATTCAGCAGGCTCAGGAAAAAACGAACAACCTGTCTGTGGTTATGATCACCGCCATTCTGCCGCCGCATGCGAAGGTTGACCAAACAATCGACGTTACGGTTTCCGCATTTGACGACGCGTCCAGCCTGAACGGGGGAGTGCTGATTTCCACACCTCTAACGGGCGTTGACGGCGAAGTTTACGCCTTGGCCAGCGGCCCCGTTTCCACAAATGGAGGAAGCTTTGGTGGCGATGCAGGCAACGTGACCAAAAATCATCCCACCACCGGACGGATTGTGAACGGCGGAGTTGTCGAACGCGAAGTTCCGGCATCCGTGTTTCAGGCGGGCGAGTTCCTGTTGCTGCTACGAAATCCCGAGTACGAAACCGCCAAACGAATTGCCGACGCAATCAACAGCAAGTATCCGTATTCTGCTCTGGTGGCGGATCCGGCTTCTGTGCGAGTTCGTTTGAATCAGGATAGCTTTGCGAATCCCTACCAGTTTGTGGCTGCCTGCGGAAACCTGACGATTCAGCCGGATACGGTCGCCAGAGTTGTCATTAACGAACGCACGGGCACGGTGGTGATTGGTGGCCACGTGCAATTGTCGCGAGCAGCGATCGCTCACGGAAATTTGATCGTCACGACAAACGAAACACCGGAAGTGTCTCAACCAGCTCCCTTTAGTGACGGCGAAACCACCGTTGTGCCTCGCACGCAAATTGACGTGACGGAAGAATCGGGAATCCTTAGCGTGATCGGCTCAACGGTTACCGTAAGCGACCTGGCAGCCACCTTGAATTCGCTGGGAGTTACTCCGCGAGATCTAAGCAGTATTTTTCAAATGTTGAAAGCGTCGGGAGACCTGCAGGCGGAACTTGTTTTTCAATAGCGACAATTGGCCGATCGTGTCAGTTTCTGTGAGCTGACGATCTGCAGCATCAGGTCGCCGAAAAGTTGCAGGAATGAAATTCTTCGCGGCCAGCACAGTATTTGATTTCAGAATTAGAGAATCGACTAACAGGGAAGTTAGCCATGGCCATTGCCACCATAAGCCCAACCGTTGGTTTACCTGCCGAAGCAGATGCAGCCAAGGGGGCAGGAACCTCGCAGAAGCCTGGAGCTTCGGCGTTGGAATCGAAGGACGAGAAAGTCCTTAAACAATTCGAATCCGTCATGTTGGCCATGCTGTTAAAGCAGATGAGAAACAGCGCATCGGAAGAAGGCCTGTTTCCTGGCGACAAAAGTGACACGCTGGGCGGCATGTTTGACACCTTTATGGCCGACCATCTTGCAGAATCCGGCGGACTCGGTCTCACGTCGTCGCTGGGCGAATGGATGAACCGCGGTCCTGCAGCGGCTTCCATTTCCAAGCCGGACTCCGAATCACTCCGCAACGAACTCAATTCAAAAGCCCTGGAGGCGTATCAAAATGAACTATCTCGATCAGGCGGCTTCTGAAACGTTCGCTCTGCTGCTGGTGAATCTGGAACAGGAAGAATCGCGACTGCTGGCGGTCGCTTCTTTGCTGACGGACGTTTCCACAAAAGGCGTTGACGATCCCAAAATGCGCAGTCGCATGGCGGCTGCAGAGAAACTGGGAGTCGCCATTGCAGGCGATCGACTGAAGCTGTTGCTGGAACTCGGCCACAGCATGAACGTGCCATCCGATCACATCACGTTAACAATGCTGATTGCCGTTGCCCCGCCGGAAATTTCCGCTCAACTTCGAGCCGCACAAAAACGGCTGCGAATCTTGACTCGCCGCATTCAAAGGCTGCTGGCGACAACCACCGTGATCGTTAACGAATCGCTGCGGCTGTATCACACGGTGCTGGGTGGCCTGTTTGGTGCGTCTTCTTCAGATCGATACAACGCTTCAGGAACTCAGTCTGTCGACTTCAGCTATGGCAGCCGCATGGAAGCCCGATCGTGATGGATGACTTAACATGAGAAGTTATGAAATCGGCCTGTCGGCCTTGCGAGCGCAACAAACAGTGATTGCGACGCATGGCCACAACATCGCCAACGCGAACACGCCCGGCTATGCGCGAAAAGTGGTCGATCTTGCAGAACGACGCCCTTTTCAGTCCGGCAATCTACAACTCGGAAACGGCGTCGACGTTGTTCAAATTCGCAGCTTGCGCGATGCCGCCGCAGAAACCGCATTACGACGCAACTCTTCTCTGACGGCCGCAGCTGAAGCGAAGCTTGGATCTGCTCAAACCCTGGAAACACTGCTCACGCCCGGCGATGCGTCGGTTCACGCCTACCTTTCCAACTTTTTTAACGACCTGGAAGCCGTGGCGAATGCGCCGGAAGAAGTTGCCACGCGCGGAGAGTTGATTCGAACAGCGGAATCGTTGCTGGACGAAACGCGATTCATTCTGAACAGCTTCGACGAAGCCCGGCAAACAGCCGCGCAGGATTTGCGAGTGGGCGTGGGGCAGGTTAACACGCTGATCGATCAGGTAGCCAGAGTAAATCGATCGATTTCTGAATCACGCGCCGCGGGCGGAGAACCGCATACGTTGCTGGCCAACCGAGATGCCTTGTTAAGTCAGCTGGGAGAATGGATCGATGTCAGCGTGGCCCCCCTGGATAACGGGCAGGACCTGATTCTGCTTGGCGGGGGAGCTGCGTCGTTTGGAAACCTGCCCATCACTTTGGAATCGACAACGCTTGACGATGGGCAGCTTGCTGTCACCGACGCTCTTAGCCGACGTGTGATTCCCGCAACTTCGGGCAGGCTGTCCGGACTTCAGGATGTTTACAATTCAGGAACCGCCGACGCAACGGTGGAACTGGAAAGCATGCTGCGAGAACTGGTGCGGCAAGTTGATCAGCTGCATGCAACGGGGCTTACATCGCCCGATGGATTTCAGTCGCTGGTGGCCACGCGAGTTCCCGGATCTGCCGACCTACCTTTGAACAAGGCGGAATTGCCGTTTCCGATTGAACAGGGTTCGTTGTTCATTTCCGTCACTGATCTGGATACCGGAGTTCGCTCGACGCACGAAATCGAAATTGACCCGATCTCCGATTCCCTGAAAGACATCGCCGCCAAACTGGATTCTGTTCCCGGCATAACATCGTTCGTTATCGAAAGTTCCAACCAGTTGGTTATTCGATCGCAGAACAACGAAAGCTTCGACTTTGCCGGGCGAACGGACAACATCCCCGATCGGACCGCCTTCACTGGTTCAGCAGCGGTTGAATTTGGCGGCAACTATACGGGAGATCAAAGTGGACGTCTGTCGCTGACGTTCACTTCGTCCGGGCAGGTAGGAGTCACTTCGGGGCTGATTGCAGAAGTGCGTGACGAAAATGGAGCTTACCTGGGAACCGTATCTGCAGGCTCCGACTATGTTCCGGGCCAGCCGCTTTCCGTTGGCAATGGGCTAACGGTAACGTTTGGCGCAGGCGACGTTGTGTCGGGCGATACGGTTGAAATTCCAACAATCGCGGATTCGGACGAAACCGGAATCCTGTCGGCTCTTGGGCTGAACTCATTTTTCAGCGGTACGGAAACTCGAACGTTTGAAGTGCGAGCCGACATAAAAGCGAACCCGCTGTTGATGGCAATTTCCGGTAGCGGTGAACTGGGGGATTCCACCAACGTCGCTGCGATGGCGGACCTTCGCGACATCCGTTTCGGATCGCTCGGATCACGCACCTTCGTCGAAATACTGGCGGATCTGACCGCAGACACCGGCCTTGACGTTCAACAGTTACAAAACGAAGTTGATCAGCTGGAAAGTTTTGGAGCCGAGCTTCAAGCTCAACGCGACGCACTGACCGGCGTCGATACTAATGAAGAACTGCTAAGACTGCTGGCCGCCGAACGAGCGTTTCAGGCGGCTGCCAAGTTTGTGACGATCTTTGACGAAACCGTTGTGGAATTACTGGGACTAGTCAGATAAGCGTCTGAAGGTTGGGTGACGCAGAATCATGATACACAAAAGTAATGACATCGCTGTGGAATATTGGTGGGCAATGCCCACCCTGCAAACTGTGGGCTGACCTCTCCGTGAAACTCTGCTTCCTATGTTTCCGCCGAGATAAAGACAGGTGCAGTGATGACGTTGAATCGCGTTTTTATCGCAGAGAACGCAGAAGTGCAGAGGGTAACATGCCTGAGCCAACCGCCATACGTCTGGAGGAGGCTGGAAGATCGTCAGGCCGGTTCGGGCGATTCTTAGACAATTCACTTACAAGTACAAACGTTTGACAGGCCTAACCAAAGCTGCCTGAATTGTAACCATGGATACACGCATCACCTCATCAACGCAGACTGAATATTCCATCAGTCAGATCAACCGGCAGACGGCGCAGTTGCAGCAGTTGCAAAAACAGCTGTCGACCGGCTTGCGAATGGACAAACCGTCTGATGACCCGGCCGGAATTCGACGCAGCATCATCCAGAAAGATCGCGTCGAACGCTTTGACGAACACATTACATCGTTGGAGCAAGGTTCGGCGCGCCTTAGTCAGGCTCATACTCAGTTGCTGGACGCTCAGCGTTTGTTTGTGCGAGCATCCGAGATCGCTCTTTCAGGTAAACAGGCGACGGACGACACGGAAGTCGATGTTCTGGCTCAGGAACTGGACGGATTGCTGGGGCAACTTACCAACATCGCCAACAGTTCAGACCACAACGGATTTCTGTTTGCAGGAACTCGCACCGACGCAAGACCATACCCGGACAACGTCAGCACCGACACAAATTCAGCATATGGCGGCACTTCAGATTCTTTAAACGTGCACATTACCGGCCAGCCGGCACGCCAGTCTTTGCAGCCAGGACTTGATGTCTTCAGCGGAGAACTGCGAGGCGAAACGGTGCTGATCGGCAGCAACGGCATCAAAGTGACGGCGGGACAGGCGTCTGCTGCGGGGTTTCGAGAAATCGAAATTCGCCACGACAACACAACATACGCGGCGGGTTCCGGAGTTGCCGCAGGAACATCTTCCGCTGCGGAAGACACTATCATTGGAGCGACCGGCGTTCACAAACTGTTCATCAACGATACCAGCGGCACGGGAACCAGTGGCACAATTTCACTTAACGGAGGGCCACCCATTGACTTCACAAACACTGACACCAACCTGAAGGTCACCGACGGCAGTGGCCAGTCGGTCTACCTGAACACGCAGTCCATCACGCCGGGATTCAGCGGCTCAGTCGACATCACATCCAATGGAGCTTTGTCAATCGACGGCGGGCTGACAGAACAGGCGATCGACTTTTCCGGAGACCAGCTGTTTACCGACAGTCGAGACGGTACAGCTGTTTACCTGGATACCTCCGAAGCCAGAAACACAGACGGAGCAAAGCTGGAATTCGCGGGCACCTTTGATGCGTTCCAATCGCTGGTGGCTTTGCGTGACGATCTGCTGAACACACGAGGCCTGAGCGTCGCTGAACGCAACGAAGCGTTGGGACGCCGATTGGATGACATCAACCGAATCAGCGATCATATGCTTGACGAAGTCGGCGTGCAGTCCGTCAACCTGGAAAGTCTTGAACGGATCAAAAACCTGACGGAAGATCGTAAGCTGGCCTACGAAGTTACTCTGGCGGATCTGACCGCTGTCGACTTCGCCAGAGCTGCCGTGCAACTGCAGGAAGTGCTGAATCTGCAACAGGTCACCATGACCACAATTGGTCGAGTCAGCAATTCCAACCTTGCCGACTTTCTAAGATAGCTGCCGCAGGCAATTCAGCATGTGCGAATTCGGGGCTTCTTGCCACTGGTGCGTTTCAGAGCTTTGTTGATGTAGGGCCCGATTTTGGGTGTTGTGCAGTTGGTTTCGCCATGATCAACCTGCACGTCGCCGATGCGTTCAGCGGCTTCCAGCACTTCGTCGGTGAGTTCCGTCTTGTAAATGCCAATTGCAATGATCGCCATCAGCATAGAGTAACGAGCACGATTGGGAGAGCGGTGAATCTCTGCTTCAATATCTTTGACGATTTTGCGACATTCCGTTTCATCCACAGAATCTGCGTCGGCCTTCAACAGGCAACTCAAAATCGAATAGCCGGTGGCTTTAGCATACTCAGACTTCTGAGTTCTCCATTGCCGCATCTTGGCAACACCACACGCTGATCGCGGAACAACTTCGGCAACTTCAGATCCGTGCAAAGCGTAGTCAACGTCCTTCATCCACTGCGTTGCGATGGTTGGCGTGACTTTGGATGCGTCTGCGATCATCATCGCCAAAGATCGAGCGTCGCTGTTGCCCGTGTTCCAAAGCTGAACCGCCAGGTCGTGATCAACTTTGATCTTCGCCTTCAGCTTTTTCAGGTTCGCAAAGCTGACGCCGAAGACGTTCTCACCGGCTCCGTGACGCTGATAGATATTTACGTTCTGTTCCGTCCCCAAGGCCTGCAACTGCGACATAACCGTATCAAGATCCATCAACAACGCCCTTTGAAAAAACGTAACCCGGCGGATTGCCAATTCGAAGCGAAACGCTGCCAACAGGATACCGGAGGATGTCCGCTGAATAGTTGAAAAGAGTGACGGTTTCGCCTGCGGAAGATAT
>ERZ887942.203-NODE-203-length-50084-cov-14.097623_pt1 | contig 50084 bp, 40 predicted proteins | sample MGYA00521099_ERZ887942 | MGnify/ENA primary metagenome ERZ887942 (study PRJEB32303, sample SAMEA104408605) | aquatic metagenome | biome: Brackish water; feature: Pelagic; material: water | place: Baltic Sea | collected 2014-06-07T06:48:00 | depth 16,251 m ... | reverse complement strand
GGTCTGAAGAGCAGTCTTGGTATGTGTCTGATGGCACGAACACGTTGGCTGAAGGAGGCGCAGCTGGAAGCTTAGTAACGGAGTCTTATCCATTCGGATTGGGTGACGTGACTTGTGGCTGTACGGATGACTTCGCTTGTAACTACGATGTTGAAGCCACGGATGAGAATGGTACTTGTGAGTACCTGACTTGTGCGGGTTGCACGGACGAGACTGCTTGTGATTTTGACGAAACTGCAACCATTGAAGATGGAACTTGCTGCTATGGCTCTTGTGTAGTCGTGACCATGAACGATTCATTCGGAGACGGATGGTCTGGATGTAACGTCCTTATCACGGACTTGGAAGGCAACGTAGTAATTGAAACCTCATTGGCTTCTGGTAGCTTTGCTCAAGAGACATATTGCTTGGAAGATGGATGCTACATCCTGACTACAGGCGATGATACGTTCAACAATGAGCCTTCATGGTCGGTTGCTGGAATCTTCGGTGGCGTGGTCACGGGTGGTGAGCTTTACGGTCCTGCTTACATTTCTACAGGTGGACAGAATTGCATCGAGGGATGTGATATTGCTTGTGCTTGTAACTATGACGAGACTGCAAACATCTTAGATCTTTCAGAATGCATCTTTGATGATTGCGCTGGTTGTACGTATGCTGATGCGTCGAATTATGATCCAGCAGCTGGAAATGACGATGGTACATGTCAGTTTGATCTTTCAAACCCTTGTCCTGCGGATATTAACGAAGATGGCTCTGTAACGACTGCTGACTTGCTCCTGTTCTTGGGTGCGTTCGGTACTGTGTGCGAGTAATCTGAGATTAACATGATTTTTCCGAAAGGGGTTCAGCGAAAGCTGAGCCCCTTTTTTTGTTTAATGTTGTATCTTCTCGATAAGATGAGACAGGAAATGAAGTGCACAGGGTGTCCCGATTCGTTTGGGATGAAAAGTTTACTGTTTGTGTTTATGCTGTTCGTTTGCGTCCAAGGCAATGGACAGCTGGAAGATGTAACGCCTTTGTATGTAATTCCTACCGACCATACGGGAGGCTACCTGGGAACCGGAATGAGTTTTGCTGATTTCAATGGGGATGGGAAAGATGATTTATCATTTGGTCATCACAACGGTTTGTTGCGATTCTATGCCGGTGACGGTGTTGGTTTCGAGGAGGTTGATTTGGGTTTGACGTTACCTGAGGCGGAATCTAAAGGGATTCTTTGGTCTGATGTAGACAATGATGGAGACCAGGATTTATTGGTGACGTATCGATTGGCGCCCAATAAGTTCTTTCTGAACCTGGGGGGTATGGTGATGCAAGACGTGAGTGAAACGTGCGGCATTGCCCAAGATGACCGAAGAAGCTTTGGTGCCTGTTTCGGAGACTTTGATCATGATGGGTTGTTGGACTTGTTTATTTCCAACTACTCGTATGCGTCAGATTTACCTGGAAATGAATTGTATCGAAATCTGGGTGGAGGACAATTTCAGAATGTAACATCAGAATTGGGTGTCGGTGGCGATCTGCTTCAATGTTTTCAGGGGCAGTGGATGGACCAGGACCGGGATGGAAAGCTTGATTTGCATGTTGTTCGAGACCGCTTTATTTATCCCAACCTATTGTATCGAAATATGGGGGATGAAGCTGAATTGACCTTTGTCGATGTGGCTCCTGATATAGGTTTGGATGTCGCCATCAATTGCATGTCCACAAGTCCCTGTGATTTTGATCGGGACGGTGATTTGGATGTTTTTTTAAGTGGTGGTTTGGAGGGCAATGTTTTCTTGGAAAATGACGGAGACGGATCGTATGTCGCTTTGGATGAGCCTCTGCTGGTAATGAATGAAGTGTGTTGGTCTGGCCAATGGTTTGATGCGGATTGCAATGGATGGGAGGATTTACACGTTACGACGGGGATCGCCGCTTACAATGATTTTCCGGCAGTGTTGGTTCAGAATGCAGATGAGCCTGACGGAATGTGGATGAATACTGAAGGGACTTTTAGTGAGGACATCGCATTTTTTCAGTCTCCATCCATCCTCAGTTTTGCAACGGCTACATCTGATTTTGATGGGGATGGTTTTATGGATCTTGTTTCACACCGTATTGGCGAGACGGCTCAGGTATGGAAGGGCACGCCAAATGGCCAGAATTGGCTCAAAATATTGCCAGTCGGAACGATAAGCAATCGCGATGGCGTAGGAACCAAATTGGAATTGTGGATCGAAGGGGTTCCCTTGTATCGAGAAACGTATTGCGGAGAGAATTATCTGGGGCAGAATAGTCGATGGGAGCACTTTGGATTGGGCGAAGCTGTCACCATTGATTCGATTCGAGTGGAATGGTCATCGGGGCTAGTGGATGTGCATTATGAGGTGCCGTCGAATTTGAGTCTAACATTCACAGAAGGTGAGACAGCCGAAACGTGCGCTGATAACGGCTCAGGTTGTGTCTATGTCCAAGCGTGCAATTTCGATTTGCTGGCCTTGGTCGATGATGGTTCTTGCGATTTCTCCTGTTGGTTTGCTGCCAACGTTTGTGGAGATGGAGCAATGTGGAATCCAAACCTTCAACAGTGCGTTGAAAATTGCCCGTCAGATCTCGATGGTGATAATTTGGTTACGGTAGAGGATTTATTATTGCTCCTGCTTTCTTTTGGAACATTGTGCCCCATGTAGGATCTGCTGAGTCTGAGCGCGCAAGACGGTCTGTTAGGGAGGGGTAGGATGTGTCAATTGTTTTGTGTATTTTTAGGAACCTGCATGATTTGAACAATTCATTCTGATTTGTTCGTTCATGGCTCATGCTTCTTTTTTTTCGAAAACCTTTGGCGAGTGGCTTGGAGTCGAAAGATTCTGCGGGCCAATCTTTTTTGGTGTTTTCGCGGCATTGACCTCCTGGCCGTGCCTGGTTTCAGCGCAGTTCGTGGATGTCAGCAATGAAGTGAATCTTTACACAGACCACACGGGAGGCAATTGGGGGGCAGGCATCAGCATGGCTGATTTCAACAACGATGGATTGGATGATTTGAGTTTTGCCCATTACGGTGGTATGCTCAAGTTTTATTTGGGTGATGGCACGGGATTCAATGAAATTTACTTGAATCTCCCGGAGTACGCCAATGAAGCGAAAGGCATATTATGGGCGGACATTGACAATGATGGAGACCAAGACCTATTTGTCACATACCGTCTGGCATCGAATCGCCTGTACCGCAATTTAGGCGGCTTGATGTTCGATGACATCAGTGAAGTTTGCGGCATTACTCAATCCAATCAACGGAGTTACGGCGCGAATTTCGGAGATTATGATCAGGACGGTTTGTTGGACTTGTTCGTTGCCAATTATGTGATTGGACAGGATTACCCGCACAATGAACTCTATCACAATCTTGGAGATGGGATTTTTGAAGACGTTACCCTTCAGTCCGCAATCGGCGAGAATATGGACAACAGCTTTCAGGGACACTGGGTTGATTTTGATGAGAACAATGAGCTGGACCTGCATGTGATCCAGGACCGCTTATGCTTCGAGAACAAATACTATCGGCAAGAAAACGGAGAATTCAGCAATGAGGCCCACGCAATGGGATTGGATCTTGCCATCAATTGCATGTCCACGTCCATAGCGGATTACGACCGAGACCACGATTTGGATTTGTATCTGGCTGCCGGGTTATTTGAAGGGAATTTTTTGCTGGACAATTCGGGAGGTGTTTTTACACCGCATGTCGTTGAATCAGGGGATAGTACAGAAGTTCATTTGACCTCCTGGGCCGCAAATTGGTTGGATGCAGACAACGATGGCTGGGATGATTTGCACGTGGCCACGGGTTACAGCGAATACTCCCAGTATCCTCAAGTATTTATGCAGTACCCCGATGTTCCGAATCATTTTTTCTGGAACAATGAAGGGGTGTTTGAAAAGGACACATCCAATGTTCTTCAAACCAATCAATTGTCATTCGCTAGTGCCGTTGGTGATTACAATGGGGATGGTTTTCCGGATTTAGTCTCTCACACTTTGGGCGAGTACGCTCAGGTTTTAAAAAGCACGCCCAATAGCAACAAGTGGATCAAAATCATGCTTCAAGGCGTGGAAAGCAATCGAGACGGCATTGGGGCGAAAATTTCGGTGTATGTGGATGGTGAAGTCACCTACCGCATGACGTTTTGCGGTGAAAATTATCTAGGACAAAATAGCCGTTGGGAAATCTTCGGCTTAGGAGATCAGCAAGCGGCGGATTCGCTGGAGATTCTCTGGCCTTCGGGTGTGCTGGACCAGTATTTCGATGTGAATGGGCTGCAATCTTTGGTTTTGATAGAGGGTGCGTCCATTGCAGAGGATCCTTGTCCAGGTCTTCCCACGGGGTGTCTCGGCTGCACGTATGCCCAAGCTTGCAATTATGAACCGCAAGCGCTCGAGGAGGATGGATCATGTGATTTCAACTGTTTCGATGGCAGCCAGAGTTGTGGTCCGGGAACGGAATGGGATGAAATGTTAGGACAATGCGTGCAGGCAACGACAAATGACTGCCCCGCGGACATCAACCTTGACGGGTTGGTGAATACGGATGATTTACTGTGGTTCTTGTCCGATTTCAACGTGCCTTGTCCCGAATAACATTCGCCAAGTTGAATTCAATCCATCCTCATTCATTCATTCAATCCTTAACGTTCAGCAAGATGTTCGTGCAACGCCACTCCAATCAGTCTGTCCAAAGGCGAGCCTCTTGGCTGACCTTGTTCGCCTTGATTTGGACGGGTGTGTTTGGTGTTCCGAAATTATGTGTGGGACAGCTGGTGGATGTGAGCAATACCATTGAATTGGAGACCGGCCATTTCGGCGGGTATTTGGGAGCTGGAGTGAGCTTTGTTGACTTTACGGGTGATTACATCGATGATCTCACATTCGCGGATTACGAGGGCGATATACACTTTTTTGAAGGCACCGGAACCGGATTCATCCCGTTGGAATTGGATTTTCCAGATTACGGTCATGAAGCGAAAATGGTGCTTTGGGGAGATATAGACAACGATGGTGATCGGGATTTGTTTGTGGGATTTCGATTGGCCCCGAATCGATTGTATCGCAACAATGGGGATCTCACGTTCACCGATGTATCTGCTACTTCTGGACTGGACCAGGATCCGAGTAAGAGTTATGGCGCTGCTTTTGGCGACTATGATGCGGATGGTTTCTTGGACCTACACATCACCAATTACAGCTCAGCGATTGATGCCGATGCGTTCAATGAGCTCTATCGAAATTTAGCCGGAGAAGCAACGGAACACACCTTTTTTGAAGAAGTAACAATTGAAGAGGGGATGGATGAATTCGGAATCCAGAGCTTTCAAAGTGTATGGGTGGACTTCAATGAGGATGACCTGCTGGATTTGCACATCATCCGAGATCGAACGATCTATGCCAATCAATTCTATGAGCAGCAAGTGCCCAATGCCATGATCACTTTTCAAGAAAGTGCGGCGAACTACGGACTTGATATCATGATCAATTGCATGTCGGGTTCGGTCGCCGATTTTGATCACAATGGATTTCAAGATATTTACCTGACGGCATTTGCTGATGATGGAAATTGGCTTTTGAGCAACAATGGATCTTTTTTTGGTTTAGAAGCGGGCAATACCTCCAATGATAGTGTGCAGGTCAATGATGTCTGTTGGGGGGCGAATTGGTTGGATGTCGATAACAACGGATACGAAGACCTGCATGTCGCGACAGGCTATAGTGTTTTTACGGACTATCCGGATGTAATGGACATTTATACGGATCACCCCGACCGACTATTTTACAACGATGCCGGTAATTTCACTGAGGCTGTGGGAGATTTTCCCACGAGCAATGTGTTGTCATTTGCCACGGCAGTTGGGGACTACAACTTGGATGGATTCCCAGATTTGGTCTCGCACCGCGTAGGGGAGTATGCTCAGATTCTCGAGGGCACCCCCAATGGGAATCATTGGATTAAAATCGGAACAGAAGGAGTTGCGAGTAATTTTGATGGCATCGGGGCCAAGATTTATGTTCACGCAGGAGGGATGTCCCAGTACCATATGCGATTCGCAGGGGAAAGCTACTTGGGGCAAAACAGTGCTTGGGAACACTTCGGTTTGGGTAGTGCCACTTTGATTGATTCGGTCGTTGTGGCGTGGCCCTCTGGAAACGTGGATGCACTTTATGATTTGCCAATCGACGAACACATCATCGTGATGGAGGGTGGAGCATTGTTCATGCCATTTGCTCCGGGCTGTCCGGATGTAGCGGCGGGCTGTACCTACGAAGTGGCGTGTAACTACGATTCCAGCGCATTGAATGACGATGGGAGTTGCGATTTCGGATGCTATTTGAATTCCGATCAGTGCGGTCCGGGTACTTTTTGGGATGATGTCCTTTCGCTTTGCATTGGAGTGTCAGAGGAGGACCCCTGCCCGCATGACATCAATGGTGATGGCTACGTGAACATCTTTGATTTGCTGATTCTTTTGGCCAACTTCAACTTGGACTGCCCTTAATCACTCGCTTCACTTGATCGGTGAAGGGAGGTGTTGGTCTAGCATCAAGACTGCTGCGGCAAACGTCGCTGCGCCGAGTTCCAATTCACGTTTGTGGACGTTTTCAAAAATATCCTGTGCGCTGTGATGGAAATCGAAATACCGCTGACCATCTGGACTCAGTCCTACCAAGGTGGGACGGGGAGTCAACTCCTTGAGCGGCGAAATGTCGACACCGGCTCCCCCTCGTCTGAATTGGTGGATGTTGTAAGGGTCAAATAGATCGGTCCAGCTGCGCATGAGCTCTGTAGCATCATCGGAGGCATCAATTCTAAACCCTCTGGGTACGAAACCACCCGCGTCTGATTCCAAAGCGGCGACATGCACACGATTGGTTTTTTCCATTTCCTCACGGGCTTTTTCCGCATAGGTGATGCCACCGCGGTTGCCATTTTCTTCATTGATGAACAGCACAAAACGGAGGGTGCGTCGCGGTTCATAGCCGATGGCTTTGAGCACACGGAGCACTTCCAAGGTATGCACAACGCCAGCGCCGTCATCGTGCGCTCCTTCGCCGATGTCCCATGAGTCCAGATGGCCTCCCAACGTGATGATTTCATGCGGCAACTCCGTTCCATGCCATGTGCCGATGACGTTGCCTTGCTCTACATCGTCGAATGCTTGGCAATCCAATTCCATTTGCACGGTCAAATCTGGAAACTCGGCAACGGCCTTCGCCAACCAGGCGGCATCGACCGTTGAAATGGCTGCCGCGGGGATTCTGTCGACGTCTTCTTGGTAACGCATTGCACCGGTGTGCGGCAAGGTGTCCAGTGCGTGGGTCAATGAGCGAACCAAGGCTCCCTGGGCTCCCACTGCGGCGGCAGCGCTCGCTCCATTGCCTCGTTGATCGTAGGCTCCCCCGTAAGCTGAGCCCGTGTTGATTTGCACGGGGTCCATGGGGCGGTTGAATAAAACGATGCGTCCTTCGGTTTGGTCAGATGGGAGATTTTGCAACTCTTCCAATTGCTTCACGACCGTCACACGGGCTTGCGCTTCAGAGAGTGCATCCGTGCCTACGGAGCCTCCGAGCGCCGTAACATGGAGCTTCTTCTCCTGTCCATCGCCCCAACGTGCTATGGCGCTCGCCACTTGACCACGGGTCCAATGGGGCACCATGACCGGCATGATCCGCACTTCATCTGCGCCATACGCACGCATGACGTCAGCTCCCCATTGCATGGCATTTTCGGCACTTTCCGAGCCACTTAAGCGATGACCGATGTCTTTGGTGAGCGTGCGGAGATTGTCATAAGCTTCCCCGTTGAGTAAGACGTCATCATAAAGATGTCGGATCCAAAGGCTGTCATTTGAATCAGAAGTTGATTGCCCCAATGTGTGGGTGCAAAAAAAGACCACGGCACAAAAAAAGTTCATCCATCGCATGGCCGAAAAGTAGCACAAATTGCAAGGACGTGCATGCCGCAGTGATGAGCTTCTTTGCCTTGGGCGCTGTCCTTAACTTCGTCCTTTGTTTTCCATTCCATTCTCACAAGTTCATTCCATGCGCCACAATTTATCCGAGGTGACCGATTTGATTCGAGATCGCCGCAGTCTCTCGCCAGAAAAGTTTTCCGAAAGAAAAGTCCACCGTGAAATCGTAGAGTTGGCATTAACGAATGCTACATGGGCTCCCACGCACGGCATGACGCAGCCTTGGCGATTCACGGCGTTTGTGAACGAAGGCATGCAAGCCATTGGTCCGAAATTAGCGACGTGGTACAAAACGGCAGCTGGTGAGGCATTCTCACCTGCGAAATTCGAGAAATTGGAGCGACGAGGACAACGCGTTTCGGCCTTGGTGGTGATCGGTATGGTCCCGGACGCTGCAGGCAGGATTAGCGAACAAGATGAAATGCTGGCTGTGGCGTGCGCCGTTCAAAACATGTACTTGACCTGCACAGCTCATGGCATAGGAGGATTTTGGTCAACGCCATCCATGATACATTTGGACGAAGTGCGCGTATTTGCTGGTCTCCCTGAAGATGGGCGTGTGCTCGGTTTCTTCTACATGGGTTATCCTGAAGAAGGGTGGCCTAAGAGCCATCGAAAACCGTTGGAATACGTGACCCAGTGGGTCGATCAAGCTCCGGTTTAAGGCAAAATTAAACGGCATTCCAAAGCGAATGCGGCTTGTCCCATGTACAAGCGGACATCCGCTGTCTCTAGCTGTCGCGTCCAGGTGGCTTCTCCCCAACGATTGGCATTCCATTCGCGCCACCAAAGAGCCCCGAGATACACTCCGGGACGGTCTTTTTGGGTAGGAAGAAATTCCCAACCCAATTCGACGCGCAAGGGCACGGTAACCCGATACTGACGGTTTTCTTCAATGAGGTAATCACTGTAAATGGCATCCACGGATTGAAATCCCGTGGTAAAGGCATCGCTGAGCAAAAAATCCACGCTGATTCCCGCCGCAGCGGTAAACCGTGTTTGGTTGGTCAGTTGGACCTGTGTCCGGGCCAAAACGGGCATCCGATAGCGCGAAGTGCGCAAGGAGAGGGTGTCTGATAATGCTGGACTCAGAGGAATCTGTCCGCTGGCGAATCCCGGTTGAAATGTCAGTGCCCAATCGGAGGTTGTGCGCATGGTTTCGAGTCCCGTTTCAAGGCTCCACGCAGAAGGGAAATGCCGGAGCAACCGCATGCCAAAACTAGCGCCTCCCGTCGGAGTCCACGCCAGACCCAAACCGTCTTCTTCCACTCCAATGGATTCACCAATTAGCAATGGCAAAGGGGCTACCCAACTGGTAGAGATGGCGATTTGCCAGTCATTTCCATTGGGCATGGCCTGCCCGTGGGCTCGTTGGGTCCACGCTCCAGCAAGGGCCAACAGGATAACGGCCAGCGTGCCGATGAGCAGGCCCCAGCGCAATCCAGCCGACGGAATGAACTTCTCGCGATACTGAGCATGAACCAGATGATTGGCCTCCAACGCTTGTTTGAAATATTGACGGTGGACACCGAAGAGCCATTCGCTGTGATCAGTGCGGTGAGGCTGGTCATCCAACAGCTCATGGTGTCGTTCATGCTCAATGCCGGCGTTGTTGAGGCGTTGTTGAAACGCGTCTGCGTGCTCATCCTCGCTGAAGGCAAAGACATAGTAGCGGTTGTCTCCGGGATGAGTGAAATAGTTCGTCCAACGCATTGGGTAATTGTTGAGGTAACAACGACAATGGTGCAAAATACAAAGGACCCAAGTGCCATGAAGCGCTTGAGTCCTTGTTTAACAGCGAATGAGGTGGCTGCTCGATTCACTCAGGCAGCGCAACGATGTGCACGCTCAAATCGATGTCATTGTAAATGAGTTTGTCTCCGAGTTCGGAGTACCACTTGTCCGAACGAAAACGGACGTCGAATTGAGAACGGTCGAACGTCATTGTGCCGTCGACAACGATGTTGTCTCCGTCCTTGGTCATGGTAATCGGAAATCCGATGGGCTGGGTGATGCCTTTGATTGTGAGTTTGCCTACCGCCATGGATTCACCATTTTTGGTCTTGACGGCCTCAACAGCCAATGTGGCGTATTGATGATTGGCAGTTCCAAAGAAATCATCAGATTTTAGATGTCCTTCTAGACTTGATTTGGCTTCACCCTCTAAATCAGTGCAATTGATGCTATTCATGTCAATTCCAACAAATGCAGTTTTGAATGCATTGTCCACAATGCTGATGCTGCCTTTGTGAAATTGGATGTCTCCAGAATGACTTTTTGTTGAGGCTTCTTTCCCCTCCCAATTGCAAGTGCTGAGAGCGCCGTCTAAATTGTATTTGCCATCAGCAAACGTGAGAGTAGAAACCAATTTGGCGTCACCTGTTTCTTCAGGCTTGTTGGTCGCATCGGGATTGGCCGTTGAGGATTCATTGCAAGAGAACAATGTTGCGGTCAGTGCGACGGCTGCAAATGCAGTCAGGAGTGTAGTCTTCATTGATGTGATGTGTGATAAAGCGGAATGGCCTTGTGACAGGCGTTATTTAGACAGGCAAGATAAATGCAATGTACAGAGCGATTGCCTCTGTTGGCATACTCTAACAAATGATGGGCTCAGTTCTTCTGAAGAGCAGCCTTGACGAACGTTGCAATGAGCTTTCCATCCGCTTGTCCTGCCATGGATGCGCTTGCGGCCCCCATTGCGCGCCCCATGTCAGCCATGGATGTGGCTCCGATTTCGTTGAGGATGGCATGCACCCTTTGTTCAATTTCAGATTCACTCAGTTGTGTAGGAAGAAAGGACTCAATGACTTCGGCTTGTGCGCGTTCTTCTGATTCCAGATCAGTGCGGCCTTGCTCTGCGTAGAGTGTGGCAGTTTCCGTTCGTTGCTTGTAGAGCTTGTTGAGAATGGCCATGGCAGTGGCATCATCAATCGAATCGCCATCGGCGCCTGTTTTGGAGGCTTCGAGCATGAGCTTGCTCTTGATGTCTCGAAGAGTGGAGAGTCGATTTTTGTCCTTGGCGCGCATGGCATCTTTGATGCCTTCAGATATGGTGGTGTACAGTGACATGTTCAATCGACGTTATCGTGTAAAAAAGGGTTGTCGTTTCTCAATTGAATGTGGCTTTCACCCTCGTCATCAATTTCGGTGCTCAGATTGAGTCGACTCACCTGGGATGCCGAAGAATGGTCGATGTCGTCCAGTACAACATGACGTCGCTTGTAAGCAGGTTCAGATTCCAAATCGGCCAGTCCACCGGGCGTCTTCAGTTTTCGCGTGAATTGTTGAATGCGCGATGTCCGTGAGCTCGGCGTTTTCGTTACATCCGATGGTGACGAAAAAGAAGGCCTTGAGGATTGGTGAGCATCCTGTGAATCGCGTCCGTTTCCTGCTGATGAGAGCGGGGTGTTGTTTGTCACTTGAGGCGTTTTGAGCTCCTCTTGTTTCTCTTGGAATTGGATTCCTTCCAAATCGGGCAGATCTGATGTCAATGGCAGCGGGTCACTGTCGAGCGTGTAAACAGTGATTTCCGGGGTGTCGTTGCCAGGAGCAGGTGCGACAGCCGGTGCGGATTCGTCGTCTATTTCGTTTGGCTTGAGCAATTTGAAATGAAGATCTGAATCGGACTCGATCTCGGACGAATGGCTTGCTTCGATTGAATCTACTGGTGTTGATTCCGGCGCAGGCGAATCCTGAATCGCACTTGTGGGCTCAGCGGAGAGCAAGTAAGGTGCATCTACAGCCGCATCGTCCATTCGCTGTTGAACGGGTTGCACTGGCTTTTTGACTTCACGCTCCTCATCGAGTAGCATGATTTTTTTGGGCGCCATGGCATGTGATGCGCCATCGAGGTCTTGGCCTTTAAAACCGGTAGCAATGACCGTTACACACAAATCATCTTCGAGTGATTGATCCACGCCATATCCCCAAATGACTTCGGCAGATTGGCCAGCCGATTCTTGAATGATATCGGTGATCTCCATGATTTCATCCATCAGAATTTCTTCTGTGCCGAACGTAATGTTGAGCAGGACAAAATTGGCGCCTGTTATGTCGCAATCATTGAGCAAAGGGGATTCCAATGCTTCACTGACGGCCAGACTCGCTCGGCCTTCTCCAGAAGCCATGCCCGATCCCATGATTGCGCGCCCCGAATTGCGCATGACGGTATTCACGTCGTTCATGTCCACATTGATTTCTCCAGTCAATGTGATCACTTCAGCAATGCCTTTGGCAGCGGTACATAAGATTTCATCCGCATTGGCAAAGGCCTTTCGAATGGTCAGATTCCCATACAATTCACGCAATTTATCATTGCGGATAATCAGTAAGGTGTCGACAGCATCGCGCATTTCAGCGAGTCCGATATTGGCTTGCTCCGTTCGCCGGCGTCCTTCAAAAAGGAAGGGAACGGTGACGATTCCCACCGTGAGGATGTTCATGTCACGCGCAGCCTGTGCGATCACAGGTGCAGCTCCCGTGCCTGTACCACCGCCCATGCCTGCAGTGATGAACACCATGCTGGTATCCGCTCCGATCAGTTCTTTGACGTCATCCAAAGATTCGATCGCGGCATTGCGTCCTACTTCTGGTAAGGATCCAGCGCCTTGCCCTCGGGTCAGTGTCGCTCCGAGTTGAATCTTAATCGGGACTGGACTGGCGTCCAATGCTTGTGCGTCGGTGTTGCAAACGATGAAATCGACCCCGGTGATGCCGCGGTTGAACATGGTATTCACAGCGTTGGATCCGCCACCTCCGACACCAATGACTTTAATGGGAGCATGCAACGCAGGCTTTGAATCTGATGAATTGTTGTAATCGTTCATGAATGGAGAATTCAGGGAATGAGATAGTGTTTACAATGAGAAGAATCAATCTTCCTCTTCCTCTTCAACGAAGTAGTTCTTGAGCTTGTCGATGAGACGAATACGCTGTGATTTCTCAGCGTCTTTGCGAATGTCTTCTGCCTTTACAGAGTCATTTTTAGGAGCCAATCGGTCGTAGCCTTTGATGACGAGACCAACGCCCGTGGCGAAACTTGGCGCTGTAGCATGTGCGTCCGGAGCTTCAGCCAAATGCTCGCTTGGATAGCCTACTCGGCAGTCCAATCCGGTCACGTATTGGAAAAGTTGGGTCACATGACGCAATTGCGATCCGCCACCGGTCAGTACGACGCCACCAATCAACTGATCGGCAAATCCTGAATTGCGGATTTCAAAGTGCACATGCTCGATGATTTCAGTCATGCGCGCTTCGATGATCGCGGCTAGGTTTTTCAAGCTGATCTCCCGTGCATTGCGCCCCTGAAGTCCTGGGATGCATACGATTTCATTGTCTTTCATTTCCGTTGAAATGGCGGATCCAAAGCGTTGCTTGAGTTGCTCTGCCTGCTTTTTCATGATGAGGCACCCTTGACGGATGTCCTCAGTCAATACATTGCCTCCGAAAGGAATGACTGCCGTGTGCCGGATGATCCCATCTTGAAAAATGGCAATGTCCGTGGTACCACCACCAATGTCAACCAGAGCCACGCCGGCTTCTTTTTCCTCTTCGCTCAGCACCGCTGCAGCAGAGGCAAGGGGCTCTAAAATCAATTGATCCACCGTGAGGTTGGCTTTTTGAATGCAGCGGTAGATGTTGCGAATGGCTGCAATCTGACCGATAATGAGGTGGAAGTTGGCTTCCAATCGAATGCCGCTCATGCCTACAGGCTCTTTAATGCCTTGTTCGTTGTCGACCGTGTACTCTTGTGGCAATACGTGCAGAATTTCTTCGCCCGGTTGCATCACCTGCTTGTACATGTCTTGAATCAATGCCTGGATGTCCTCGTTGCTGATTTCTGATTCCAAGTCATCCCGGGTGCGCTGGCCACGCGTCTGTTGGCTTTTGATGTGCTGCCCCGCTATGCCGACGTTGACGACTTCAATGGCGACACCTGAAGTGCGTTCTGCTTCGTCGATGGCTTTTCGGATGGACTCCACAGTCCGTTCGATGTTGGCCACGACACCGCGTGAAACGCCGACCGATTCACTTTTGCCGTATCCCAGAATTTCAATTTTACCGTGCTCGTTCCTGCGGCCGACGAAACACGCAATCTTGGTTGTTCCGATATCGAGACCGACGACCAATTCGTCGTTGTGGGCTTGTTGATCCATTTCCATTCTTTGGGTGAGTTGCGTTGACTTAGTAATAGCGTTGGGCTACGACTTGACCGGCAAAGGCCAAGTTGATGCGTTTGTACTCGTTCAAATTGCCTCTTCGAATTTGCTCTCGATAAAAGGTCAATAGGTTGTTCAATTTGGTCTGTAGATTGGAGGTGTCCCCTAGGGCTACACGGGCACCTCCGATTCGGGGTACGATTTCGAGTTCGCCGTTGACCCCTACTTCAACTTGGTCGATGAATGCGGACCAAATGGGGTGTTTGCACGTGGATTGGATCAGTGCAAAAGCTTCTTGAGCCTGGTCCATCGATGCGGCGTGGATGATGGGAACCCGTGCTGTGAAATAGGGGGATAAGGGGAGAGGGTCGCCGTTCGTGTCCATGTAAACATCGTCCTGATCGGATCCCTTGTGGAGACGTGCGACCGGCTCTTTTTGAGAGACGCGCACATGGAGCACACGATCCAATCCAGGATATACTTGAATGTCATCAACGGCGGGAATGGATTGAATCCAGGTTTCGACGTCCTGAAGGGAGACTGCTTGAACCCAAGATCCGGCAATGCTATCGTGTTGAAGAATGGCATCTCGCACCCCTGCGGCGTCGACAAAAAACATGCCTTTGACTTCTTCGACTTCAACGTCCAATCCAGAGTAAACTATTTCGGCTTCTTCACTCAAAGCAAATCCAACCAAAGCTCCGGTGGCCCCGAGAAGCAGGACGGTTAGAGCGATGGGCAGGAGGCGTTGAATCATGGTGCTGGCGTTGTCTTCGTTTGTTTGAATCGGTTCAAGTCCTCCAGAAGCCACTGTTTCAATGGGGCAACAGACCGGTCGATGTCTCCGGCTCCCAATGTCATCAGCACTTCAGGTGGATGCGCTTTCAAGCAATCGAATATCCGCTCTGAATCAATGAGATGTTTGGTGGGGTTCGGGATGTTTTCAAACAGCCGTTGTGAATCGATTCCAGGAATGGGTATTTCTCTTGCGGCGTAAACAGGGAGCAGGATAAGATGATCCAAAGTGCTCAGAACAGAGGCGAACTCCATCAAGTGGTCGCGTGTCCGGCTGAATAAGTGGGGCTGAAAAATGCCCGTTATGGCTTTGCCTGGATGTTGGGTGCGCGCGGTTTCAATGGCGGCTTTTAATTCCGTGGGGTGGTGTGCATAATCATCAATAAAGACTCCGCGTTCTTCTCGGATTTGGTAAGAGAATCGCCGCTGGATTCCCTGGAAGGTTCGCATCCGTTGTCGACAGATTTCCATGGGCGCTCCGCTGCGGTGAGCCAATGCTAGAGCAGCCAATGCGTTGGAAATGTTGTGGATTCCGGGCATGGGGAATTCCATTTGCTCCATCCACAGCCCATCCAATTTGACGTCCGCAGTCCAGCTTCCGGCGATGACTTGGGGGTGAACAGCCGCATAGGTCAAGAGTGCGGCTTCTTCTCGATTCGAAACGACTCCGTACCGATCGACATCCTCCTCTGGCCAATGCACATCAGCGTGGATGAGGATTCTTTTTTGCACTTGTTGAGCAAACAATTGAAACGCTTCACGAAAGGTTTCCTCATCCCCATAAATGTCCAAGTGATCAGCGTCTAAGCTCGTGATCACCGCATACGCAGGATGCAAGTGCAAGAAGCTGCGGTCAAACTCATCGGCTTCTACGACGTTCCAAGCGGCGTTCTCATGCAAGTACAGATTGGAATTGACGCCCGTTGCGATTCCGCCCAAAAACGCATTGCATTTTCCAGGACATCCGTCGAGCAGATGAGCTAAAATTGCAGTAGTCGTTGTTTTCCCATGTGTTCCGGCGACAGCGAGGGTAGGCGTTTCATCTGCAATTTCTCCGAGCAATTCGCTCCGCTTGATGATGCGCGCCCCTTTTTCTGCCAAAGTGAGGTGGTGCGGATGCTCCAGAGGAACGGCCGGGGTGCGAACAACCAAGAGGGAGTCCGAGGGGAGAGCAGCAATGGAATCAGGGAGACGATCATGGTCGTGGTTGACGGCGATTCCTTCCTCCATCAATGCGTCCGTAACGCGCGAAGCAACGCGGTCGTACCCGGCAACATGAAGGCCTCCTTTTCGTTTCAGATATCGCGCCAAGGCACTCATTCCGATGCCGCCGATGCCAATGAAATAAACGGTTCGAGTGGATTTCAAATGCAACATGGGATGTTACGATACAATGAGGGCTTCAACCGCATCAACCACTTGAGAGGCCGCGTCTGGACGAGCGGCCTGTTGGATGGCTTGGGCCATGCGGTCACAGGTGGCGGGATCGTTCAGGAGTGATTTCAAGGTCTCTCCCAATGTGAGTACGACTTGTGAGTCTTTCAATAGGATCGCACCACCGCGCTCGCTGAGCGAAAGGGCGTTCCGGGTTTGGTGGTCTTCAGCGACCATTGGAGAAGGAACCAAAATGGTCGGTTTGCCGACCAAGGACAATTCAGCGATGGACATCGCACCGGCTCGGCTGGCAATGACGTCTGCAGCGGCGTATGCCCAGTCCATGCGGTCGATGAATCCAAAGCAACGAATCTGACTTGCTGCGATTGAATTCTGGGCCTTGAGCCATTCTTGACAGCGATTTTCATAGCGTCCTCCGCATTGCCACAACACATCAAAAGGAAGGCCATTGGAATGGTGTTTGCACAGGTGCTGCACAGCTTCGTTCATGGACAAGGCTCCCAGACTGCCGCCCATGATAAAGACGACAGGGCGGCTGCTGTTCAATCGGAAATGATGGCGAGCATCGAGGAGCACATGGAGTGGGATTTCGCTTGCAAGTGCGGCAACATGACTCCGGAGTGGGTTGCCCGTTTCGATGATGCGATTTGCCGGAAACCACCTTTCGAGGCCTGGGAAGCCCGCACAGATGCGGTCGACTTTTTTGGCCAGGATGCGATTGGTAATCCCAGGGAACGAATTCTGTTCTTGGATCAAGGTCCGGATGCCTCTTCGCGAAGCGACCTGAAGCAAGGGCCCGCTGGCAAATCCGCCGACGCCGATAGCGATTTGGGGGTCCCACTTGCGAAGCAAGCGTTGGGCTTGGATGAGGCTGTGAATCAACTTCAAGGGGAAAAGCCAATTCCGAAGGCTTTTCCAGTTTCGATCAATGCCGGTAATCCACAATCCCTGAATGGGATAACCGGCTTGGGGAACTTTTTCCATCTCCATGCGCCCTTTGGCCCCGACGAATTGAATGTCACATTGCGGATATCTCCGTTTGATTTCATCGGCAATGGCGAGAGCGGGGTGAATGTGACCTCCAGTTCCTCCTCCGGAGATGACCACACGCTGAAGGGACTTTTTATTGCTCACTGGCTGCGGTGTCGATGAAGCGGTTTCCGATTCCCCGTTCCCGGTCTTTGGCGTCCAAAGCGTCACTGGTTTGTTCCCAACCCTTGGGGTCGGTGACAGAACGGCTAACGGCCAAGATCATGCCGATGGCCAAACACGTGAAAACCATGGAGGTGCCTCCGTAGGAAACCAAGGGGAGCGGCTGGCCTGTGGTTGGGAAAAGCCGCACAGCCACGGCCATATTGATCATCGCCTGAAAAACGAGCAAGATGCCAAGCCCCATGGCCAGCAGCCCACCAAAATGCCGTGGACAGCGTGTGGAGATTCGAATCGTTCGAAACAGGAGAATGAGATAAAGCAATACCAAGCCCAGCCCTCCCATGATGGCGCCCCATTCCTCAATGATGAAGGCGTAAATCATGTCGGAATACGGGTGGGGAAGGAAATTCCGTGAGGTCCCTGTACCCGGCCCGTGGGGCAACAGACCACCCCGGTTGATTGCGACTTGCGCGAGCTCGATCTGATAATCGAGCGCGTCTCCTTCTGCGGCTTCGTTGACGCCCGCAAAACGTTCTATTCGGCCGGCCCAAGTTCCGAATCGGGGCAATAACTCAGGAGCGGCTTTTCCAATGCCGTACAGTACAAAGAGGGCCATGATACCGAATCCTCCAATCCGGAAAAGATGTTTCCAGGGAATTCCGCCGATGAAGAGCATGCCGACACAAACCAGTGCGAGCATTGCAGCGGTGGAGAAGTCGGCGGGTAAAATCAATCCGCAGATGACCCCGATGGGAACAAGAATGGGCAAAACGCCATTGCGAAAATCATGCAACTGCATGCGTCGCTGCGTGAGTTCTCGGGCCACGAAGGTGACGAGCACCACTTTGGCAAAATCAGAGGTCTGTAAAGTCAATCCAACGAATGGAATGCGCAGCCACCGTTTGGCGTCGTTGATGTCTGCGCCGAACAAAAGTGTGAGGATGAGCAGAATCCCAGCCACCCAGATCAAGACTTGAGAAATTCGAGAGAAATAGCGAAAATTCACTTTGTGAATCAAAAGCATGACGACCCAGCCGATGCTAAGCATGGTCGCTTGCTTGAATAAAAATCGCAGAGAACCGCCGTCCGATTTGTAGGCCAACGACGAAATGGCGCTGTAGACAGCGAGCAGTGAACACAGACTCAGAATCAAGGTAACCATCCAAATGACCTTATCACCTTCGAGCCAGGCACCGATGCGCTTGTTCAGCGTTAAGTGGCCGCTTGTGGCGGCCTGTTCTTGCGAAAACAGACTCATTTTTAGAGACCCTTGACCGCCTTTTTGAATGCGTGCCCCCGCTCTTCGTATGATCCGAATAAGTCGAAACTGGCACAAGCAGGTGAAAGCAGAACACTATGACCGGGCATGCCTAAATCATATGCGAGTTGAACCGCTACGCTGGCATCTTCAACTTCATGAATGCTTTGCACGCGGTCGCCAAATGTCGCGAGGAGCTTTTCGTTGTTCTTGCCCAAGCAAATCAGATGGTCCACCTTGTTGGTGACAAGGTGCATGAGGGAACTGTAATCATTGCCCTTATCCACTCCGCCAGCAATCCAAATGACGGGACCGCGCATGCTCTCAAGAGCAAACCAAGTGCTGTTCACGTTCGTGGCTTTTGAATCGTTGATGAATTTAATTTGGTTGACTTCTTTCACGAACTCCATGCGGTGTTCAATGGCGTCAAACTGTTTAAGGCTCTCGCGAATGCCTTCGCTACGTAGGTCGAGAACACGTGCTGCGACGCTGGCAGCCATGCTGTTGTACAGGTTGTGTTTGCCCTGCAATGCCAATTCTTGGATGGTCATGGTAAATGGTTTTTGATGAGGAATGTGAATCGTGAATCGTTGTGGTTGTTTGCTCTGATCAACCCCGGCAACTCCCCAAGGATGCAGTCCTTGTTTTTGGAGGTTTTTGCGAAGGGAATTGAGCGTTTTGCGCGTGGATACGGCCACTACGCGAGCACGTGTGCCGTGCTGTTTTTCTGAAGACTTCCAGCGCTCGATGGACAAGTCGTCTTCGGCGTTGAGAATCAAGAAGTCGTCTGGAGTTTGGAAGGCCGTGATCCGCCACTTGGCATCCGCATACCGTCCGATGTCATCGCCATATCGGTCGAGATGATCGGGCGTGATGTTCAATAGAATGGCAATGTTGGGGCGAAACGAGGTGATGCCATCGAGTTGGAAGCTGCTGACTTCGACCACTTGGTGAGCCGCAGGGTTTTCACGCTCAGCTAAATCACGGGCCCAGCTCTTGCCGATGTTGCCAACGCAGGCGACATCCTTACCGGCATCTTGAAGCAGAGCAGCGACCAAGGCAGTCGTTGTCGTCTTGCCATTGGCGCCTGTGATGGCCACGACTTGCTCGTTTTGTTTGCGTGCGAATCGACTGGCGAATTCAATTTCACTGATGACTTCGATGTTTTTTGAACGAAGGGCTTCAATGAGCGGGTTGTCTTCCGGAATGCCAGGGCTTTTAATGAGCCAGCCCAGTGCATGTGCATCTTTGAGAATGGTTTCGCTGCTGTGGCCGTTGAATTCACACTCAATTTCAAGGATTTCCAATTCATGCCGCTTTGAATCCACACCTTTGCCCGCGTCGCTGACGCAAGGCACGAAGTCATGCAATAGCGCCAAGCGCGCAGCGCCAACACCGCTTTCACCTGCTCCTAGAATGGGTAGTCGAGTGGATGCCATGACGAATTAGCGAACTTTTAGGGTGACGATGGTGATGACGGCCAGCAGAATGCCGACAATCCAGAAGCGCGCCGTGATCTTGGATTCTGGAATGCTCAACTTTTGGTAATGATGATGCAGAGGAGCCATGAGGAAAACTCGGCGGCCTTCCCCGTATTTCTTTCGGGTGTGCCGAAACCAAGCAACTTGCATCACGACGGACAGATTCTCAATCAGAAAAATGCCGCATAGAATCGGTAGCAACAGTTCTTTTCGAATGGCGATAGCAAATGCAGCGATGATGCCTCCGAGCGCCAAGCTGCCTGTGTCACCCATGAACACTTGCGCTGGGAAGGCGTTGTACCACAGAAAGGCGATGCACCCACCGACAAAGGCAGCGATGAAGACCACGAGTTCTTCAGACAACGGGATGTAAACGATGTTGAGGTAATCTGCGATGACGACATTGGAACTGACGTAAGCGAGTACGGCGAGTCCGAGGCCTACGATGGCGCTAGTCCCCGTCGCGAGTCCGTCAATGCCATCGGTTAAGTTGGCGCCATTTGAAACCGCAGTAACGATTAAGATGACGATCGGAATGAAGAAAATCCAGCCCCAACCGGCGGCATTGGGTCCCATCCATTCGATGAGCCAGGCGTAGTCGAAGTTGTTGTCCTTGATAAAGGGGACGGTGGTTTGTGAGGATTTCTTGGCTTCCCAAATCGGTCGACCGCCCTTCGGGTCAAAGACTTCGAATGTTTGACCGTCCGTGGCTGTCATGCTCACGGTTTCTCCGATGAACTGCCGATCGGCTTGATCTTTCACGACGACATCAGGATGCCACCACATGATGGCGCCGACGATAATTCCAACGCCAACTTGACCAATAATTTTGAAGCGGCCAGCAAGTCCGTCTTTGTTTTTCTTGAAAACCTTGATGTAGTCATCGATGAATCCAATGGTGCCGAGCCACACGGTGACGAGCAGCATCATCTGAGTGTAGATGTTGCACAAGTCGGCAAATAAAAGTGTCGGGATGATGATGGCGGCGAGAATGATCAAGCCACCCATGGTAGGCGTGCCTTGTTTGTTCATTTGACCTTCCAACCCTAAGTCCCGAACGATTTCACCCACCTGCTGGAGTTGAAGCCACTCAATGATCCGCTTTCCGAATAGGATGCCGATGACGAGCGATGTCATCAAGCTCATGGCTGCCCGGAAAGAAATAAATTGAAACAAGCCGGCACCGGGAAGGTCCCAAATATGATCCAGATAGGTGAACAGATGATAGAGCATTAGACGAGTTTGAATGCGTTTATCAATTCCAAGCGATCGTCAAAGTCGTGGCGTACCCCTTGAATCTCTTGGTAGGTTTCATGGCCTTTGCCTGCGACGATGACGATGTCACCGTTTTGGGTCAGTTGAGCGGCCATGCGAATGGCTTCACGACGGTTGGCAATGGCAATGCATTTGCGCGCTTCAATGGGGTCCAATCCACGGCGCATGTCTTCGATGATTTCGTCTGGATTCTCGTTGCGCGGATTGTCGGAAGTCAAAAAGACTCGATCACTCCATTTGACCGCCACTTTGGCCATAATGGGTCGCTTGGTTCGGTCCCGATTGCCCCCACATCCAACAACGGTGATGACCTGTGTATTCCCTGTTCGGAAGGTGTCAATCGTCTTGAGTACGTTGTCGAGCGCGTCGGGTGTGTGTGCGTAATCAACCACTGCCGTTACGCCTTCTGGCGCTGCCACTTGTTCAAAGCGTCCAGGAGGAGGCTTGAGCATGGATAAATGCGTCAAGACTTCCATGGTCTCCATGCCGAGCTCCTTTGTTACGGCGTACACAGCAATCAAGTTGTAAGCATTGAATCCCCCGATTAAGCGGGAATACACATCGTGCCCCGATACATGCAAGTGCAGACCGTCGAGTTGGTTTTCGACAATGCGTCCTCTGTAATCAGCCATGGAGGTCAAAGCGTAGTCGACAATGCGTCCTTTGGTGTCATGGACCATGTCCATCCCATGGGGGTCATCCTGATTGTAGAGGGCAAAGGCCTCACTAGTCAATAGATCAAACAAACCCTTCTTTGCCTGGATGTATCCATTGAAATCACCATGGTAATCCAAGTGCTCGTGCGTGATATTGGTAAAAACGGCTCCTGCCAATTGGGTTCCAGCAAGGCGGTGCTGGTGAATGCTGTGCGAACTCGCCTCCATGAAAACATAGCGGCAACCGGCGTCTGCCATATCGCGAAACAAGCGTTGCATTTGCAGTGCATCGGGTGTCGTGTGGGTGGCTGGTATGGCGCGGTCAAGAATGCGATTTTCAACGGTACTGAGCATGCCTGCTTTGCGCCCCATTGAACGGAAAAGCTGGTGCAGCAAACTGACCGTAGTGGTTTTTCCGTTGGTTCCCGTGACCGCAATGACCTTCATGCTTGCACTCGGGTGATCATAGAAGGCTGCGGCAATGGGGCCGAGTGAAGCGGCCGTATCGTGCACGCGGATATAGGCAATGCCTTCTTTTTTCTCTTCAGGGATTTTTTCGGCTACGATGGCAATGGCACCTTTGGCAATGGCTTCATCGATGAAGTGATGCCCATCCATTTGGGTGCCAGGAACGGCTACAAATAGGCTGAAAGCTTTCACTTGGCGGCTATCAAAAGCCACGTCTTCTATCGCCACGTGTGTACTCCCTGTGGTTTCCTGAATGCGCGTTCCGTAAAGGATGTCTTTCAATAGCTTCATGAGAAATCAGGAGAGTTCAAGGGTGATTATTTGGCGGGAGCGGAGCGCTGTTCCCGGACGGATGGATTGCCGACGAACCGTGCCAGCGCCGTCAGATTTGACGGTGAGTCCTGCATTTTCTAATAAATAGAGGGCGTCTCTGAGTCCCATGCCGCGCACATCGGGTACGCTGTTGGGTTCGAATGATCGTTCTGTGAGTGCTGCTTGATCCGAAGAGGTTTCTACACTGACCCAGTCCGATTCGCCTTCAGTGCTAAAAGGAAGTCCAAAGGCATCGTACAAGGCGATGAGTTCGGCTTTGGCTCCGTCTTTCGAGCCGGGCAAATGCGGCGCTTTGGCCAACGGTCCCGTGGTGGTGTGGTGGAAGGTCGGGTCGGTCGCGTAGACTTTGTTGGCGACATCCCTGAAAACGGGGCAAGCGATGGTCGATCCATAATAGGCGCCACTTTGTGTGTCCGCTATAACAACAATGCATGAATATCGCGGATTTTCAGCAGGAAAATATCCTGCAAAAGAGGCGCGGTATCGTCCGTCGTATCCTTGCGGTCCTGCGATTCGAGCCGTGCCTGTCTTACCGGCGACGCGGTAAGGACTTTGGGCAAAAATGTACTGGGCTGTTCCGTTGCCTTCTGGGTCCGCGACACGGGCTAGCATGCGTTGGCAGGTTTCCAACGTGTTCGAAGAGCAGATGTTTTTCCGGATCACTTCCGTATCAAATCGCGCTACGGGTTGACCATTGTACTCGGTGCTTTCAACGAGCAATGGGCGAACCAGGGTACCATTGTTGGCGACTGCGTTGAAAAATGTCAAGGTTTGCAACGGGGTCTGGGTCAATTCATACCCAATGGCCATTTGCGTCAGGGAAATCTTAGACCATCGATCCTCACCGGCTTTTTTATAGACCTGTGGCTGCGACTCGCCATTGAGTCGAACTCCGGTGGGGTCGCTTACGCCCATTCGATTGAGGGCGTCTAGGAAAACTTGCGGGCGTTCTTCGAAGGCTTTTTTGACGGTCAGCGCCGTGCCGACGTTGGAGCTCAATGCGAATATTTCTTCCAAATTGAGGGCTCCATGGCCCCCTTGATCGGCGTTGGAATCGGACATTTTCCGACCGTGAAAGGAGACTACGCCATTTCCAGTGTCAACGTCTTCTTCGGGGTTTATTCCCCCGGCTTCCATCGCAGCCATCAGTGAAGCGAGTTTGAACGTTGAGCCGGGCTCAACTGCGGTACCGATGGCGTGGTTGTAAGACTCGTAATAGCGCGGGGGCTGCGCTCCATCGCCATTGCCGTCGCGGGTGAGATTGGACATGGCCCGGACTTTACCCGTAGCGACTTCCATTAGAATCACCGTTCCCCAAGCTGCGTTGTGCTCTAAGAGTTGTCGCTCAAGAGCGCGCGATGCGACATCTTGCAAATGCATATCGATGGTTGAAATCACATCCAAACCTGCCTGCGGCTCGACGATATAGTCATCCGACACGGGCATCCAGTCGCCTCCAGAGATGCGGCGTTGCAATTGTTTGCCTGTGACGCCGGCAAGGGATTCATTCCAACTGCCTTCCAGTCCGACCCGATTTTCTTCTCGGTCGATGCCAACGGTGCGGCCGGCTAGGTCGCCAAATGGTCTTCGTCTCACCTCATTTCGGGCAAATGTGAAACCGCTTTTAAACCGACCTCGGCGCACGAAGGGAAGCTTCGCGAGTTCCTTTTGTTGCAAATAGGTTGCGCGGCGAGCGATCAAAACGTTGCGACGGCCTCCGTTTCGTCCTGCGCGCAGGACATTCCTGTATTCACTTGCAGAGCGGTCACGTAAAATCGTGCTCAGTCCCAGGCAGAGGCTGTCCAGGTCACGATCGAATTGGTCCCATTGAATGGCTTCGCTTTTGCTGTCCCATCGGACTTCGTAAACAGGGACTGAGGTGGCCAAAACGCTGCCGTTGGAGGCGTAGATCTGACCGCGTGAAGGTTCAATCGAACGAACGCTGCTTTCGAAACGCTCACCGATTGCTTTCCATTGGTCGTGCTCTGCGCTCTGGATCCAGAGAATGCGCCCGAAGACGGCGAAGCCAAGGATGACAAAAGCCGAAAAGATCAGCCAGCCACGGAAAGCGATTTCGCGTTGGTTTTTCATGGCTGCTCTTGTCGGATTTGTTCCAGCAAGAAGGGGGCTTCAACCGGTTGGATGAGGCCTAGTTCCGCAATGCTCTTTTCAACGCTACTTTGTTGCAGGCGGCTTTCGAAGTCTGCTTGGAGCGTTTTGAATTCTGCGCTTAATTCCTCGATGTGCTCCTTTGTCTTCCTCTTCTCACGTTCAATGCGTTCGAACTGGTAGCCCATTGCGATGTAGGCAATGAACAAGCCGCTGATAAAGAGGAGGTAGGGGATGTGGCGTGTGACACCTTCCTTGGTCAAGAACTCACCGCTGAGCAAATCGCGAATGACCGGTCCAATGGCGTTTTTCTTTTGCTTTGCTGCACGGGCTTGCGGATCTGCTTTCTTTCGTCTAGTGCTGAGGCGTGTCCAAAGGGAGGGCTTAGTTGCGCGCTTCGTCTTGGTCTCGTGCGATTTGGGGAGGTTGCGCGGACCGTTTGATTGAGCAGAGAGAATGGCACGTTGTCTGGCGGCTTCTTGGGTTCGCTGCGTTTGAAGCTTCTCTTGCTGGTGTGCAATTTCTTTTTCTGAAAGTACCCGGTTCCCTTTGGGGGTGGGCAGGGTCTTTTCCTCTTTGCGTTGAAGGAGTCGGCTGAAAATAGATTTCATGCCAATTGCGTATTCGAGGAGTCAGCCTCTGGAGAAAATCCTGTGCGCTGAGCGATGCGAAGGCGTGCGCTGCGGGAGCGTGGATTGGCTTCGATTTCGTTCGCCTCTGCCACAATGGCTTTGCGTGAAATCGGTTCAAAGGGCGCGAGAAGTTGCCCCTTGAAGTCTCGCTGCATGGCATCTTCGAAATTCCCGGAACGCATGAAGTGCTTCACCAAGCGGTCTTCGAGACTGTGGTAAGAAATGACCACGAGCCGCCCGCCCTCTGGCAGCAATTCGATGGAAGATTCGAGCAAGGTGCGGAGCGCTCCCATTTCGTCATTGACTTCGATGCGCAAGGCCTGAAATACTTGAGCGAAGAACTTATTCTCACGGCCTCTTGGAGCTTGGCCGACCAAGGCATCCATGAGTTGTCGTGTGGTGTGAATCCGTTGCGACTGACGTGCACGTTCCACGGCATAAGCGGCTTTGTCAGGCCGATTGATTTCCCCATACTGGCGGAAAATCCGGGTCAATTCAATGGGGGAGCAGTTAGCGATGAGGTCAGCAGCACTTTTCCCTTCTTTCGGATTCATGCGCATATCCAATGGGGCTTCTCCTCGAATGGAAAAACCGCGTTCTGCTTGGTCGAATTGATGGGAAGAGACACCAAGGTCAGCGAGGATGCCATCCACGGTTCGTACACCCGCGAGCCGCAGGAAGTTGCGGATGAAGCGGAAGTTCTCCGGAATCAATTCAAACCGGGTGTCCTGCGGGACATTGGCTAGAGCGTCGGGATCTTGGTCAAAACCGTAAATACGGGAACCTTCGTCGAGGCGATCGAGCATGAGCTGCGTGTGGCCGCCGCCTCCAAACGTAGCGTCAACGAATACACCGTGTTGCTGGGTGCCTATTCCGAGTCCTGTGAGGCTGGCCTCGGGCAGAACGGGTATATGGTAGGTGGAGGCGCTCATGCTCAGTTTTCGCTGCCGGGTTCGAGATCGCGGCGAACTTCTTCTGCCAAATCACCGAAGTCAAAATCTTCGTTGTCATCGAGAACAGAGGCGCTATAACGTGCCTTGCTCCAGATTTCGATTTTTTCACCGAGCCCGGATACAATGATTTCATTGTCCTCCTTGGCATTGATTCCTGCGTGCTCGAGCAGGAGCGAAGGGAGGTTGATTCGGCCTGATCCATCCAGCTCAACGTGCGTCGCGCCCTTCATGAACTTCCGTTGGAAGAGCTGGTGCTTTCGGTTGTATCGACTCAAGCGCGACATCTCTTGATTGACTTTGTCCCACTCAGGTTGCGGATAGATGACCAGGCAATCTTCGAAAATATCGCGGTTCACCACCAAGCCGTGGTGTAGAATCAATTCTAGCTGCCGACGGAGTGGTGCAGGAAACATCAGACGTCCTTTGACGTCGATTTTACACTTGTATTCTCCGAGTAGATTGAGCATGGCTGATTCGCTTTTCAAAAATATCTAGAATTTCCCACTTTCCCCCATTAATCACCACTTTCTCCCACTTTGTGGAAAAGTCTTTAGGTGGAAAAGGGCTGTTTTTGAGCAGGGATAGGCTCTTGCGGAATGGCTAGGTTAGAATGGGAATTACGCTATTCACACGTTATCCACAGAAATTGTGAACACTTCAACGTGGAACAGCGTCGTTTTTTTCTTCGGATTCCAGAGAATTCATGGTGTTCCTTTGCAAGAGTGTTTTTTCAAGGACTCTTAGACGCAAATCATTATACATGGAAGCACCGACCATCATAGAACGCGGAGAGTATAAATACGTGGAGGCGGGGAGTGGTGAGCCACTCGTTGTGCTGCACGGTCTCTTTGGCGCGCTGAGCAATTTTGCTGACGTTTTAGATCATTTTTCGAATCGTTTTCGGGTCATCATTCCGATGCTGCCGATCTACGAACTCCCGATGCTCAGTACGAGTGCCAAAAACATCGCCAAACACATTGAGGGGTTTGTAGATGAGCTCGAGCTGGGGAAGGTTCACCTGTTGGGCAACAGTTTAGGCGGTCACGTCGGCTTGATTTTCACCCGTGACAATCTGGATCGTGTTGCCAGCCTTTCGCTTACGGCGAGTAGCGGTTTGTATGAAAATGCCTTTGGGAATAGCTTTCCGCGACGGGAGGACAAGACCTTTATTCGGGACAAGGTCGCAGTGACGTTTTTTGACCCAAAGCATGCGACGGATGAATTGGTAGATGAGTGTTTTGAGGCAGTCAACAGCCGAGAGAAAATATTGAGAATTCTAGCCATTGCAAAAAGTGCCATTCGACACAACATGTCCAAGGATCTGCCTTCCATGTCGATTCCCGTTTGTTTGATTTGGGGACGCAATGACATCATTACGCCGCCAGAGGTCGCGGAGGAGTTTCAAGCAGGATTTCCAGACAGCGAGTTGTTCTGGATTGATGAATGCGGTCACGCACCCATGATGGAGCATCCTAAGCAGTTCAATGCGCTATTGGATGCCTGGTATGTCAGCCGTGGAATGGGTCAAGCTGTTTGATGATGGACGTACACACGGCAGAATTCATGAAGTCCAGTGCGCACCCGAAAGAGTGCCCGGCGCCTGATTTTCCGGAATATGCCTTCATCGGGCGGTCCAACGTAGGGAAGTCATCTTTGATCAACATGCTGGCCAATCGCAACAGCCTGGCCAAAATTTCGGGCACTCCTGGAAAGACGCAATTGATCAATCACTTCGCCATCAACCTGGAAAAAGAGACGTGCTGGTATCTGGTCGATTTGCCGGGTTTCGGCTATGCGAAGGTCAGCAAGACGAGCCGCACCAAATGGCAACGCACCAGTGAACAATTCTTGACAAGTCGATCCAACTTGATGTGTGTGATGATGCTATTGGATAGCCGTCATCCACCACAAAAAGTGGACATGGAATTCATGGCTTGGATGGGTGAAAATAACCTTCCATTTGTGATGGTCTTCACCAAAGTTGACAAGTTGAATCAAGCGGAAAGAGCGGCTTTTTTACCGCATTACGAAGAGGTCATGCTCAAGCAATGGCATCGCATGCCACCGGTCTACATCACAAGTGCTGAGAAGGGGGACGGCAGAGATGAATTGTTGCGCTTCATTGAGCAGACCAACGCCTTGTTCGAGAACATTTAAAACGCCTGAGGGTCTTTTAGTCGTTCTTGAGAACGCCCAGGCGCTTGGCCAACTCTTCGGTGAATCCACGAATGGCGCCTGCATGGTCTTTGTCGCTTGTTGCGCGCTCAAATGTATCCGCTAGGGTCATCATGGTTTGACAGACAAAGTGCTGCATTTCTTCAACGCTCATCTTCTTGGTCCACAGATCCATGCGCATGGCGGTTCCATCGAGGTCGTCCCACATCGAAAGGGCCATGGCTTTGGCTTCTCGATTGTTGACGTTGCCGTCTTCAGCGGTCCACATGATTTTGGAAGGCACCTTGTTTTCGTCAGTAGAGACGGTGATGTGGATATTGGATTCAGCCATGGTAAAAAGTAAGGGTGCGAAGGTCGGGCATCAACGGTCGGGTCGGTATGCTTTGAGCACAGGAAGTGGATCGGTCATGTGCATCAGTTCATTCAATGACGTCTCGGGATGCTGATTCATATAGTCGCGCACGGCGTTCCAGCCAATCCAAGCGCCCAAGCGATCCGGGCTTTTTTGTGGTATCGAGGCTGCCCGTGTAAAGGGGCCTTCATTGAACCAGCGCCCAAACTCAAGTCGGTTGGTCTCAAATAATTCTCCTTGTGGCTGAAGTTCAACCCATACTTGTCGCTCATTTTCCACGGCCCAATCCCAATGCTCCTCGGTCCAGTCCATGAGTAAATAGGACGGAGTGTTGGGCATAATTTGCTCCAGGATAAAGAGTGTTTTCCCCCAGAAGAGCAACTCGTCAGCGCACGTTTTGGGGGCGTACCAAGGGTCGCTAAAGTGAACCAGTAGCCAGCCGCGCAAAGCGGTTGGTCCGACACGGTTGGGTTCCATGCGTTCACGTTGGTAGGCGGGAAACATATGAGGCGGTAAGGATTGGACAACCGGGTGGTTCGCTCCCAAAAACCACTCGAGGCCAACAGCTAAATGATCGCGCGTGGGGTAAATGGCGTGGTTGAATCCACTGTTCATCCAAACCAATTGGGGGATGGGTTCTTGCGGAAAGTGGTGGTGAAACCGCTTGAATGCCGCTTCCAACTCCTGCGACTGCAAGGTCTTTCTCGCGGTGGTGCCGCTTGTGGAATCGATGGCTTCGGCAATGGGGTACACTTCAGGGTGGCTGACAAACCTGCTCAATTCTTGAACAGTCTGAAGGCTGTCAGCAGGTCCAATGCGCAAAATGTCTTCGAGGTAGTACGGACCAAAATCGCCCGCACGTTCCTGGAAGACTGCCAGGGCATCCGTGCTGTCTTGCGGGAGGTTGCTCAAGACAGCCAGCAGATCCAGTGGTTCCCAGGGACTGTTCAGGGTGATGTCATTGGGGTCGACTGCCCAGGGGTTGCTTGAGCACGCTGGCAAGCTTGTGACGATGGTGAAGAGAAACAGGGCTTGGAACCACTTTCTTGAACAAGCTTTAGTGAGAATTGGCATGTTGGAGTCGAATATCGCAGGTTCTTCCGCGTTAGTTTTGGACAAACGCAAAGATGAAACAGACCCATCGCTTTTTGACTTTACTCTCCAAGACTTATAAAGGAGTTTGTTGTGGAATCATGTTGCTCGCAGCCACGGGATCTTCTGGTCAGGGTTTCCATTTGGGTTTGACCCTCTCGCCCAATGTGGGTTTTGGCGTTCCGAGAGGGTTTTCTCATGAGGCGTTGCGTTCCTCTGCACATTTTGGTTATGGATTTATCTTCGATGCGAAATTCACGGATACGTACGCCATTGGTACGGGCGTGAATGTGTTTCATACAGGAGGGGTGATCTCCTATTTTGAAGCGACTGAAACGGGTCAGATTCCAGCAATTCAGCGTGTCGAGCTGGCTCAGAGGCTTCAATATGTTGAGGTGCCCTTGACCTTTAAAATGCGGACCAAGGAAATTGGCTACACGACCTATTGGGGTCAATTTGGATTGGGGCTGGGGCTCAATGTCCGGGCAGAAGGGAAGGCGAGTCGAACGACTGTTGCACTGCAGGATTCTCTACAAAACTGGGTGCCTGTATTGACGGCATCTGAATTGCCGGGTTTGCCATTGGATGTGGATTTAACAAATCAAACACGTCTTTTCCGTCCCGCTTTGATTGTCGGACTTGGATTGGAGAGGAGGTTCACCGGCACCACGGCATTGGCCTTGGGCATCCGGTACAATGTGGGCATTCGGAACCAGTATGAAGATTTTGAGGTGATTCAGGGTACCGTTGCCGATGGAGTTCTCTACCATGTGGATGAGGGGGCAACGCAGACCAGGCATCAGGGTGTCAACATGTCCGGAAAATCCGGGCAATTGGAATTGATGGTGGGATTGATGTTTTGAGAGCATGATATTGACAACATTTCAAGCAGACCGCGTAGCGGAATACATCATCGACTGGCTCAAGCGGTATGCTGATCAATCAGGGCAGAAAGGATGGGTGATTGGGGTTAGTGGGGGGATTGACTCTGCCGTGACCTCTGCGTTGTGTGCGCGAACAGGGTTGTCCACGCACGTGGTTGAATTGCCCATTCACCAGCACCCGGATCAAGTCAATCGCGCGCGATTGCATATGAACCAGTTGACGAAAACCTTCGCCGCTGTGCGCATGGAATCCATCGATTTGACGGCACCGTATGAAGCGTTTCGATTGGCCTTGCCACAGCAAGAGGATGCCTCTGACGGACTTGCATTAGCCAATGCGCGTGCACGATTGAGAATGACGGCTTTGTATGCCCTGGCGGCTCAACGCCGCGCACTCGTGGTGGGGACAGGAAATAAAGTGGAGGATTTCGGGGTCGGATTTTACACTAAATACGGGGATGGAGGTGTGGATTTGAGCCCAATTGCGGATTTGATGAAGACGGAGGTATTTGCTCTGGGGGCTCATTTGGGCGTTCCAATGGAAATTCAGCAGGCGGCGCCTACCGATGGTTTGTGGGGCGATGACCGCACGGATGAAATGCAGATCGGCGCCTCGTATCCTGAGCTGGAGTGGGCAATGGAGCACGTTGAGCAGGATCCAGTTCAATGGAGCGAAAGAGAACAGCAGGTGATGGCCATTTACCAGCGCATGCACCAAGCCAATCGGCACAAAATGCAGCCGATTCCCGTTTGCTTGATTCCTGACAAGACGCGCTTCGCGATGTCTTGAACATTTGCTGAGACTTCGTTTATTCCTCCTCGTCTTTGCTTGCAATCAAAAGGATAGACGAGGCGAGCTCTTGGCCATTCTCATCGTGTAGGGCGATGCGGTAAGTGCCGGGCTGCATGAATTCAGACTCCGATGCATCGGGCAATTTCAACGAGACGGAATGAGATTGCCAACCGCGCTGAAGTAGAAGCGTGTCGCCAGTCCACGTCGTTTGCGTGCTGTCATTGTTGATGACCCAATGCGCGTCAATAGGCTGCGGGCTGAACAGGTCAACATCAGCCTGCACCGCGCGAGGTTCTGACCAGGCCCAACCTTTTTCACCCCAATTCTCATTGAATTCGATCTCTTCGATTTCGGATAAAACAAAGGCCACAGGTTGGGATGATTCCCACAACTGATCCTCTTCCCAATGTTCCCACATCACATCCAATTCGAGTACCCAAATGCTGCGTCCATGGGTTCCAATGACCAGGTCCTTGTCGCGTTCTTGGATGACCAAGTCGTGCACGGGAACGGCCGGAAGGTCAGGATGCAAAGTCCCCCATGTTTTACCGTTGTCGAATGAGGCGTAAGCCCCCCCGTCAGTTCCAGCAAACAAAACGCCCTCGCGTGATGCGCTTTCAGCCAAAGCATTGACGGGTTCGCAAGGCAAATCTTGAATTCCCAACCGAGTCCAAGTGCGGCCGTCATTTTCGGTCATAAAAATCCAGGAGTCGAAATGGTCGAGACGGTAGCCGTTGAGTGCAACGTAAAGGCGCTGCTCATGGTGGTGACTCCACAAGACTTCACTGATCCAGAGCAGCTGGTCCAGTTTTGGATTTTGAGGAACAGGAGAACTCAGGGTGTTCCAGGCATGGCCGCCATCGCGTGACACTTGAATGAGTCCATCGTCTGTTCCTACGGCCAGCTGTCCAAAGCGCAACGGGCTTTCATGCAATGAGGTGATGGATCCAAAGGGGACGTTTCCCTCTCGGCCACCTCGGGTCAAATCATCACTGAGCGTTTCCCAATTATCGCCTTGGTCAAAGGATCGGTGCAGTCGATTGGAGGCCATGTACAAGATGTCCGGCTGGTGGCGACTGAGCCAAATCGGTGTTTGCCAGTTCCAGCGCAAGGGGGTTTCGCCCAATTCGTGTTGCGGGTGAAGGCTGGTGTAATCATCCTGTCGGCGATCAATGCGGTTGTACCATCCAAACTGGGAGCCGGTGATGACGACATCGGAATTGCGCGGATCGACTTCGATTTGCATGCCATCTCCTCCGCTGATGGATTGCCAAGGATACCGACCGTTTTGGTGCCATCCCATGGAGAATCGGTAATCGGAAGGTCCAGCCCAAGTGCCGTTGTCTTGGAGGCCTCCGTATATGTTGTAGGGCTCGTCTTGGTCCACTTCGATGGCGTAGAATTGACCAACAGCGGGACTGTTGCATTTGATCCAATGCGCTCCGCCATCCCACGAAATGTTGATGCCGCCATCGTTGCCATTGATGAGGTGTCCTTCGCGATTTGGGTTCGCCCACAAGTGGTGGTGATCGACATGCGCGTTAGGTGCTCCCAGGGACTTCCAGGTTGCGCCGCCATCGGTCGATTCAATCAAGGGAACCCCCGCAATCCAAAGGCGATCGGGATTACTCGGGTCCACTTCGATCAACCCGAAGTAATACCCATAGGTGTATCCCACGTCTTCCAGCGGTGTGGCGTGTGTTCTCATCCAATGGGTCGCTTGACCATTTTGGAATTCAAGTCGGTACACCTCGGAGCCGATGATCTCTGTTTCGAAGAGGGCTTTGTTGCCGTCGGTGAGGTAATCATGAAGGGCATGAGGCTGCAAAGAATTGTCTGCCACGCGGGCGAAGATGGACGAGGCATCGTCTGATTCCGGGAAGCCGTTATCTGCAAGAAATCGCTCCAATTTGGCGGTGTCTAGCGCGGCGAATTCAACCGCTGTCATCGTCGAAAACTGAGTGGATTCGTATTCGAGCTCTTTCTTTTCATCCGTTGACGTTGAATCGATTTGGAGAGCCTGGTTGTCCACAAAGGCATAAAGTTGCTGCGCTTCTGGGTGCCAAGCAAGGCCAATGCGCCCTGTTGTTTCTTCGTTCGGGAATCCTTCCAACGCGCTCAACTCCAACCAAGAATCTCCGCCATCATGACTTTCCCAAATTCCAGATCCTGCGCCATTTCCAATGAAATTCCACGCGCGCCGAGTCCGATCCCAAGTGGAGGCGAACAAATGGTTCGGATTGGCGGGGTCCAGGATGAGGTCCACTGCGCCTGCTCGATCGTCCAGGCCGTCGATGGCCAGGACGCACGACCAATCCAAACCGCCATTCTCCGTTCGGTATACGCCGCCGCTGGTGTTTTTGGAATAAAGAGGACCGAGTGCGGCAACCCACGCGACGTCATCGTCATCGGGGTTGAGAACGATCCGGCCAATGTGTTGTGTGTCCTCAAGTCCGCGATGTTCCCATGATAGTCCTTGGTCGTCGCTCACGTATACGCCAGAGCCAGCGTAAGAGCTCCTTGATGAGTTGACTTCACCGGTTCCGACCCACAACCTTTCGGATTCCGGGTGCAGCGCCACGGCTCCAAGTGTGATGGTAAGAGCCTGATCGAAGAGCGGTTCGAAGCTGGTTCCATTGTTGACGGTATGCCACAGGCCTCCAGAGGCGTAGGCTACATAGAATTCGCTTCCGTCTCCTGGAGCCACAGCGATGTCGGAGACACGTCCACTCATGATGGTCGGACCGACGCACCGCAAAGGCAGTCCGGCAGTCCAGCTGTTGTTGGAGGCAGCAAGTCGAGTTTCGGCGACGTCCATCCGATCGGATGCTGGTGTCGGGGTCAATGCGATTTTGGAACGTTGGCCGTGTGCTGCAGGAGACAGGAGCAAGGCCAGTGCGAAGACAAGGGTGGGTGTTCGGGCCATGGATCAGGGGTGAAGTTTCGGGTTGTTGCGGTGGCGCTGTGCATCGCGCTCCGTTTTCTTTTCAATGTTGCGGGCCAAAGCATCGGATAGGTCAACGCCTGTTTGATTGGCGAGTGCCATCAAGACCCAGAGCACATCGGCCATCTCGTCACCGAGGTCTGCGCCACGATCGGAAGGCTTTTCGCTCTGGTCGCCAAATTTCCGCGCGATGATGCGGGCCAGTTCGCCGACCTCTTCCGTCAGAATAGCCAAGTTGGTCAATTCACTAAAATAACGGACGCCAATGGTTTGAATCCATTCATCAACCTGTTGCTGCGCTTCACGCAGCGTGGGAGAGGGGGTGCTCATGATTTGTTTTGTGTGTCGATCCACAGTGTGACGGGACCATCGTTGATCAAGGATACTTGCATGTCTGCTCCAAATTGACCGCTTTGAATGGGCTTGTTCAATGTGGATTCCATCGTTTTCAGAAAAGATTCATAGAGCGGAATGGCGTGTTCCGGTCGAGCCGCCTTGATGAAGCTGGGGCGAGTGCCTTTCTTGGTGGAGGCATGCAAGGTGAATTGACTGACCACGAGTATCTCGCCGTCGATTTCCATCACGGAGTGATTCATTTTCCCTTCGCCGTCAGAAAAAATTCGAAGTGCGGCAATTTTAGCAGCGAGCCACTCAACATCTGCGGGTCCATCTGCATCTTCGATGCCCAGTAAGACGACCAGGCCTTGTTGAATCGCTCCGACGTCTTGACCTTCGATGGTGACTTTGCCAGATTGGACGCGTTGAATGACTGCTCTCATGCCGCCGAAAATACAACACGAGACACAGTCGAATCTGATGGGAGGAAGTCGAGCAAATGGAGTTCATTCACATCGTCTTCGTAAATGGTGAACAAATGCCTTGAATTCAGCACTGAATCCGTTTTTCTCAGGCGTATTTTTGAGCGCTAAAACACGCGAAAATGCAAGCCTCTACAGCCATTGCTACCCTTGATCAGGCTCAAGAAATGGGCCTTACGCCCGATGAGTTTGATGAAATCAAGTCCATTCTGGGCCGGACTCCGAATTTCACCGAGATGTGTATCTACTCTGTGATGTGGAGTGAGCATTGTTCTTACAAGAATTCCATCAAGTGGTTGAAGACACTTCCCAAAGATGGCGAGCACATGCTCGTAAAGGCGGGTGAGGAAAATGCCGGCATCGTAGACATCGGCGGAGGGCTAGGCTGTGCCTTCAAAATTGAATCACACAACCACCCCTCCGCGTTGGAGCCTTATCAAGGGGCAGCGACTGGCGTGGGTGGAATCAATCGTGACATCTTTACCATGGGTGCTCGTCCGATTGCGCAGCTGAATAGCTTGCGCTTTGGTAGCCTCGATCATCCCAGGACCAAATGGCTTTTGGAAGGGGTGGTCAAAGGAATTGGAGATTATGGCAACAGTTTTGGGGTTCCCATTGTGGGCGGAGAAGTGTTCTTCGACCCTTGTTACCAAGTCAACCCGCTGGTCAATGCGATGTCTGTTGGCATCTTAGAGGTTGATAAAATCGTGAGTGCTACGGCCACGGGCGTTGGGAATCCTGTGTACATCGTTGGTTCTGCAACAGGCAAGGATGGCATTCAAGGAGCTTCATTTGCATCAAAAGACATCACGGCTGAAAGCGCTTCTGACTTGCCTGCGGTCCAAGTCGGCGATCCTTTCCAAGAAAAATTATTGCTTGAAGCGACGCTCGAATTGGCTGCTACCGATGCGGTGCGGGGCATGCAGGATATGGGTGCTGCTGGCATTACGTGTTCGACATCCGAGATGTCAGCAGCAGGTGAAGTAGGGATGGACATTCATTTGGATAAGGTTCCTTTGCGTCAGCAGGACATGGAGCCATTTGAAATCTTATTGAGTGAATCCCAAGAGCGGATGTTGGTGGTGGTGGATAAAGGCCAAGAAGCGATGGTTGAAGGCATTTTCGACAAATGGGATTTGCATGCCGTCGAAATCGGAACCGTCACGGAAGGCAATCAATTGCGCTACTTCAAAGAAGGGCTCCTTGTGGCGGAAGTTCCAGGTGACACGTTGGTTTTAGGCGGTGGAGCTCCGGTCTATGATCGGGAATATTCTGAGCCAGCGTGGTATGCGGAAGCACAAGCTTGGGATTCGGAGTCTGTTCCGGTTCCAACCATCAAAGAGGTCAAGGCGATTGCAGAGCAACTTGTTGAGAATCCCAACATCGCATCCAAACGATGGGTGTGGGAACAATACGATAGCATGGTCGGAACATTGAATCGATCGACCAATAGACCGTCTGATGCGGCGGTCGTTCGAGTGCGAGGGACAGAGAAGGCGTTGGCCTTGACGGTGGATTGCAATGCGCGCTATGTGGATATGGATCCTGAAATTGGCACAGCCATCGCCGTTGCCGAAGCGGCTCGAAACATCAGTTGCACAGGAGCTGTTCCGAGCGCGATTACCAATTGCTTGAATTTTGGCAATCCATACAATCCAGAAGTCTATTGGCAGTTCGTTCATGCCATTCAGGGCATGGGACGAGCGTGCCGGCATTTCAATACGCCAGTCACAGGTGGAAATGTGAGCTTTTACAACCAATCGGTTCAAGAAGATGGAACAGCTGTAGCGGTTTTTCCCACTCCAACGATCGGTATGGTTGGGATCATGGAGAATCGGAAGCATCACATGTCGCTTGACTTCAAAGAGAAAGGGGAATTGATCTTCTTGATCGGAGAAACGACATCATGCATCAACGCTTCGGAGTATCTTAGTTCGATTGTCGGCGTAAAGAAATCTCCCGCCCCCCACTTCAATATTGATGCGGAGGACAAAGTGCAGGCTTGCGTTCGACTGGCGATTCAACGAGAATGCATCCAAGCAGCACACGACGTGGCGGATGGAGGGCTATTTATCTCACTCTTGGAAATGGGAATGCCGAATGGTTTGGGCTTCGATATTGTGACCGATGATGACATTCGTCTCGATGCGTTCTTGTTCGGTGAAGGACAAGGTCGAATTGTCGTAACCTGCACGGAGATGCAGCAAGACACTTTACTGGATGCGGTTGAAGAGTTGAATGTTCCTGTGGTCCTTCTGGGGCATGTGACGAAGGGAAAGATTGAGATTGACAACGAGGCCTTTGGTTTTTGCGCTGAATGGCGCAACACCTTTGACAATGCCTTGGAAGAGGAATTGATGGGATGATCATCGAGCCCATGTCCAGCCCCATACGAATCACCCCATTCAAACGTTCTCATTGCGGATGAAAAGCTGGATTCAATTCGTGTTTAGCCGTGCATTTTTGCGAACGATTTATCGCGTCGGCTGGGTGTGGTTTGTCGTGCTCGGTGGAGCATGGTTTTTCCTTCATTTTTATAGTCGTCATGGAGAATCCATGGAGGTTCCGGAAATACGCGGTTTGTTGCTTCAAGATGCAGAGCAGGCGCTCATGAGTCAGGGACTTGAGATAGTGCATTTGGACAGTGTCTACAGCAGAGAGGGCCGTGCCTTTGAGGTCATCGAACAAATGCCACCGTCGGGATCAGGCATCAAGTCGGGAAGGAAGATTTATGTCAGCACGTATCGAAGTACTCCTCCGAATGAGCGGGTTGGCGTCCGGGAAGGCCAGGATTTGAACTTGGCCCGCATTGTCTTGGAGAACAAGGGATTTCGCGTGGAAGAGCGTGAAGAACCGAACATTGCGTTGGTGGGTCGAGTCATTCGGGTGGAGAATCGAAAAGGTTTTTTATTGTCTGAGGATAGCCGAATCCCTCGCGGAAGTCAAGTCCGCTTAATTTCTGGAACGACAGCGGATGAATTGGTAGGAATACCGGACCTCATAGGACAGTCGTTGGATTCCGCACGTCATCAGCTAACACGGGCTAGATTGAGTTTAGGCTTGGTGGAATATTCTTCGTCCTGTGAAGACACTTCCGACTCGCTGAAGGCGCGGGTTTTACATCAGCATTTGGCCGCTAGCAATGATCGAACCGTTCCGGCCGGCACAGAGTTAGATTTGTACCTTGGTCTTTCGGGAGACAACGCGAACAGGTTGCCCCTTCACAATTGAATTTCATCGCGAATGAATAGGCTTGAAACTCCATCGATTGATTTCCGTTCCTGGCTGGTGATGGCCTTTTTGGGAGCCATTTCAGCAGGAAATAGCACGAACGCGCAAGTGTCCGAAACCTTGATGGAGCAAACGTCTGGGATTTCGGGAGCTTTGAACGAAGGAGAACGGGATTTGCAATTTGTCCCCATCCCTAGAAACGAAAACGCCCCGCGTGGATTGAATTCAGAACATACGTTGCTGGCGCGAGGCGGCAGCTTGGCGTTGCCCTTTTTCGATGATTTCTCCACACCGTCATTGCCCAATGCTCAGGGTGCAGGCTTTGAATTGTACCATCGTTGGACGGATGAGTCAGCACGTTTGACACAAACCTACGCGGTGAGTGCACCAACGATTGGTGTGGCTACTTTGGACGGCTTGGACGCAACAGGGTACCCTTACAGCTTTGTGGATGTCAACACTCCGGGGTGGTGTGATACTTTGACATCAGTTCCCTTGGCGTTGAATGGATACTCAGCGGAGTCCAATGTTCATTTGATGTTTTATGTTCAAGGAGGGGGATTGGGCAATGCGCCAGAGCCTTTCGAAGACCAATTGATTTTGGAGTTCAAATCTGTTGATGACGTTTCTGGAGAAGTGTTTTGGACGGAAGTTTGGTCTGTCGACAGCGTGTCTGTCGATTCTTTTGACCGCTTCTTCGTTCCTGTTGACCAGCCGATGCATTTGTCGAATGGTTTTCAATTCCGTTTCCGGAATTATGGTGCCATGGGGGGCAACGTAGATTTGTGGCACATTGATTATGTGCTTCTCAATGATCAACTTGATCCGAGCACTTTTGAGATTGCAAGTGAGGTAGCGATTAGCCGCCCAGAAAATACATTGTTGCGGGATTTCACCCGGATACCGTGGACCCATTTTCAAGAAAATCCAGCATTCTTCATGCGCGACAGCTTGACGCTTTTGCAGCGCAATCTGAGCACGACGCAAGCAGACAACGTCTTTACCGGTTTTTCAGTGCGCTATGAAGAAGAGATCATGGAGTACCCCAACTTTTTCCAGAATACCAATGTGTTGCCTGAGAGTGTGTTTACCACAGGAATGTACATCGGGAGCAATCCCCAAGGAGAAGATTTTGTGTTTGATGAGGGGGTGAATGATTCGTGTGCCGTGTTCGATGTAAGTCTCTGGCAAAGTAGCATTGGTTTGTTGCACACAGAGAAGGAGGGGGTCATGGACAATGACAGCATTGTTTTCCAACAAGTCTTTGCAAACGATTATGCCTACGATGATGGCACGGCTGAAAAAGCCTACTCTCTGACGGCGATTGGGGGCAAGTTGGCCATGCGATTTCCGATTGCGGAGCAAGACACCTTATTGGGATTGGCCATTCACTTCACGCCGTATTATACCAATTCCGACTTGGAGACTTTCTTGCTTCGGGCTTGGAGTGATAGCGCAGGGGTGCCAGGTGAAGAGTTGGCTGAAAATTTTCAATTTCATACGCCTCAGTATTTCACGGATGGCTATGATTTGTTTGCATTTTACGCATACGATCAGCCCATTCCTGTGGACGGGATCATTCATGTGGGCTTGGTTCAAGCCAATGATGCGATGTTGAATTTTGGATTGGACAAAAACACCAATGCCAATTTGGGGGAAGTACATTATCAGTTGGGATTGGGGGGCTCATGGATTTCGTCAGAAATTCCGGGGTCAGTCATGATTCGACCGGTGCTCCGAGCGGGTAAGTCGGAGACGTGGTCATCGATAGGCGAGTCTATCGATGAAGACAAGAAATTGCTTGTGTTTCCCAATCCGTCCTCTGCGGGCGAACTTCGGGTCTCTGTCCAAAGCGCCGGTCACTGGTCTTGTACCCATATTCAAGGACAGGTGGTAGCGCAAGGGCAATGGCGCACGCCAGGATTGCATTCGATTTCAACAATGGATTTTACGCCGGGAATGTATATTCTGCGGCATAGTGAGGGGTTCTCAGCACGTGTTCTGATTCAATAATATGGTAGAAGATTTACACCCCGATTTAGGGGCTGAAGAGACTGAGACTGAGGAGCTTTTTGAACATCACCGCTTGGTAGCGGATCCGGGACAACAGCCATTGCGGGTCGATAAGTTTGTTACCAATCTCATTGGTCAGATTTCTCGTTCGAAGTTGCAGGTTGCAGCAAAAGCGGGCTATGTCCGTGTGAACGGTGAGCCGGTCAAGTCGAACTTTAAGGTCAAGGCCTTGGACGTCGTGACCATTGAATTTCCAAAGCCCGTTCAGGTTTTCAAGCTGATTCCAGAGGAAATGGATTTGGAAATCCTGCACGAAGATGACGAAGTGCTCGTTTTGGTAAAACCAGCCGGCATGGTGGTGCATCCAGGAAATGGCAATTACACGGGCACCTTGGTGCATGGGGTGGCTTGGCATTTGATGCAGCAGCAGGTTGAATTGCCGCCGGATACGTCGACGCCGTTAAAACGAGATGACGATGAGGAGAGCATCCCGCGGCCAGGTTTGATTCACCGTTTAGACAAAGACACGACGGGCGTCATGGTCTTAGGAAAGACTGAGCGAGCGATGGCAGACCTGAGCCTGCAGTTCTTCGAACGCACTGTGGACCGGCGATATCTGGCTTTGGTTTGGGGTGATTTGGACGAGGATGGAACGATTGAAGGCAACATTGGCCGAAATCATCGAGACCGGAGGGTCCAAGCGGTCTTTGCCGATGGACATGAAGGGAAGCACGCCATCACGCACTACAAGGTCTTAGAAAGGCTAGGGCCTGTCACATTGGTCGAGTGTAAATTGGAGACTGGGCGCACGCATCAAATACGGGTTCACATGCAGCACATGGGACATCCCTTGTTTGGTGATGTCACGTATGGAGGAAATCGTCCCGTAAAGGGGGTGCTAGGCGGGAAGTACCGCTCTTTCTTGCACAACTGCTTTGAAATTCTGCCGCGGCAAGCGCTCCATGCTCGCTCGCTAGCTTTCACCCATCCTGGAACGAATGCGCGGATGAACTTTGAAACTCCTCTTCCTGACGACTTAGAGCAGATCTTGGACCGCTGGCGGTCTTACCTTGCTTAAATGAGCACCGAACGGAACGTGATTGAATCCTAGAGCTAGCTTGAGAGAAACGGCTTAGTTGCGTCTAGAAATGTGATCCAAGGCGCGTTCAAAGGACGTTCGGGTGTCAATGGTCTTGGCGAAAGTAAATTGGATCGTTCCGTACGAATCATTGCTCTCGGGATTGCCTCGATACGTTCCTCCCTCATTGTAGCGGTGGTTGCCGACATTGCCTGATGAAGGGTCATTGATGGCTGCAATCACAGCTTCATTGGATTGGCTGCTGATTGCTGCGGCTAACGGAGTGAGCGTTTCTGGATTGGCGTACATGCCAGAGATGTCATCGAGGTAATCCGTGAATGTGGCTCTCCACGAACCTTCAATTCCGAAGATCCAACCATTGCCCATCTTGACCTCCATTCCAATTCCCAATGGGATGGATGCAATGATCGTAGCGTACTCTTCAACTTGTCCTTCTGTGCGCAATGGACGCAGATCGTACCAACGATCTTCCCAGTTGTTGTTGGGATCGTAGGTGACTTGAGCTTGAGGGTTGTGCAGCACACCGTAGCAGCCTGTGAAGACGAATACATCAAAGGACAGGCGACCAGGTTTGGTTTCATTGCGCACTCCTTGGCGGTCCGAGATGCTGAACACTTTGAAATCGGATCGAAAGCCAAATTCAAACATGCGATTTCGGAAGTTCAGATTCCGCCCTTGCCGCGCAGCGTCTTCAGCATTTTTGTCCGACTGACGGATGTGCACATAATTCACTTCCCCCGAAATGCGAATGCGCTCGTTGGCAGCGTAGCGCAGGAAGATCCCTGTCGTCGGTGATGTAGTGATGATGTTGGCATCGATGATCGATGCTCTTGGGTCCAGTTTGCCTCCGATTTCACCGAGATAATTGGAGCCTCCTAGGAGGAATCCTGCTGAAAGGGGAGAGGCTTGTCCAAAGGCGACGAGCGCCATACCGGACATCACAATGGAAACGATGAAAGACTTCATGTGCTGCATACGACGAAATTCCGCTATGGGTTGCGTCTACGAAAGCGGAAGTCGTCTATTCTAGCTGGACTTATAAACAGAGGTTTTCAACAAAACGGAGCATGTAATCAACCGAATTCTTCGAGGGCGACGCCTGTCTCGGTCCATGTTTCCAATGCTTGATTCAGTTCGTTCTGAACTGTTTCGTATTGATAGGCGAGCTCAGTGAGTCGATTCCGATTGTCGGAAGACACACTCGCGATTTCTTCGTCCAACGCCTTGATTTCAGCCTCTTTGGCCTGAATGATGCCCTCTTGTTTCTTGAGTTGATTGCGAAGCTTGCGTTCAAGTTTATCTCTATTTTTTCTTTCGTTGTAGCTGAGCTCTTTTTTAGATTCCGTTGATTGGTTGGAAGGTGGATTGTCGTTGGATTCTCTCTTTTTTTCTTTCGACAAATGAATGTTTTGGGCCTTCCCAGCTTCATACGCTCGAATACTCGCGGCATGTTTTTCGTGCAAGAATTGCTTGATATCGCCAATGTACTGCCGCAATCCTGTCGGTGTAACCTCGTAGACAAGCTCAGTTAAATCGGATAGGAAGTCGCGGTCGTGTGATACGACAATGAGCGTTCCATCGTAAGATCGTAGCGCATCTTTTAAGACTCCTTTTGCGCGGATATCGAGGTGGTTGGTCGGCTCGTCGAGTATAAGAAGGTTGTAAGGATGAAGAAGAAGCTTGCATAAAGCGAGTCGCGCCTTTTCACCTCCAGAAAGCACTTTGACTTTTTTCTCAGCGTCGTCTCCAGAGAACAGAAATGCTCCAAGAATACTGCGTAATTGACTCCGAATATCCCCAACGGCGACTTCGTCTAATGTTTCGAAAACGGTGAGATTACCGTCCAATTCTTCCGCTTGATTCTGAGCATAATATCCGATGTCGACATTGTGGCCAATGTTCATGCTCCCATCGGCTGTTTCCAGCCCCATGAAAATGCGGGTTAAAGTGGTTTTTCCAGCGCCATTCTTTCCGACGAGAGCCACTTTTTCTTGTCGAGCGAGTATGAAGTCAAGGTCTTTAAACACGTTGAGATCACCGAAAGACTTGCTTAAATTGGAAGATTCAATGCTGACTTTTCCTGATCGAGGGGCTTTGGGAAAACGAAAACGGATGTCTTGCTTGTCGGAAGCGTCGACCTCGAGGCGTTCAAGTTTGTCTAGTTTTTTAATGAGAGACTGAGCAAAAGCTGCTTTGTTTTTCTTAGCTCGAAATTTATTGATGAGTATCTCGGTCTCTTCAATGTACTTCTGTTGGTTCTTGACCGCTTGCTCTTGTCTTTCGCGATCATCTTCGCGCCAGGCTTGATATGCAGTGTATGAAGCCTTGTAATCATAGAGTTTAACCGGTGTGATCTCGACAGTCCGTGTAGTTAGATTGTCCAAGAAGGCCCGATCGTGTGAAATCAATATGATGGCACTAGCTGACTGCAAGAGGAAAGTTTCAAGCCAATCGATGCTCTCAAGATCGAGGTGGTTGGTCGGCTCGTCAAGTAAAAGAAGATCAGGATTACGGAGGAGTAATTTCGCGAGTTCTACGCGCATCTTCCATCCTCCTGAGAACTCACTCATTCTTCGGTCCATGTCTGCTGCGGAGAATCCCAGGCCCTGAAGAATGCGTTGAACATGCTCCTCTAAGCTGGCACCCCCAATGAGGTCTATTCTTTCATTCGCACTGGTCAAATCCTCGATGATCTGGGCATACTCCTTGGACTCGTAATCGTCGCGTTCACCAAGTTGCTTGGAGAGCTCTTCGACCTGCTGTTCGAGATGTTTGGCTTCTTCAAATGCGCTGCTGGCCTCTTCAATGATAGTCGCCTGCTCATTGTGCACCATCTCCTGAGCGAGATACCCTATTTGAGCACCATTGGGCATGATGATGTTGCCTGTCGTGGGCTTATTTTCTCCTGCGATGATTCGGAGTAAGGTAGATTTGCCGGCGCCGTTGCGACCAACGAGTCCCACTCGTTCTCTTTTCCCAACGAAAAGATCAACAGATTCAAAAAGGGTGCGTTGTCCGAAATGGACCGAGACGTTGGAAATATTCAGCATGCGTTTTGCAAAGGTCGTTGATCAGATGGCATAAAAAAAAAGCCGACTCCATCAGGAATCGGCTTTTTGAACGAAAATTGCCCGTTCAATAATGCCACAGATCATGTTCGAGTAGAAACAGGTCATGCTTTATGCGTTGTGATTCTGACAAAGCATCGAGTCCCAAGGCATAACTGGCTATGGAGCGATCGTAAACGTTGGACTCTTTAACGATATAGCTATTGAAGAATCGTTTCTGAAATAGATCTTCGAAAGTCCTCCTTTGCGAATCATTCATGGGGTTGTACGCTTCAGCATTGGCAAATACGTATCGACATTCTGGGTAGTACAACCAGAAGAGTGTCTGTGGTGCCTTCAATTCACCCTCTTCATCAGTTTCCTGCCAAAGCGGTGCAATACCAATGATGCGCACATACCGCTCTCCACGTTGTCGATCCCAGATCCAATCTTCTTTGATGAGATATTTAGTGATCGCCTGAGACTCAATTGCGCGTTGTTCAGGGCGGTCTCCAATCTTTTCTCCCGAGTCCAAGTCGAATTCAGGAATCAATACAGTGGGATTGAGCACGGAATCGACCTGATTGGCAGAGAATGGATAGCGAAATTCATCATCATCTCCAGCTGGACCTGTGCTGTAAGCCACTAGAGATCCTTCAACCAATAGTGCATTTCGAATGACATCAAAGAGACTTTGACGGTCAGCAATTGGCTTGATGGGATAGTAGAACGGGTGGTTCATTTTTTCTCTCAAGTCAACCTGTTGCCAGATGCGCTTGGTGTACATCACATCCGCTTCCCTCAGGTAGGGATAAGGCACGACGCGCTTGGTGATATTGGATTCTTTGACATATGCGCCGTCGAGTACGTTCGAGACCTGTGACGTGCCTGTTTGGAAGAACAGACAGCAGAGAATCAACAAGAGTGAGGATGTGAATACACGCATGATTTCTGAATTTATCAGGATACTTTCAATTTCATAGGCGCCAATTGACGCTCTGTGCCATCAGGCATTGAGACAACGATGTCCTCAATGTAGATAACGTTTCCTCTACCAACCCGCTTCAACAATTCAGTCATATCTGAGGACAATCGATTGCTGTTGGATTTCTTTTCAACGAGCGTTCCATCTCGACTGACAGAAATGCTGAAACTTTTCACTGTGACTTTGACATCAAAGTCAAAATTTTCCATTTTGGCGCTGACACCTGGAGCTCCCAACAAGGTGTTTTTACTGATTAAACGATCTGAAGGTGTCTTCCCGGCAAAGGAGGGGACGGGATCAGGTATTCGTTTCACGCGAAAATCACGGGCAGGCAATGTCTTTTTCGAGCCGTCAGCCATAGTGGCTGTAACCGTGATTTTTGCTTCACCGGATTTCCCCGGGTCAACAACATAGGACCCGTCGGGTGCTTTTTTGATTTTGTTGTCTCCGCTTATCCGCACTTCAAGAGCATCGCCAGCAACACCTGGAACAGAAACCTCCACAGGATTGGGCAAGCCGCGATAGAAGACATTCATTTTCGTTGGCGAAACAACCAAAGCAGGTTCGGCTACAGTGAATGATGGCGTATAGAAGGGATAAGGTTCAATATTTCCGTCTGGACCTTGAAATCGAATGAGGCCCTTATAATTGACATCACCCAACTGCATGCCCTTTGTAGAGATTCTCAATTTCCCTAAACCGTCACTGCCGATGGGCAGGGATTCGATTGTTTCGAATTCTAACAAAGAGGAGTCTCTCCCGTTGAACTTCTTGGGGTCTACAAAAAATTGTGGGGGGTTCGTGCCATCAAAAGCTGCGAGCAAAACATTTGCACGAAAGCTATCACCACGCAGGATATAATTGGACTCAGGAACGACGAGAGGCATCAAATTTGTAAACTTGTACGCCTTGGCATCTACGCTACCGAGTAACCAAGACAAGATATCCTCCTGAATGTCTTGAATATCCAGAGTCATCTTGGTCATCAATGGCATGACTGCAGCCAATGGGACATCGTAAAAATTGGCCACTTCCCACAGGACTTCCTTGCCATCTTCCATTTCCGTTCCAAACTGAAACGTGAGGTCCAATTGGTCCTTTAGGCTTTGTGGGAGAACGCGAGTGTTTCCCTCATTGTCCAAGAACGAAATGGCCTTCAGCTCATCTCTATACGATTCCATACGGAGTCGCAATTGCTTGGCGGTCCATTCTCCGTCTTTTGGCGAATTGGGCTCTCCACCGACCATGAATTGGGTCAAGGCCATATACTCGTCTTTTTGAGGGATAAAAGACAAATTGAGAACGGTATCGCGACCGTTTTCATTCTTGCCAAGAAAGCCATCAAAGTTGGTCAATTCTTGTTCAGCATATTGACCGCTAGATGCAGCCATTGAACGAGCTTTCAATTCAGTAATGTAAGCGATGAGTCCAGTTGAACTCGTGTTCACTTGGGCTGCTTGATCACGAAATGGTTTGACTTTTTCTTGGTTCTGAATGTATTTGACCTCGAGTTCACTATTCGTTTCGTTCACTTTTGAATGCAAGGTTTCTTGCGTCGTTAGCAAACTGTTTTCCACTTTAACGAAGCCATTTAAGACTTCTTTGGAAATGTTCAAAGCGAGAAGAGCGGTGAGTACTAAGTACATCATTCCGATCATCTTCTGCCTGGGTGTTTCTTTTCCTCCGGCCATGTTATTCGTATTCGCTATGGTTTGAATAAGGTGCTAGCCCTATTTGCCCATGGCATTCAACATGTTGGAATAAACAGTATTGAGAGAAGCGAGATTCTTGGATAACTGAGCGATATTCTCTTTGTACAGCTTGGTGTCTTCAATTGAATCTCCTAAGTTCTGGACCAAGACTCCCATGTTCGTGTACAGTTCTTTGTTCACAGCCAATTGCTCGAGTTGTGTGCTGTACATGTCATTCAAGGAAGTTAGGTTTTCTGTCATCTTCTGCATTGCTCCACCAACCGAGTCACCGAGTGCCTGAGCGTCTTTTAATCCAGTAAGCGACTCGCTCACTTGCGAATAATTGTCAGCCAATTCTGTGACTCGTGTAGAAGCAGCGGTGAGTGCGTCTCCATAGTCTTGGGCCGCAGTTGATACGTCAGAGGCTTTTCCTAGCTTTTCCGCTTGATCACCTAAGTGCCTCATTCCATCACCTAATCGTTCGATCAATGCAGGTTCGATGTTCGCTTCAGCGAGCATATCGTCCAACTGACCAGTGAGTGTTCCTTTCAAGGGCTTTGATCCATCAGCTGGCGTAGCGAGTTCAGGATATACAAGAGACCAATCTGGTTCTTCATGTGGTTTTTCAAAAGCTGAGAAAAAGAAGATAATGGCTTCCGTTCCCAACCCGACAATCAACATCGGACCTGCGAAAGGCCAGTGTTGAATCTTAAACAATGCTCCGATAATGACAATGGATGCTCCAATGCCGTACATCTTTGCCATCAAATTTTTCCAGCCCTTGCTTCCTGGTTTCATGCTCTATTTCGCTAAATATGGTTTCAATTCTATGTTCTTTGCGATCCTCAGTGCTGAGTCACTGGGTTGAGACCGTCTTTTAATTCCAATCTTCTGGATCACCGCTCTTTCCTCTTCCGAGGTAGCTCATGACACTTCTAAATCCGATGTATGCTTTGCAGGTGTCTCGGAATTCAAATGAACGCGTTCCTGTTTGACAATAGTATCCAATGTCTTTCCAAGAACCACCGCGGATTACTTTTCGATGCAAAGCCGGAGGGTCATCAACGGTTGCTTTGTATGAATACTCTGGACTTAAATCATGGGCAAACTCATACACGGTCTCGTCATACGCTGTGCTTGTCCATTCAGAAACGTTTCCGGCCATTTGATAGAGTCCGTAGTCATTGGGTGTGAAACTAGCAATAGGAACGGTGTAATCACCCCCATCCTCAACATAGTCGCCACGCATTGGTTTGAAATTAGCCAGGGGACATCCTTGAGCATTCCTCATGTAGGGACCACCCCATGGATAAGGACTTAACTCCAATCCACCTCGAGCGGCATATTCCCATTCGGCTTCTGTCGGAAGGCGGAAGCGTGAAACGTCAGACTGTCCATTCTTTCCTCTCCATTCGCTCAATATTTGAGTCCTCCAAGCATTGAACGCTTTTGCTTGACTCCAGGTAACCCCTACGACGGGGTAATCGTCAAAAGCGGGATGCCAGAAATATTTATCGGCGAGAGGTTCATTGAAACCGTACGTGTAATCTCGAACCCAAACTAACGTGTCTGGATAGACATTAATCGTTTCTTCAATGACGAATTGCGATCGGTCTCCATGGCCTCGTACCGAGTGCAATTGATTGAGACTATTGACTTCTCCAAACTCTTCGTCTTGACTCCCTTTACTCGCGGCAGCATCAAAATTAATCCACCAGTAGCGATAATTGAGTTTTCTTGTGTCTAATTCAGCCCGGTTGTAAAACTGATCTGAGCCTTGGAGGAAGTACTCATCATAAAGGAGATCAAAGATGTCCTCATCTTCCCAATTAACGGGGTTCTCCCAATTCAAAATGTATCCTTTGTCAATGAATCGGTCCAATTCTCTACCCAATGCGTCTTCAGCAAAGAAGTAGTCTTCTTGATCATCTTCCGCGAGTGTGTTCCTGAAGAGAGAATCTTTGACGTAGGTGACGAATTGACGATACTCGTTGTTCGATATTTCATGCACATCTGCATAAAAAGCGGGAACGGTAACAGTTTTGGAACGAGTGTTCAAAGCAAAAGGGACATCTTGGTCACTGGGTCCCATGGTATATGAGCCCAAATGAATGTAATTCATGCCATAGGGATTGACTTGAATCCATTGTTCACGCGGCACGACGCCAACGAGCTCCCCTTGAGGGCCAGCATAGCAGCCAAACAAAGTGGCTGATGCGATGAGTATGATGAGGATATTTTTCATTTTGCTTGCAGGCTAGTATCCAGATTGAGTATACGATTAATAAC
>ERZ887942.202-NODE-202-length-50129-cov-9.460039_pt1 | contig 50129 bp, 36 predicted proteins | sample MGYA00521099_ERZ887942 | MGnify/ENA primary metagenome ERZ887942 (study PRJEB32303, sample SAMEA104408605) | aquatic metagenome | biome: Brackish water; feature: Pelagic; material: water | place: Baltic Sea | collected 2014-06-07T06:48:00 | depth 16,251 m ... | reverse complement strand
CGTGATTTATGGCTTGTTAGGTGCCACTTTCGTTAATTATAGTGAAAACCATAGAATAGTAGCGACGATATGTGCATAGACAACCCATTGTGGGTAATGATTGGTAATAAATTAGAAGATTCTCACACAAAGTGGTTATTCGTGTGGTGAAAAAATTAGTGCCAAACCGTTATTGCAATACCTCTTTCCTGTTGGCTCGGGTCCATCACTGAATATATGGCCTTGATGTCCGTCGCAACGAGCACAGTGGTACTCTTTGCGGGGATAGATTAGTTTAAAATCTGTTTTCGTAGTGATGTGATCTTCGATAACTTTGAAGAAGCTTGGCCAACCTGTACCACTGTCATACTTCATTTCTGTAGAAAATAACTTTAACCCACAGCCGGCGCATAAGTAATCGCCGCTGCGTTTTTCGTCATTTAACTCACTAGTGCCCGCGGGTTCCGTGCCCTCGTTTCGCAACACATTGTGCCGGTCCGATGGTAAACGTTCGCGCCATTCCGCGTCAGTCACCACTAGCTTATCAATTGACTCTGGATTCTTGTCTAGATGATGCTCGGTGAATTCTGTCATGGCTAATTTTTAAATTGGTTAGTTTGTGCTTAGAGTAGCAAAAACAGAGCCGTGGAGTAATCACTGAAAGATTCGCTGGCTCGGTTTCTTAATGATTGTCTCTATTTCAGTACGGGTACTGTAAGTAATAGGCTACCCGATATCTTAATCATTGATTTTAGCTGGTGAAAAGTTGCGAAAAGACCATAGATGTTTTTGTTCTACCTTCGAGCTAATATATAACTGAACTTCATTGACATAAATTAACTCGCAACGCGTGCCAGCAAAGAGAAACCCTAAACAACCAAGATCGATTGGATCGGGACAAGTTTTAACTCGACTTGGATTCTTGCTGTTGAGAAGCCTTTCGTATTTACCGCTTCCTATTATTGCCGGAATTGCTTGGATGGTCAGCCCGTTGATGTATGCATGTTTTGGATCTCGCCGTAGGATCGTATTAAAAAATCTGAGTACTTGTTTTCCCGATAAAAATTCCGATGAATTAGGGGTGATAGCGAAAAGATGCTTTTGTTTGACCATCCAAACGGGTATGTCGACTGGAATAAATTGGTGGGCGTCCGAGGCCAGGCTTGCAGGAATGATTTCCGTTTCAGGGCGTGAGCATTATGATAATGCTCTGGCAAACGGTCGCAATATAATTTTATTGGCTCCGCACGTAATTGCTTTGGAAGTCGGAGGATTTGAGCTTAGTCGTGAACGCCCCATGATTACCATGTATCAACGAACCAAAAACCCGCTTGTTGACGCTACGATAGAAAGTGCCCGTAGCCGTTATGGAGGGGCCTTGGTTGAACGTAAGGAGCCGCTCCGCAATCTGCTTAAGTTAATTCGTCAGGGAAAACCGTTTTACTATTTACCCGACCAAGACGGTGGCAGAAAAGGTGTGTTTGTACCGTTTTTTTCTGCTCAAGCCTCGACAATTCCAATGATTGGTAAATTCGCTGCGTTATGTGATGCAGTAGTTATTCCCTGTTTTACACGAATAAAGCCACGGGGCGCAGGATGGGTGGTGGAGCTTGGTGAGGCAATTGATAGTTGGCCGAGCAATAACATAGCTGCTGCGACGCTGATGAATCAGGTGATTGAAAATTGGGTAAAGCACAACCCGGAACAGTATTTTTGGCTACATAAACGCTTTAAAACTAGGCCACTAGGAGAAGAAGCATTTTACGAGTAACGTTAACAATTTAGGGTATTAAACAGGTCGCAGTTAATGTTTAGTTACGCCAAAATGTTGACGTGAATAAGACTAAAAGCGTGAACAATTCAAGGCGGCCAAGCAACATTGCAAAAGTTAGTATGCTTTTTGCAGTTGACGGTAAGTTTCCGTAGTGCAAGCTTACATCACCCAGCCCCGGGCCAAGATTGTTCAGACAAGCTGCGGTTGCAGAAAAGGCAGTAACCCAGTCGATTCCGTGAGCAGTAATAGCGAGTGCTATTAAAATAAAGCTTAATATATAGAAAGAAAAGAAAGCCCAAACAGAGTTCATTACATCATTTGAAACTGGGGTTCCCCCTAGTTTGATTGATATTTCTGCTCTGGGGTGAACAAGGCGAGTGATTTCACGTTTGCCTTGTTTGTACAGTAATAGAATTCTTAGTAGCTTGATGCCACCCGCAGTGGAGCCAGCGCATCCCCCGAGAAAGCTAAGCATGAGCAATCCGACGGGTAATGCGCCAGGCCACCAATGAAAACCGCTTGAGGTATAACCGGTAGTAGTGAAAACCGAGACCACATGAAATACCGCTTGTTGAAAGGCCTGAATGTTTTGATTGTATACGTGGTCTTTTACCAATATCAGATAGGTTAGCCCACTTGCAAGTATCACGATTAGTAGGAAAGCTCGTATCTCTCGGTCATGCAAATAGCGCTGTAGGGATCGTGATTTCCAGGCGACAAAGTGTAATGAAAAGTTCATGGCAGCGATAATCATGAAGAATACGGCAATCCATTCTATACGCGTATTCTGAAAGTGACCCAAGCTCGCATCGTGCGGAGAAAACCCCCCAATGGCAATAGTAGAAAAGGCGTGGCCAATCGCATCGAACCAGTTCATGCCGGCTAAAAAGTAACAAAGTGCGCATATGAGTGTTAACCCTGCATACACGTACCAGAGGGCTTTTGCTGTCTCTGTTATACGGGGGGTCAATTTATTGTCCTTCATTGGGCCAGGGGTTTCGGCTCGGAATAATTGCATACCCCCCACTCCTAGCATCGGCATAATTGCTACCGCTAAAACAATAATTCCCATCCCGCCCATCCATTGAAGTTGTTGGCGATAGAAAAGCACCGAGGCGGGAAGCTCTGACAGTTTAGGTATTACGGTCGCCCCAGTTGTAGTGAGGCCAGACATGGATTCGAAGAAGGCATCAGCGATTCTTATGTCAGGTGATTCGAGTAATAGGAAGGGCAATGCTCCAATTACGCCTAGAACGGTCCAAAATAGTACTACGACTAGAAACCCTTCCTTATATCTCAGATCGCGATTTACCTTGCGAGTAAAAAACCAAAGGGTTAATCCAACAGAAAGAGTGATTAGACCTGAAAAAATAAATGGTCTAGTGGCTCCGTCGTTAAAGATTAAAGAAATTAAGATAGGCGGTAAATTTGCTGAGCTGAAGCAAATCATTAACAGGCCAAGAATCCTGATTACTAGTGGAACTTGCATTGTGAATGCGTTACCAGGCAGCTAAATGAATGATACGTCTACTTCAAACAAGGCTTCGACATCGTGAATTTGACTTTTATCTATCATAAATATAATCACGTGATCTTCAGGCTCGATTTTTTCGTCGCGGTCGGGAATTACCACTTCATTGTTTCGTACGATGGCACCAATACCCGTCCCTTCTGGTAAGGCGAGATCACGAATATATCGCCCAACAACTTTTGATGAATCCTGGTCACCATGAGCGACAGCTTCAATTGCTTCTGCTCTGCCGCGCCGCAAGGAGTGTACGGCCTCAACGTCACCCTGACGTATATGAGCAAGGATCGTCCCTACTGTTACCTCTCTGGGTGCAATTACAACGTCAATATCCTGATGTTCCAACTTTTCTATATATACCGATCTATTCACTAAAGTCATGACCCTTTTCGCGCCCATTCGCTTGGCGACCATACCTGCGAGTATATTAATTTCGTCGCTTTCAGTAACAGCGATAAAGGCATCTACAGACTCAATATTTTCCTGCAACAATAGCTCGCTATCGGCAGCATCTCCATTTAGGACTACAACGTGATTTAATTCTGCAGCTATAGATTTAGCCCGGGTTTTATTATGTTCTATAATTTTTACGGTATAGCCTTTGAGTTCTAGCGTGCGGGCGAGGCTTAATCCGATATTGCCACCACCAGCAATCATAATACGTTTAACTTTAACGTCCATTTTACGCATCTCACCCATTACGCGCCGAATATGTTTACGCGCAGCCACGAAGAACACCTCGTCATCAGGTTTTATTATTGTGTGTCCCTTTGGCTTGATGACTTCGTTACGGCGATATATCGCGGCTACCCGGGTCTCGATGTTGGGCATATGCTTTTTTAAGTCTCTAAGCGGTGAACCGACTAAAGGCCCATCGTGGTAGGCCTTAACGCCAACCAACTGTACAATGCCACCTGCAAAATCAAGAACCTGAAATGCTCCCGGATGATCAACTAGACGAGAAATAAGATTGGTCAGTATAGCTTCTGGGCTAATGACGACATCAACAGCTAGACCATTTTCGTGGAAAAGGTCCGTAGCATCACGGTACTGATTAGAGCGAATTCTTGCAATTTTCGTTGGGGTTCCAAATTTTATTGAGGCAATATGACATGCGAGCATATTTAGCTCATCACTGTCGGTAACAGCTATAACTATATCGGCGTCATCAGCCCCTGCATTGCTTAATACAGCTGGATACGCTGCATTGCCTTTCACCGTTCGGATATCATATTGATCGAGTAGCTTGGAAAGCGCAGCTCCATTTAGATCAACTACGGTGACATCGTTATTTTCGCTAACCAGTACTTCGCAGATTGATCGACCAACCTGACTGGCCCCGAGAATAATGATTTTCATAGCTGCTATTTAACTCTTGCCGCTTTTCGGGTCAATACCTAAGGCCTTTAGCTTACGATATAAATGTGTTCTTTCCATGCCCACGACCTCTGCTAGTTTTCCCACATTCCCACCAACCTCTATAAGATGATGACGGAGGTATGCCTCTTCAAAGAGGTCTCGAGCATGACGTATATCTAGCTCCAGACATTCGCTAAATAGGCCGTCATTATCGCTTCGGGTAAGTGTTTTGCCCAAAGCTAGTTTGGTTTCGTCGGCAGATATTGATTCACCGCGATTAAGTACTAATAATCTGAAGGTAAGGTTAGCTAACTCACGCAAGTTACCTGGCCAATCATGTTGCTTAAGCCATTTTATAGCGTCCGGCTCATAATTTCGTAGAGGCAGGTTTTCTCGGTTCGCGGTAAGCGCCATAAAATGCTGTGCAAATAATTCGATATCATTTGGTGAGTCTCTTAGCGGAGGAACGTAGATTGGTAAAACGTTAACCCGGTACAAAAGATCCTCGCGTAAACGGCCCTCTGCAATAGCAACATCTAGATCTTGACTTGTAGTCGATATTACCCGCACATCCAGTGGCAATTGAGTGTTGCCACCGACTCGAATGTAGCTACTTTCTTGCAAAGCGCTAATGAGTTTTGCCTGCGTGTCCATATCTAAATCTAGCAGTTCGTCCAGCAGAAGAGTTCCGCCGTGAGCCTGTTCAAAAAAGCCAGGTGTCGTAACATCGCCCTTTTCGTAGCCAAAGAGCTGAAGCGCTAATGTTTCTGGAGGAATCGCAGCAAGACTAACTTCCACTAATTGAGAGTTTCTTCTGTGACTATTTGCATGTATCGCGTGTGCGACGGTACTTTTCCCGCTACCAGGCTCCCCAGTAATAAATACTGCTCCATCAGTAGGGCCTAACAGTCTTATCTGTCTTTTAAGCTCAGTTAGGGGGGCGCTATCACCGATGATTTCAGTCCCTAGAAGTAATTGCCCCCGAAGCTTGAGGTTTTCCTTCTTCAGCGACTCTGATTGTAACGTCCGCTCTACAGTGATTAGCAACTTAGCAGTTGATAATGGTTTTTCTAGAAAGTCTTGCGCGCCAAATTTTAATGTCTCTACGGCAGTTTCTACGTTGCCATGGCCAGAAATCATAATAATCGGGCAGCTGACTTGTTGGGATTTATGCCAACTTTTGAGTAACTCAATGCCGTCTTCATTTGGCATCCAGATATCAAGCAGAATTAGTTCAGGATTAAATTCTAATCTACACTCGCGGGCTTCTGCAGCGTTTTTGGCATACTCAACCGTATAGCCTTCGTCTTCTAGGATTTCCCCAACAATTTGACGAATATCAGGTTCGTCATCAACAATTAATATACGTTTGCTCATAAACTAATTCGAATTTAGTGCACTCATTTATCGGTGTTTGTGCCTGACATAGGTAGCCGTATGATAAAGCATGAGCCACGAGGTTTTACGGGTTCAACCCATACTGTACCACCGTACTCTTCGACGATGCGTCGTACAATTGCTAAACCAAGTCCGGAGCCCTTGGATTTACTGGAAACGTAGGGATCAAAAAGAGAGTCTCGTAAATCGGTAGGGATGCCAGATCCATTATCTGAAACAGTTAAATCAATATAGTCTCCGGTAAGGTTTTCAGCAATCTGCAATCCCAATGTTATTTCAGGCTTCTCAATATTTGAAAGAGCGTGCCTTGCATTAATAAGTAGATTGTTTAGAACCTGACGTAGGGCACTGGCATTGGATTTTATTGCTTGTATAGAATCATCAATATCAAAAGATATCGCAACGGGTTTATCGTCTCGATGATGAAGTTCCGCAACATCTCGAACTAAGTCTTGTAGCTTGGTTTCGCTCAACTCGGCTCTAACTGGCTGGGCGTATGACGAGAAGTCATTCACCATGTCTTTCATAGACTCAACCTGTTGTACGATCGTGCGTGTCGCCCGGTCCAACACGTCTTTTTGAGATGGGTCTACTTGATCCATGAATTTATGACGAATGCGTTCAGCAGAGAGCTGAATGGGTGTTAGCGGGTTCTTAATTTCGTGTGCTAGACGTTTTGCTACTTCTCCCCAAGCCGCATCTCTTTGCGCTTGAATTAAGCCAGTCACGTCATCAAAGACAATCACTGAGCCAGAATGCTTGCTGGTATCGAATGCCAACATGGCACCACGTGTTATTAACACTTGCCTACCACGTTGGCCGAGTATAGTAATTTCTTCCTGCCAATCCTGGTTCTCTTCTGCAAGACGGCTAGAAATCGCCTCAAAGAATGGCTGTAAATTTGTTCGATCTTCCACCAGGGAGACAATTATGTCGCCGACCCTAGAAGCTAGGTCTGTACCTAAAATTTCCTCGGCTGCGAGATTGTATGTCGTTAGTCGATCTTGTTCATCAAAAGCTAAAACACCAGACGAAAGGCCTTTTAGCACCATCTCAAGGTAAGCACTATGTCGATCGGATTCCTCCTTGCTGCGCCTAGCGAGTTGTTGGGCACCGCGGATTTCGCTAGTCATATTATTAAACGAGCTGACCAGAATTCCCAATTCATCTTGTGACGTTACCGACAGTTCAGTTGAGTAATTTCCGTGTGCAACTGCGCGCGTGCCTTTGGCAAGTTCGCCAAGAGGCGCGACTAATCTCCTGGACAAATATATGGCGCATAAAATGGACAGCAATAGCGCGACTAGAGATATGACAGACAGGGTTAGCGCCAAGTTCTCTCGAATTGGCTCACGGGAGAAAACCATTTGCTGGTACTGATTCGAGGCTTCATCGACACTTGACGCGAGCTTCGCGTAGCGCAGAGGAAGAGCATTTTTTGCATGTAAAACTCTGGACGCGCGACCCAATATCCGGCTATGTATTGGTGCGGCAACGCGCAAAATCTGATTTTGGTCAGAAACTGGTTCAATACTACTAAAAGTCTGCCCTAGTCGAACTTGAGAAAGAATCGTGTCATCTGGGGTCTCTGGAACTAATATGCTGGCATCCCCGGAACTGGAAGCGAGAATAGTTCCATTTTGAGTGAACACCGATAGCTCGCGATATCCGGAGCGTTGGCGAATACTGTCTAGTATTCGTGCCAATTCATTTCTGTCAAAAACGTCACGAATCTGATTAGCCTGAGCTTGGATATCTTCGATAGCTTCCTGCTGTAAACTTTCAAGAGTGGTTTGACCTAGCAGCAGCGCATCGTCAATTGCTTGTTCGACGCGCACATCAAACCAACTGTCTACGCCGGTGCTCAAAAACTGCACAGCGATATAGTAAACAAGAAGTAAGGGGATAACGGTTACCAGAAAAAAAGCGCCAACTAACCTTGCGGTAAGTCGAGAGCCTAGTGCTTTTTCATTATATTGCTTTCGCAATATGAATAAATTTAACACCACCAACAAAATCAGAACGGCCATACCCACGCTGTTGAGCATGAGCATTGCCCAATGGAAACTTCCGGATGTATTCGAGTCCAGCGATACAGAAAGCAGGCCGAACAAACCGCCGACGAGTATTAACGATAGCGTTATCGCTAATGCTGGATGAGTAAGTTTCTGTATTACAGTTGAGTTGGCCATAGCGTCCAGTCAGTATCTAGGCTCCACCTTCGGGAAAAGAAGGCCTGTAAACGTAGCGGCGAGGGTAGTTTATACGTATCAACAAAAGTACGCACTGCCAGATTTTCAGCACCATCCAAGTCAACCGTAGGAATCAGTACGATCGGAGGTATCGCTATGTGTCTTAGTGCTTCGGTCTGGGTAGGAAAGGTTCGAGTTTCGCCCCGGTCTTGTTGATAGACCACGTAGCGGCCGGAGAGCGCGTTGCGCGAAAGAAAATATCGAAATTCTTTTAGCAGCACAAAGCCTCGGCCATACCAATTTTCCCGTGGTAAGCCAAACTCAGTAACAATCTGCAATGTGACTCCGTGGTCGACCGCTTGCTGCAGCGGTTCGGTAAAAACTAATTGCAATTCAGTAATGAGCTGTACATTAGTATCATTGCTTGAAACGTGCACCTGTTGAACAGAAAACTGAGAAAATGCGAGCCCGGAAAAACTTACCAGTGCTATTAGTAAAACCTTAGATTTCCAATGCATGATTACAGCCTAGCAGTGCGCTGGCAACGATTCCACGTCTGATAACAAGATAGGGTTGATTCACGATTTTAAAAGCCCGCAAGTATAGAACCCATCGGATAGTCCATGGCTTGGAAGTGTTTGGTATCCATGCGTAGTTTTTAGGGCTTGCGGATGCGGCAGTGCCATTGGCGTTGCATCATTATGATTCTTAATAAAGGTATCAATTACCGCGTCGTTCTCTTCGCTTAGTATTGAACAAGTTGCATAAAGCAGCATGCCCTCAGGTTTTAGCAAGCGCCATAATTGAGTGAGTAATGCCAACTGAATTTGAATTAGCTGCGGAATATCTTGCGCATTTCGGTGCCGGAGTATATCGGGGTGACGTCTTATAACCCCGGTGCTGCTGCAGGGTGCGTCTAATAAAATGCGATCAAAAAGTCGACCGTCCCACCAGCTAGGGTCTGTGGATAAATCGCTGACGATTAGTTCGCAGTTTAGGTTAAGGCGCGTTAGGTTCTCTCGGACTCGATTAATTCGCTTTTCACTTATATCTGCTGATACAAGATCTACGTTACCGTTTGTGATCTCCAAAAGATGGCCTGTTTTACCTCCTGGGGCGGCGCAAGCATCGAGCACGTGATCACCGACTTGTGGGTTTAATAGAACACTTGCCATTTGTGCGGCCGCATCTTGCACCGAAGCAAAACCATCGCTGAAGCCCGGTAGAACTTCCACGGGTACAGCGTCATCAAGAACAATTGCATCTGGAGCGAAAGGGTGTGATGTCGCGTTCAAGTTATTCTTTTCTAGCTGCTCAAGGTATTCAAGTTGATCCGTTTTGTTACGATTAACCCGAAGTGTTAATTCTGCGGGAATTAAGTTCTCGGCCATTATGAGGCTAGCCTTATCTTGCCAACTATTATGTAACATAGCTCGCAACCATTCGGGGTGCTCCTGTACCGAATTAATCCAACTTTCTTGAGGAACGACCCCCGCCCGCAAAAACTCTCTCAAACAACCATTAACTAAGGCTCTAGCCCACTTCTTTTTCAACGATTTTGTGGCATTAACACTATCGTTGACTACTGCATGATCAGGAGCTCGCATTGCAACTAGCTGATAAATCGCACTTAGCAATAAAAAGTAAATATCCCTATCCTTGTTCCTGAAGGGTTTGTTTAGTAACGGTTTAAGTATTGATTCTAGTGAATTGTAGTGCCGGACCACACCGTAGACGATAGCCTGCAATTGCCCAGCATCATCTGGTTCGACACTTTTTTTAGCCGCATCTAAAGCGTGGTCAATTGAATGGCCCGTATCGATGATCTGCTGGCAGGCTACTGCAGCTTGCAGTCTGACAGCGCTCATTTCCGGAGCGTACTTATATTGGTGTTCCGCATAAGCTACTTAGGAGAAAATATCCCCAACCGTCACATCGTGACCATTCAAGAATTCCTTGGCCGTTAATATTTTACCGCCCGGTTTTTGTAAATCTGTCAGACTTACAGCATCCCCCCCACAGGCCACGGTTATACCTTCTGAGCTAACATGGATAACCTCACCAGGCTGCGCCGAATGATCTAGTTTATTGATGTTGCTACGTAAAATGCGTAAATCCTTGCCCCTATACGATGTAGAGCATATCGGCCACGGATTAAACGCCCGAATTTTGCGTCCGATATCGACTGCGTTTGTTCGCCAATCAATTCGCGCCTCACTACGGGCTAATTTTGTGGCATAAGTCACACCTGTTTCGCTTTGAGGTTCGGCATTAGCTTGGCCGCGCTCTATGTTGTCCAAGACTTCAATTAGTGCTTTGGCACCGACACTCGCCAATTCGTCATGCAATTCCCCGGCGGTAATTGATTGGCCCAACGAAACAGTATGATTGGCAAATACTGGCCCCGTATCTAACCCTACCTCCATTTGCATGATACACACCCCCGACTTTTCATCTCCGGCTTCGATGGCACGCTGAATGGGCGCCGCACCCCGCCAGCGCGGTAATAAGGACCCATGAACATTTATGCAGCCAAATCGGGGAATATTTAGGATCTCTTGAGGTAGCAGAAGACCATAGGCAACTACCACGATGATGTCTGGATTTAGGGATTGTAGAGTAGTGGCTTCATTTTTAAGGTTTACTGGCTGGTGAACTTTTATCCCCGACGCCTGAGCCAGTTGCTTAACGGCGGATGCAGTTATTTTTCTGCCTCGACCCGCAGGTCGATCTGGCTGAGTGTAAACGCATTGTACATTATGCGAACCAATCACCAGCTTAAGGCTTTGCGCCGCAAACTCGGGCGTACCCATGAATACTGCATTCAACATTGAGATTATAAGTTCCTGTTTTCTATATAACGAGTTTTGAACTAGCAAGCCTAGCTAGTGGAATCGTTTTTATAAATTTTCAATAATTTCTTTCGAATCCGGTCGCGTTTAATGCGCGACAGATAATCTACAAATACTTTCCCGTCCAAATGATCAATTTCGTGTTGCACGCATACAGCTAGTAAGCCATCAGTAGTTTGTGTAACCAGCTTTCCATCCAGATCAAGATATTCAAAAGTGATTTCTTCAGCCCTAGTAACCTCAGCGTACACCTCTGGCACAGATAAGCAGCCTTCTTCGTATACTTGCATGCCATCATGCTCAATAATTTTAGGATTAATGAGCACCAGTAGATCGTCCCCACTATCAGAAATATCAATAACAATAATTCGCTTGCTGACCCCGACCTGAACTGCTGCTAGGCCGATGCCTGGCGCAGCATACATGGTTTCGGCCATGTTTTTGACGAGTTCACGCTCAACGTCTGTTACAGTGTCCACTTCCTGTGCAATATCGCGTAAACGTGGGTTTGGATAAACTAAAATATCAAGTAAAGCCATTTGAATTTTGTGCCTTAATGTTTACCATTGAGTAAGATAGAACTAATAACCGTATTCTACACAATAATATTTCATCGAATGTACCCAACTAGTAAATGTAAACATAAGGGATTTAGCTTGGGGCTGAAAACGCCACTATTGCTTCTGCTTGTGATCGCATTGTTTAATCAGTCGTTGTTGGCGCAGTCTGATCGCCTGCTGTTGCGATCTGATGCACCATCACGATATACCGTGGTAGAGGGAGACACGCTGTGGGATATAGCTGGGACGTTTCTGAACGATCCGTGGCGCTGGCAGGAAATCTGGCAAACGAACTCTTTTATAAATAATCCTGATCTAATCTACCCGGGTGATTTACTCGTATTGTCCGAACAGGATGGTCGACCAGTTTTAAAGGCTCTGCGCAAAGAAACAGTTAAGCTTGAACCACAGATTTATTCTGAGGGTCGGGCAAATGCGATTCCAACCATAGAACCGTCGGTGATTCAGGCGTTTGTGCGTTCGCCGTTAATAACCGATAAAAACGAGCTCATTACCGCAGGCTACGTGGCGGGAGGGTTGAACGAATCGTTATTGATGGGCAAATATGATCAGGTCTATGCTCGGGGTATCGAAGGTGAGCCGGGTGATCAATTTAGAGCGTTTAGGCCCGGGAAAGTTTACCAGGACCTAACTACCGGAGAAGTTTTAGGTCAGGAAGCTCGGCACATAGCGGATTTGCGGTTGCTAAGACAAGGTGCAGAGTCTTCGAAAATGACTGTGTTAAGTGCTCACGAAGAGCTTGTACTAGGCGACCGATTACAACCGGTTGAGGTGGAGCTCGGCAGACAGTTTTTTTATCCCGTAGCAGCACCTGATCATTTGCGTGGACATGTATTAGATGTACCGCTCGGCGTGGGCGAGGCAGGCCCAATGGCTAAGGTAGTATTAAATTTGGGGTATAGTCAGGCTGTTATAGAAGGCTCTGTATTCAGAGTATATCGAGCCGGCGTGATCAATGAGGATCCCGTCACCGGAGAGAATTTTGAATTACCTGAAGAACCCGTCGGGTTGGCGTTAGTCTAGCGATCGTTTGAGCGGGTAAGCTTTGCACTAATAACCAATGCCTCACAGCCAATTCGGATCGGCGATGCGATAATTTCACCAGATTTGGCAGGTATGCGAGAACAGGAGTCTGGTCTAGAGTATTATAGTGAAATAGTTGTTCCAGCTACGGAGAATATCGGCGGAGCAAATATTAAGGATTGCGATCAGCGAAAGGAGACATCGCTATGGAGAAGGATTTTGAACAAGGAGTGCCGAAATTAGCCGATTGGCTTAATTTTTATTGCCTGCGCGGCGTTAGTGAACAACGAAAGATTGCCATGATGGCTGTCGGCGACACCCCGATAAGCGCAGTATCAGCCGAACCAGAACAATGGCGAGAGTGGTTCCCTGACCTTGATAAAGGTAAGCCGAAAGTATCTGTTGATGCGTTAGAACGTATCTATAAATGGTTGGATTGTTCATCTGGAAAAATTGTTACTTTTAGTGACAAGCAATATCCATCCATTCTTAAGGAGCAGGCGGCTCCGCCGATTCTGTTGTTTGTTAGAGGGGAGGTTAAGAATTTAGCCAAAAACTGTATCGCATTTGTTGGTAGTCGGCGCGCTACTCCCGGAGGGCTGGCAGTAACTCGAAAACTGGCGAAACCGATCGCAGAAATGGGAATTGCTATTGTAAGCGGTCTGGCTTTGGGGATAGATGAAGAGGCCCATAAGGCTACACTTGGTACACATGGAAATACTATTGCCGTATTGGGTACTGGCCCCGACATAGTTTATCCGCGACGCAATCAAGGAACTTTTGACGCAATTTTGGGGTCAGGGGGATTGATTGTTAGTGAGTATTTACCGGGAAGTGGCCCCATGAAGCATAACTTTCCGCGACGCAATCGTATTATAAGTGGCTTATCGCACGCAGTAGTTGTGGTTGAGGCTGCACTTCGGAGTGGATCTTTGATTACGGCGCGTATTGCTGCTGAGCAAGGCAGGTTGGTTTGCGCGGTACCGGGTTCACCACTGTCGCCTTTATCTGCCGGGTGCCATCAATTGTTGCGCGATGGTGCGACTTTGGTGAGTAATGACCAACACATTATTCAGGATGTATTCCCTGCTATTGGTTCGTGCAGGAGTGCTGGAATAGAACCAGATACAAAATTAGATGATCTGAATGGTGACCAAGTAAGCGTATTAGAGGTGTTAGATTACAATCCAACCTCAATGGAATCATTGGTTTGCAGAAGCGGATTGACGGCAGACAAAGTTTCATCCATTCTTATTGGTATGGAACTTGAACAGCTCGTCGCACGAAATATCGACGGCACTTACACCAGACTGCGTTAGCGCTATTATGAAAGAAGACATGCTCGAGGTCCTTTTGTACCTGTTTGAAAATTATATGGCAGACGGTGGGGAACTACAGCCGGATCAGGAAATTCTTAGCCGTGAATTATCACAGGCTGGATTTGCCGATGGAGAGATCAGTAAAGCTTTTGCTTGGTTGGAGGACCTTCTTACCATGTGTGAAGACGCGCCAAAAACTGAGGCAGATTGGTTACCGCACGTTGACCATCCATCTATACGCGTATTCACGGATTCTGAGTCTCAACGATTTGGTCTTGGTGGAAAATCATTGCTTATTCAACTCGAGCAAGCGGGTGTATTGGATGGTCAGTCGCGAGAGATGGTGATTGATCGAGTGATGGCAATTGAGACTGATGAGCTTAGTGCCGACCACCTAAAGTGGGTCGTAATGATGGTGTTGTGTAATCACCCCGAGCGCTCAGATCTAATTGGTCTTGCTGAAGAGTTGGTTTCGGAAGATTTCGAAGCGCTTCTGCACTAGCCAAAATAAATACCAACGACATAATATGAGAGCCTACAGGTTGTAGGCAATTCGATTTTGTTACTGTACTAAAACCAAAACTTTTTTGATTAACAGAATGACAAGCAAAACTGTATTGCGAGCGGAAAAATAAAGTGGGTAAAGCGTTAGTTATTGTAGAGTCACCTGCCAAGGCAAAAACTATCAATAAGTATCTGGGTAACGACTATATAGTTAAATCCAGTATTGGACATATCCGAGACCTCCCAACTAGTGGAGGAGATCGGAAGCCGGTGGATGCCAAAGAGCGAGCCCGACAGGCAGCGATTACTCGCAAGCTTTCACCAGAGAAAAAAATAATTCACCGTGCGAAGAAAGCAAAACAACAGCTTGTCAAGCGAATGGGAATTGATCCCGAAAATGGCTGGGCTGCGACCTATCAGGTGCTCCCTGGAAAAGAGAAAGTAGTCAACGAGTTAACCCGCCTTGCCAAGGATGCGGACGTAATATATCTCGCGACTGATATGGACAGAGAAGGAGAGGCAATTGCTTGGCATTTGCAAGAAGCCATTGGTGGCGATCCCAATCGATATCGCCGCGTAGTATTTAACGAAATCACTAAAACGGCTATTAACAAAGCGTTTGAAAAACCGGGTCCGGTGGATATGAGCCGGGTATATTCTCAGCAGGCGCGCCGATTTCTGGATCGCGTCGTCGGATTTATGGTGTCTCCTCTGCTGTGGGCGAAAGTGGCTAGGGGTTTGTCGGCTGGTCGGGTTCAATCAGTCGCTGTGCGATTAATAGTTGAACGCGAGCAAGAAATTCGGGCTTTTATACCAGAGGAGTATTGGGAATTATTTGCAGATCTTAGCTTGGCTGGTAAGGAAGCTACAAAATTTGATGTTAAGAAGTATCAAGACAAGGCATTTAAGCCAGTAAATCAGAAACAGACTGAAGAGGCGGTAGGCAAGTTAAAAAACGAAGATTTTAAAGTCTCGGAACTTACCGAGCGACCTACATCGTCTAAACCAAGTGCGCCATTTATCACATCTACTCTTCAGCAGGCTGCTAGTACCCGTCTTGGTTTTGGCGTTAAAAAGACGATGATGATGGCGCAGCGATTGTACGAAGCTGGTTACATAACCTATATGCGTACGGACTCAACAAATTTGAGCAGAGAGGCCGTTACAGCATGTCGTGGATTTATTCAAAAAAACTATGGCGATAAATATTTACCTGCAGCGCCGCAGCAATATTCAAATAAGGATAGTGCACAGGAGGCGCATGAGGCTATTCGACCGTCAGATGTTGGGGTAAAGCCTACCCAGGTGAGTAATGTAGATAGAGATGCTGAGCGTTTATATCACTTGATATGGAGCCAGTTCGTAGCCTGTCAAATGACGAAAGCTGAATTTATTAGCACCAGCCTAATAGTTACTGCTGGTGATTTCGAATTACGAACCCGAGGACGCGTAATAAAATTTGATGGTTACCAAAAAGTCCTACCGCAATTAGCCAAGAAAGATGAAGACCGGGTACTGCCGAGTTTTAAGGTTGGGGATAAGTTGGATTTAATGGATTTATTGCCCGTTCAGCACTTTACTAAGCCTGCACCGCGTTATACGGAAGCGAGTTTGGTTAAGGAGCTGGAAAAGAGAGGAATTGGCCGACCGTCTACTTATGCATCTATCATATCGACGATTCAGGATCGAGGCTATGTGCATACCGAAAACCGTCGTTTTTATGCCGAGAAGATGGGCAATATTGTAACTGGTCGTTTGGTCGAAAGCTTTGGTGAGTTGATGGATTATGGGTTCACTGCCAACATGGAAAGTTCGTTGGATGCTGTGGCCAAGGGGCAACTTGAGTGGGACCAATTGCTTGATGATTTTTATACTGATTTTACTGCGACTTTGCGTAAAGCAGAAAATGATGAAGACGGAATGCGACCAAACTCTCCTACCGAAACGGATATCAAGTGCACTAATTGCGGCCGTAATATGCAAATTCGAACCGGTAGCACAGGCGTCTTTTTAGGATGCTCCGGGTATGTTTTGCCACCCAAAGAGCGTTGTAAAAATACCATGAATCTCGTGGCTGGTGATGAAGTGGTCAATGTAGATGAAGACGAAGATGCGGAGTCAAAATCTTTGATCAACAAGCATCGCTGTTCATTGTGTAACACCGCGATGGATGCGTACTTGTTGGATGAATCACGCAAGTTGCATATATGTGGTAACAATCCCGACTGTCCTGGATTTGAAGTCGAAGCTGGCGCATTTAAGATCAAAGGTTACGATGGGCCAGTGCTTGAATGTGATAAGTGCACGAGCGAAATGCAGCTTAAAAATGGTCGGTTTGGCAAGTATTTTGGTTGCACGAATGAGGAGTGTAAAAACACCCGCAAATTGCTCCGCAATGGTGAAGCTGCTCCCCCTAAAATGGATCCCGTACCGATGCCAGAGCTTCAGTGTCTGAAGGTGGACGATCACTATCTACTGCGTGATGGTGCGTCTGGCTTGTTTCTTGCGGCGAGTAAATTCCCACGAAATCGCGAGATTCGGGCGCCGCTAGTAGCCGAAATTATTCCACATAAAGACGAGATTGATCCAAAGTATTCGTTTTTGTTTGACGCGCCGGTCGCGGATGATGATGGTGTGCCAACGGCTATTCGGTATAGCCGAAAAACTAAAGAGCAGTATGTTCAATCCGAAGTGGAGGGCAAAGCCACCGGTTGGAAGGCATTTTACCAAAATGGCAGTTGGGTAGTCACCGAAAAGGCTAAACCGGTCAAAAAGAAAGCGAGCAAGAAAAAAACAACCCGAAAAAAGGCAGCAGTTAGCAAACCCGATTAAGCGGGTATTAGAAAATTACAAAGCGCAACTTGAGTGCGCAAATATAATAGGGCTGAAACAGCACTAGAAACCACAGATTTCTAGGTCAGTCGTTTTTCCAGTTTATTCATCGTCGTGTGGTGACATAAACGCCTCGCTTCTTTATAATCCGTGACCCTTTTTCCGTGGGGTACGGAAAAAGGGCATCGATTGTAAAAAGGAATAACCAGATAGCTTTATAGCGTTTCTGGGGCATCTCTTTGTCTTTAACGTAATACCACCACATCAAGACACCAGGGCTAAAGGCCCTTTAGTGCTAGATCGAGGCGAATAAATAATAATACCAACCGAGTAAATTCAGAATGAAGCGAGCTCCAGAACAACAAGGTTTATACGATCCGCAAACAGAGCACGACTCCTGTGGGGTTGGGTTTGTCGTTAATATGAAGGGCCAGAAAAGCCATGAGATTATTGACAATGCGTTAACCGTTCTTAAGAACCTGCTGCATCGCGGTGCCTGCGGTAGTGAAGAAAACACCGGTGACGGCGTGGGTATTCTGATACAAAAACCGCATAAATTTTTTAAGCGAGTCTGCGCAGAAATTGGATTTGAAATTCCAGACACGAATAGCTATGGCGCTGGTCTGGTGTTTTTACCGGTTGATCCCGAACAATCAAAATTTTGCCAGGACACTTTTGAGCAGGTTGTTGAAGAAGAAGGACAATGTTTATTGGGCTGGCGCGATGTGCCAATCGATGATTCACTGATCGGCCCGTCTGCCGCGGCTAGTGAGCCGACCTTTAAGCAAATCTTTATTGCCAAGAGTAATGAGCTCGATTCGGTGGCGTTTGAGCGTAAGCTTTATGTTATTCGAAAACGTGTAGAGAACGCTATTTGGAACTCAGACCTTTCCGAGCTAGATCTTTTTTATGTTCCTTCTCTGTCATATCGCACGTTTGTATATAAAGGCATGTTGACCGGTACACAGATTGAGCCAATGTTTCCTGATATCTGTGACCCCGATGTTGAATCTGCGATGGCATTGGTTCACCAACGTTTTTCGACTAATACTTTTCCTGAATGGCGATTAGCTCATCCGTTTCGATATATTGCTCATAACGGCGAAATTAATACCGTCCGAGGAAATAGTAATTGGATGCGTGCTCGGGAATCCTTATGTGGGTCTGACGCGTTCGGCGATGATTTAGAAAAGCTTTACCCTATTGCCATAGAAGGAGGTAGTGATTCTGCGGTCTTCGATAATGTTGTGGAATTTCTACATATGGCTGGCCGGCCGCTACCACATGCTGTTTTAATGATGATTCCCGAAGCTTGGTCGGGTCATGAAAGTATGGATGAAAAGCGTAAGGCCTTTTACGAATATCATGCTTGTTTAATGGAGCCGTGGGATGGCCCGGCCTCGGTAGCCTTTACCGATGGTGACGTTATTGGTGCGGTACTTGATCGAAATGGTTTACGACCGTCGCGCTATTATGTAACTACGGATGACATGGTAATTATGGCGTCCGAGGTTGGTGTTTTGGATGTCGCACCGGAAAACGTTAAGGAAAAAGGACGACTGCATCCCGGCCGTATTTTTATGGTTGATACCAAACAGGGTCGGATTATTGGCGATGAGGAGCTAAAACAGGAATTCATAGATGAGTACCCGTATGGCGAATGGCTGAAACAACACCTGATGCCGGTTGAAAAATTACCTCAGCCGAAACAGATACACGGATCAGACCCTGAAACTTTATTGCAGCGCCAGCAGGCTTTTGGGTACACGCACGAAGACTTGAAGGTTTTAATGGCACCGATGGCTGCCAACGGTATTGAGCCGACAGGCTCGATGGGTACAGATGCCGCACTGGCGGTACTGTCAAATCGTTCACGACTGCTGTATGACTATTTTAAGCAATTGTTTGCGCAAGTTACCAATCCACCTTTGGATGGAATCCGTGAAGAATTGGTTACTCAGGTTGCGGTTACCATAGGACCTGAGGGTAACCTATTAAAACCGGCTCCAGAAAGCTGTCGTCGTATCAGGCTTTCTTCCCCGGTTATTACCAATGAAGAGCTGGCAAAAATACGAGACGTTGATTTGCCAGGCTTTAAGTCCAAAACTGTTCCAATACTGTATCCAGTCGCTGATGCTGGGGCGGGACTTGATAAGGCGCTAGAAGAAGTGTATCTCGCCGTTGATAAGGCGATTGAAGAAGGTAATGGCTATATCATTCTGTCTGATCGCGGAATTGATCAGCACAACACCGCTATTCCGGCCCTACTGGCTACTGCGGGTGTACACCATCATTTGATTCGTAATGGTCAGCGTACACGCGTGGGATTAGTTCTGGAATCAGGTGAGCCGAGAGAAGTACATCATTTCGCAGTATTATTAGGCTATGGCATAGGTGCGGTTAATCCTTACCTTGCTTTTGAGACATTAGGGAACTTGATTAGTAATGGTGGCTTGCCAGAGATGGATCAGCAGGCGGCGGTATATAACTTCGTTAAGGCCGTAAACAAAGGCTTGACCAAGATTATGGCGAAGATGGGAATATCTACGGTGCAGTCCTATTGTGGTGCGCAGGTGTTTGAAGCTGTGGGTCTAGATAAGTCTTTTGTTGACAAGTACTTTACCTGGACGGCTTCCCGTATCGGAGGAATTGGACTGGATACGGTGGCCAAGGAGATGAGTATCCGACATCACGCCGCATTTCCGGAGCGAGCAGTTAAAAAACCAGATTTAGATTGGGGTGGTGAATATCAATGGCGACGTGGTGGTGAATATCACTTGTTCAATCCTGACACAGTTTTTAAATTGCAGCATGCGACTCGAACTGGGCAGTACCGAATTTTTAAAGAATATACCCACTTAGTAGACGACCAGAACGAAAATTTGGCGACCATACGAGGCCTATTCGAATTTAATAACGCTACCAATCCGATCCCACTGGAAGAGGTTGAGCCTATTGAAAATATCATGAAGCGCTTTTCAACGGGCGCGATGTCTTACGGTTCTATAAGTCAGCAGGCCCATGAAACTTTAGCCATAGCGATGAATCGCATCGGTGGTAAGTCTAATACTGGAGAAGGTGGCGAAAGCCCTGACCGGTTTACACCGGATGATAACGGCGACCTGAGAAGGAGTTCGATTAAGCAGGTTGCTTCGGGTCGATTTGGCGTGACCAGTGAGTACCTGGCTAATGCTGATGATATTCAGATCAAGATGGCACAAGGCGCCAAGCCGGGTGAAGGTGGCCAGTTACCAGGGCCAAAAGTGTATCCATGGATTGCAGAGGTGAGAAATTCCACACCATGGGTGGAATTAATATCACCCCCACCACACCATGACATTTATTCGATAGAAGATTTGGCACAGCTTATTCATGATCTTAAGAACTCTAATCCAACTGCACGTGTCCACGTAAAATTAGTGGCTGAAGTTGGTGTTGGCACAGTTGCCGCTGGAGTAGCCAAAGCGCATTCAGATGTGGTTTTGATTTCAGGTTACGACGGAGGAACCGGGGCATCACCAATAAGTTCATTGAAACATGCTGGCTTGCCGTGGGAGCTGGGTGTTGCAGAGACGCAGCAAGTGTTGGTCCAAAATGGATTGCGTGATCGTATTGTCGTGCAAACTGACGGCCAGTTGAAGACGGGTCGTGACGTGGTTGTGGCGGCTTTATTGGGAGCCGAAGAGTTTGGTTTCGCAACTGCACCGTTGGTGGTTATGGGTTGTATCATGATGCGAGTATGTCATCTTAATACATGCCCGGTTGGTGTCGCGACACAAAACCCAGAGTTAATTAAGAAATTTGGTGGGCAGCCTGAATTCGTTGAGAACTTCTTTAAATATATAGCTGAAGAAGTGCGCGAGTATATGGCGCAACTTGGGTTTAGAACGATCGATGAAATGATTGGTCAGGTTGATAAGCTCGATACTAAAAAAGCGATTGATCATTGGAAAGCTGACGGTCTCGATTTTACAAATATCTTGTACAAGCCGGAATTGCGCCCCGGCGACAAGGCCTATTGCGTTAATGAGCAGGATCATGGGCTGGAAAAATCATTGGATGTAACGCAATTGTTGCCGCTCTGCAAAGATGCGCTAGAAGAGCAGAAGAAGGTCGACATTATTTTACCGATTAAAAATACAAACCGTACGACTGGCACAATTCTCGGTTATAACATTAGTAAGCGTTATGGTGGAGAAGGCTTACCTGCAGATACGATCAATGTTCATTTTAATGGTTCGGCTGGCATGAGCTTTGGTGCATTCGTGCCCAAAGGCGTAACACTGACGCTGGAAGGTGATGCCAACGATTATATTGGCAAGGGGCTATCTGGGGGCAAGATTATTGTTTATCCGCCGAGGCATTCGAATTTTGTAGCAGAAGAGAATACTTTGGTAGGGAATGTCGTGCTTTATGGTGCGACCCAGGGTGAAGCGTACTTTCGAGGTCTTGCCGGTGAACGTTTTTGTGTGCGCAACAGCGGTGTGAATACGGTAGTTGAGGGTGTAGGTGATCATGGTTGTGAGTACATGACCGGCGGCTGCACAGTGATTATCGGTAAAACCGGACGTAATTTTGCCGCAGGCATGTCTGGTGGTGTTGCCTATGTGTTGGATGAAGAAGGGGACTTTGAATCTCGATGCAATATGGGCATGGTTAAACTTGAGTCGATTGAAACCGATGAAGACGTTGATCAAGTTAAGACCTTGCTTGGCAAGCATTTGCAATACACACAGAGCGCGGTTGCTGAGAAGGTACTTGCCAATTGGGATGAATACCTTGGCAAGTTTGTGAAGGTGATGCCAATTCAATATAAGCGTGTGCTTGATGCGATTAAACGCGGAAAAGAGAACGGGCTAAGTGAAGAAGAAGCCATTATGGAGGCAGCAAATGGGTAAACCAACTGGGTTTCTGGAGCATGGTAGGGCCAAGCAAGCCTATCGTCCGGTAGACGAGCGTAAACAAGACTGGAAGCAGGTCATGCAGACCTGGCCGATAGAACCATTAAAAACTCAGGCCTCGCGATGTATGGATTGTGGCATACCGTTCTGTCACCAAGCGTGCCCATTAGGTAACTTGATCCCAGATTGGAATGATCTGGTTTATCGTGATCAGTGGAAAGATGCGATCGAGCGACTGCATGCCACGAATAATTTTCCTGAATTTACGGGAACGCTTTGCCCTGCACCCTGTGAAGGCTCTTGTGTGCTTGGTATAAACGACGACCCTGTCACGATTAAAGCTGTCGAGCTATCTATCATTGATAAGGCCTGGGAGAATGGTTGGATCGTTCCTCAATTGGCAGAACATAAGACCGGAAAAACCGTGGCCGTGATAGGTTCAGGCCCCGCAGGAATGGCAGCAGCGCAACAATTAGCGCGGGCTGGACATTCAGTAACCTTATTTGAGCGTGATGATCGCATTGGTGGTTTAATGCGCTATGGTATTCCAGAATTCAAAATGGAGAAAGATCGGCTTGATCGAAGAATGGAGCAGATGGAGGCTGAAGGAGTAGTATTTAAGCCAAATAGCCATATCGGCATAGATATAGATGCGAATCAACTACGCAAGGAGTTTGATGCATTAGTTTTAACTGGCGGTGCTTGTGAGCGTCGCGATTTGCCCATACCCGGTCGTGAATTGAAAGGCGTCTATCAAGCGATGGAATATCTTCCTCAATCGAACCGTATTTGTATGGGGGATGATGTTCCGGAAGCCGAGCTTATAAATGCTAAAGGTAAGCACGTAGTCATAATCGGTGGTGGTGATACTGGCGCGGATTGCCTGGGCACCGCACATCGACAGGGTGCGGCATCCGTGACTTCGCTTGAGATTATGCCGCGACCGCCTGAAGAGCGTGCAAAGGAAAACCCATGGCCGCAATGGCCGTTTATCCTGCGTACCGCTTCTGCGCATGAAGAAGGTGGTGAGCGATTATTCTCGGTTCAGACTAACCAGTTTATTGGGGATGATCAGGGAAACCTAAAAGAACTGGAGCTAGTCAATGTCGAGGTTACGCGCAACTCGGGTAGGGTTTCTTTTAACGAGGTTCCTAGCAGCCACACTACGCTGAAATGTGATCTAGCCTTTCTGGCCATGGGCTTTACCGGCTCAGAGAAGCCCGGCATGCTGGACCAGTTAGGGGTGAAGTTTACCGATCGCAGCAACGTCTGGCGCGATCGAAACTGGATGACAAACGTGGAAGGTGTATTCACTGCGGGAGATATGCAGCATGGCCAGAGTTTAATCGTATGGGCGATCGCTGAAGGACGCTCAGCTGCAGCAAGTGTTGATGAATACCTGATGGGTAACACGGACCTTCCAAGCCCGGTCTAGATTGCTTTAGTGGGCAGTTATTTGCTCTATAGCTTTGAGTTCCTATTAGAGGGCGATTAGAATAAATCGTCCTGCGAAGATGATTCTTGTGGAGTAAAGCTAGGTCGAATTGCCCCAGCATCATCGGCTGGAGCAGGAGTTGGTTGTGCACTAGGAGCAGATTTAGCGGGAAATATTTCTGAAAAGCCATTCGGGTCTAATGCCGAAGTTAATTTTCCCGTTGTTTTATTAATTTGACGAGAAACGATTGTATCGGGCTTTTCTAGCGCTGTATTTGGCTGGCCAGCAGTTGCTGTGCTCATGTAGTCAATCCAGATCGGTAGAGCAGCCCGTGCACCTGATTCAGAATTTCCTAATGACCTAGGTTGGTCAAAGCCAACCCATACTGACGTCATCGTATGATTATTAAATCCAGAAAACCATGCGTCTATAAAGTCGTTTGTGGTACCGGTTTTCCCCGCTAAATCAGTTCTGCCAAGTTGTAGTGCGCGCGTTGCAGTCCCTTGTCGAACTACATCTTTCATAACGTCTGTGATCAGATAGTTGGTTACCGGATTCATTGCCTGTGAACTATATATTGGTGTTTGGCGGAATTCTGTTATGGGTTCAAGTGGTTCGAGTGGTGCTTCTGATAATGAAAGTATGTCGGGGTTCAGTAACTCGTTGTTAGGGGATACATCGCTAATCGGCTCTTGAGTTGACGCCTCTTCTACACTGAGTTGGTCGCTGGCCGTTTCGGTCTTTATTAGTTTGTCGTTAGACGATTGAGTAGCCTGGCTTTCCAACAATTCACTAGCGATAGCTTTATCGTCTATAAGCGCGGCACCAGTGAGTCCCGTAACAAATTGATTTCCTTGGCGAATTAAGGCCTCGCAATGCCGACATGCGGTTTTTAACACTTGCTGTTCAACTATGTTGCCATGAGCATCTTCGATCCAATCGATTATATGGGGCGTTGTGCGAGTGCCGCCGTTAGCTAACACATTATATGCTCCGGCCATATCCATCGGTGATAGTGTGCCTGCGCCGAGTGCTAGCGAAAGACCGTTTGGCATGCCGTCCCTTTCAATGCCCATTTTTTCTAAAAAATCGATGGTTGGCTGAATACCTAAAGCCCTAAGAATACGGACCGATACTAGGTTTAGAGAAAGGCTTAACGCCCGCCGTATTCGGGTTGGACCAAAGAATTTGCCACTATAATTTTCTGGGCGCCATACAGTGCCCTGATTGGTATCTTGGATTACGATCGGGGCGCCACTAATCAAGCTAGCCGGTGTATAGCCATTGTCGATAGCCGCCGCATAGATAAAAGGCTTAATATTCGAGCCAGGTTGCCTTTGGGCTTGCTCAACTCGATTGTATTTACTAACGTAGTAGTCAAACCCGCCGCTTAAAGATTGTATTGCTCCGGTCGTGGGCTCCATTGATATCAGTGCCCCAGATACTTCCGGTAACTGCCCAAGTGTCCAGCTACTTGCGTATTCAGGGTGATCAACGGCTAGGTCTGGCTCTGCTATATATACAACATCACCCAAAGCAACAACTTCTGAGGGTGTTTCAGGTCGATTCGCAACCCGGTTATCGTCCAAGTAAGGCGCGGCCCAACTCATGTTTTGGAAGTTGACTTGAATGAGCTCGCCTTTTCGGCTCAGCATTGTTGCGCTGGGACTAGCAGTATCATTCTCAAGGTTTTCGTCACTTATTCCGACAACAATAGCGACCTTGAGTTCTCCGCTATCGGGGTGTTGGATAAGCAATTCTCGAATTTTTGATTCCAGTTCTGCACGCAACGCTTGATCGGCATCGGGGGTTGTCAGTATTTGGGTTAGTTCGATTAGGGATGCTTCATCGATTTTCTCAACGGCACCTCGGTACCCGTGGCGACGATCATAATTAATCAAACCATCGCGTAGCGCATTATCAGCAGCAATTTGGAGATCTGCCTTAATCGTCGTGTAGACGCGATAACCGGTCGAGTACGCTTGTTCTCCATATTTGTCTAACAAGTAGCTGCGCACCATTTCGGCAACAAACGGAGCGTCTAGTTCTACATTGGGTCGATACTTTTGAGCGGAAACAAGTGCAGTTTTGGCTGTTTCGTATGAAGCTTGATCGATCATTTTTAATTCATACATTCTGCCAAGCACGTAATTGCGGCGCTCCTCAGCGCGAACAGGGTTACTTGCCGGATTATCTCTCGATGGTGCTTTAGGTAGCCCTGCAAGCATCGCTGACTGCGCGAGGCTTAACTCTGACAAAGGTTTTCCATAATAAATTTCAGCCGCGGCGCCAAAACCGTAGGCTCGCTGACCTAGGAAAATTTTATTTATGTATAGCTCTAAAATCTCATTTTTAGTCAGGTTTTGCTCTAATCGCAGGGCAAGTAAGATTTCCTTAATCTTACGGGTATAGGTTTGCTCTGGGCTCAGAAAAAAATTGCGGGCGACTTGCTGCGTGATGGTGCTAGCACCCTGTAGAGACCCGCTAGAGGTAACGTTACTTAATGCTGCTCGAATAATCCCTGATAGCTCTATACCTGGGTGTTCGAAAAAACCGTTGTCCTCACTCGCTAATATCGCATTAATCAGATCTTGTGGAGCCTGCTCGATGGGGACGGGCTCTCGTCGCTCTGATCCGAACTCTGCAATTAATAACCCTTCAGAGGAAAAAACTTGCAGTGGTACATCGAGACTAGAGTCTCTTATCGAGCTTGCGTCCGGAAGATCGTTTCCTAAAAGGGTTATTAGCACGGAGGCGCAAACGGCACCGAAACATAGCAATGCTAAACCTAGGAATAATAACCAGCGGGGTAGGGCAAAGTTTGTCAACTGAACAAAAATGAATTAAATAAGTAAAATTAACGTTTTATATTAACCTATTTAGAGGTATCCTAATACAACGTAGATAGATTGTTGGTTTCATGGAGATTATTCTAACAACTGTTATACCGTATCGTATCGCACGTGGGATGGGTAAATTAGCTAATAACCCATAGGAATACGACAGTGTTGAGTTTTTTTAAGAAATCTAAAGGCGCGGTACTTGGCCTTGACATCGGAACCAGTGCGATAAAAATGGTAGAGCTCATCCCGTCGGGAGGCTCGGCTAAACTCTCTCGCTGGGCAATTCATGCGCTCCCGCCCGGAGTAATTACCGAAAATACAATAACTAATGTAGATGCTGTCATCGACGTTTTTGTGCGTGCGGTTGCTCGCGAATCGATTAAAGCTAAGCGAGTTGTATCCGCGGTGTGCTCTTCACACGCGGTGTCTAGCAACATTGTATTACCAGGTGATTTATCTGACGGTGAAATGGAGGAGCAAGTTGAGATAGAGGCAGCGCAATTTGTGCCGTACGCTTTAGAGGATGTCAATTTGGACTTTCAGGTGCTGGGGGCTTCTGGACTTAACCCAGATGACTATGAAGTACTAGCAGTCGCTTGCCGTCGCGAGATTATCGAAGATTATGTTGCTGTTATTGAAGCCGCCGAACTTGATGCAGAAATTGTCGACATTGATATATACGCTCTAGAGCGTGTGGTTGCGCATGCTCACCCGAGTTCGGGTTTAGATGCAGTTGTTGATGTTGGTCATAGCAATACTCATCTGGGGATATTTGGTGACAATAAAACGCTTTATTCGCGATACCAGCCATTTGGAGGCAAGCAGTTGGTGGACCTAGTGGTACAACGCTACGGCGTAAGTGATGAAGAAGCTGAGGGTTTAATTCGATCGGAAAGCCCTCCAGACGGTTATCGCCGCGAAGTTTTGCCACAGTTTGTGCAATTAACCGCCAAGGAAACAGCCCGTGCGTTACAGTTTTTCTATTCTTCTAGTTCAACATCCAGTGTTGATAGGGTAATCGTAACCGGGGGGGCATCACAAATTCCTGGTTTAATTGAAGGCGTTGAAAAAGAATTAGGTGTTCGTACTATTACACTCGACCCGTTTAGTAACATTACGCATAAGTTTGATAGCCACCACTTGGCCCAAGTTTCAGGTTCACTAGCGATAGCATGTGGTTTAGCTTTAAGGGGGATTGATGACAGCAATTAACCTTTTACCGTGGCGTGAGCAGCGTCGTAGTGAGCAAAATCGACAACTAATGTTTGTTGGGGCTTTCGCCTGGGTGGTCAGCGGAGCCCTGGTAATATTGGCTATGCAGGTTATGAATTCACGAATTGATAATCAGCTAGGGCGAAATGCCTATTTGCAATCTGAGATTGATCAACTGCAATTAGTGATAAGAGAAATTGATGAGTTGCGAGATAAAAAGGATGCCTTATTGGCACGTATGGAGGTCATTCAAAAACTACAGTCAAATCGTGCTGAAGTAGTACATTTACTTGATGATCTAGTGCGCAAGCTCCCCACTGGAGTATATTTTGAGTCTGCCGAGCGCCAACTTGGAGCAATTCAATTAAACGGTATAGCCCAATCAAACGGTCGTGTGTCGTCGCTTATGCGGAATCTAGATTCATCGGAATGGTTTGCAAATCCGTCGTTGAATCTTGTGGATGTTAGCGATAGCGGTAACACACGAGTTAGTCGATTCGATTTAGAAGTCAGCCAGGCCCCCCCAGGTGAGGAGGAAGAATAATGGAATTAAACTTCAATACGGATTGGGTTAAAGAACTCCAAAGTGTCGATTTTAATGACCCTTCATCTTGGCCTGTATCTTTTAAGGGTATTTTGACGTTTGCACTGTGCATTGTCATTTTGATTGCGGGCTATTATTTTATAATCAAGGATCAAGGTGTAGAGTTAGAGCAGGCGAAAGTCGAAGAACAAAAGCTCAAAGATACATTTCTAGAAAAGAAGGCTTTGGCAATTAATTTGGAAGCTTATAAGTTGCAAATGGCCGTAGCCGAAGAAACATTTGGGGTTTTGCTGAAGCAGCTACCAAATCAAACTGAGGTGCCCGACTTGTTAATCGACATTACCCAGGCGGGTTTAGCCCGCGGGTTAAAATTTGATCGTTTTGAACCTCAGAATGTTGTTAATCAAGATTTTTACGCTGAAATGCCGGTAAGTATTATCGTTACTGGTTCGTATCATCAAATTGGAGAGTTTGTGAGTGATATAGCGGCCCTACCTAGAATCGTATCTGTGGATACCTTTAGACTGAGCCGGGGCAATCCAGATTCTGGCGAGCTGCGCATGGAAGCGGTGACTAAAACCTATCATTATTTGGAGGAGTGATGAGAACCCTTCGAGACATGCCTAAATGGGGCGCTATGTTATTTGTTGCCGCAGGCTTGACCGCGTGCGGGAGTGTAGATACTTCAGATTTAGTTAGTTTTGTAGAGAACGCACATAAAGACAGTAAACCAGAGATTGATCCTTTGCCTGAAATACGTCTTTATGAAAACTTTGTATACTCTGCAACTGACTTACCAGACCCTTTCGCAACGCTAAACCTTTTGCCTGGTAGTGGGGGGGCAGCAGTTGGTGGAATTAGCCCAGATACTAATCGAAGGAAAGAACCCCTTGAAAAATTTGCTTTAGGTGACCTCTCTTTAGTAGGCACCATGTAGCGCAATGGGGAGCCGTGGGTCATCATTAAAGCGCCTGATGGAACAGTGCATCGAATTACTAACGGAAATTACGCCGGTACAAACTTTGGTAGGGTGACAAGTATTTCGGAAGGCCGTGTGGAATTCCAAGAGTTAGTTCTTGGCGGTAGTAATCGATGGGTCGAACGAGGTGCATTTTTGGCATTTGGGGCTATTGCTAGCCAAGAAGAATGATCGCACTTACGAGTGAATACAACTACAATAGACGACAATGAAAAGATATACATCAGAAAGCGCAACATTGATACGGCAAACGTTCTTGGCAGCGTTTGCAATGCTTGCATTTCTGTCTTTTCAAACTCTAGCGCAGGAGGCAGTTCTCCACGAAATTGTAGTTAGTAAACTCTCTGGTAATAGAGTGCAGATTAACCTAGTAGCAGACGGGTTACTGAATGACCCGGGCAGTTTTAGTACCTCATCCCCACCAAGGATTGCATTTGATTTTTTCGGGATGAAAAATGCAGTTTTGAGTGATCTGGTTGCAGTAGATTCGGGTGCGGTAGATAGCGTGGTGGCTGTTGAAACAGATGATCGCACTAGAGTGGTGATTAACCTGGTCCACACGGCTGAATTTGCCACAAATATCGTTGACGGCGATTTTGTAGTTACGATTGAAAATACTGATGTGAATGCGGTACGTGCAGACGTGGCGCCGCCCATATTTGAACGCCCCCCTGAGATTGTTTCATCTGATCAGATTGTTCGTGTTGATTTTAGACGCAATGAACAAGGTGGCGGTAAAGTGCTGGTCGATTTATCTTCTCCCGATGTGGCGGTGGATGTGCGTGAGCAAGCCGGCGAAATCGTTGTCGATTTTATTGGTGCGACTTTGCCAATAGAATTGGAGCGGAGACTGGACGTCATAGATTTTGCGACTCCGGTGCAAACCATTGATGCTTATAACAATGGGACGAGCGCACGCTTTATAATTGTGCCGACAGGAAAATATCAGCACATATCATTTCAAAGTGATGGCCAGTTTACCTTGGTGGTTGATCCCTATATTGAAAGTGATGAAGTAAATTCTTCTGCTGATGAAAATGGGTTTCTTGGGGATCGTTTATCGATTAACTTTCAGAAAATCGATGTTCGTTCCGCACTATCGGTTATCGCGGATTTTACAGGTTTAAATTTTGTAACCAGCGACACGGTAACCGGAGAGCTCACACTAAATTTGCAGGATGTTCCGTGGGACCAGGCTTTGGACGTGATACTGCAGACTGAAGGTTTGGCAAAACGTCAAACGGGCAGCGTGGTCTGGATCGCACCTGCCGAAGAAATTGCCGCGAACGAGCGGGCTGAGTTAGAGGCACAAAAAGCGGTGGCAGATTTGGCTCCGTTGGTGTCGGAATTAATCCAGGTGAACTATGCTCGAGCAGAGGATCTAGCCGAGTTGCTTAAGTCGGTGCGCGCCGTTAATGCTGGCGTAGCACCGTCACTATTTGGCTCGGTTACTGTCTCTGAGGTAGAGACAGACTCAAATTCGCTGCTGTCTGCACGCGGTAACGTGACGGTAGATACGCGCACCAATAGCCTGCTGATTCAGGACACGCCTGGCAAAATTCTTGAAATTCGTAAATTAATAGCTCAGCTAGATCAACCGGTTCGCCAGGTTATGATTGAAACCAGGATCGTTGAGGCGAGCGATACATTTAGCCGAAATTTGGGCGCTAGATTTGGTTTTCAACGTGTAACAGAAAATGCGGAATTCCCCGGAGTTGATGGGTCCAATGTCGGTAACTTTATATCGAGTGGCTCACCTGCTGGTCTGAATGTAATTACTAATTCATTAAATGACGAAGAGCCAGGTATTATTTTTGACAATGGCACTGATGGCTTGCAAGTAGATTTGGGTGCCGATGGTATTGGAAATGATTCTGCCGCATCGTATGCATTCGATATTTTTAAAGCGGGAACTGGGTTTGCACACCTAATAACTTTGGAATTGTCCGCGCTGGAAGCAGACGGTAGAGGGAAAGTAATCGCAAGCCCGCGACTAATTACTTCAAATCAAACAGCTGCGACAATTGAACAGGGTCAGGAACGAATATTTTCGCTCCAGACATTTGGGTCAATAGGGAACTTGGTAACCAAGAAAGCGGTTTTGAGTTTAACTGTGTTGCCGCAAATTACCCCCGACGACCGAGTTATCATGGATGTTCAGATAACCCAGGATACTTTTGCTTCTGCGGTGTCGGACACACTCAATACTAAACGTATTGTTACTTAGGTTTTATCTGATAATGGCGAGACAATCGTGATTGGTGGTATATATCAGCAGGACGAGTTTAATAACGTCACGAAGGTGCCAATATTGGGTGATTTACCTATTGTTGGGAATGCGTTTCGTAAAAAATCTGTACAAAATAATCGCACGGAGTTGTTGATTTTTCTCACTCCCCGTATCATCAGCCCCAAGCTAAACTTGGGCTAGACTAACAAATAGATCCACTGGTAAAACCATTCGATTTGGCGGTTGATGTTACCGCCTTAATTAATTGATATATGCGAAATATAGTTTTGATTGGCCCTATGGGCGCTGGAAAGACGACGGTAGGTAAGCAGCTCGCTGAGCATTTTAGTCTGGACTTTGTAGATGCTGATGAAGCATTGGAAGAACGACTGGGCGTTTCTATTTCAACTATTTTTGATATTGAAGGCGAAGAAGGGTTTCGTAAGCGCGAAAATAAAATACTCCAGGAGCTTTGCGAGCGCAAAAATATTGTGCTCGCCACTGGCGGAGGCGCGATCTTAATGGAGGAGAATCGTATATTGCTTCGGCGCGCTGGGACAGTTGTGTATTTGGATGCATCGATAGAGGCGCAAGTAAAGCGTACCCGAAACAGACGTGATCGTCCGTTGCTAAACGACATTGAAGATCCGCGCGCTACTTTGGAGGAACTAACAGCAGTCCGTGGCCCTTTATATCGGCAGGAAGCAGATATTACGGTTATATCAGGTGAACGATCTGTTACCCACGTCACCCGCGAGATAATTTCCAAGCTGGACGAAATCTAGTGACCGTGGAGCTTGCGGTCCGACTCGGGGAGCGTAGCTACCCGATTTACATAGGCCGCGGCCTAATTGCTGACAGCGAGCTTTTGCAAAAACTCATTGCCGATCGATCTGTAATTATTGTTAGCAATGAGGTGGTCGCGCCACTGTATATGGGCGCTCTCGTAGCACATCTAAAAGATAGAATTAAAGCCACGATACTGTTGCCTGACGGTGAGGAGCACAAGAACTTAGAGACCTTAGCTGTGATTTTTGACCAATTGGTTGCGGCGGAATGTGATCGTTCGACTTTACTTATTGCGCTTGGCGGTGGTGTTGTTGGCGATACCGCGGGTTTTGCTGCGGCGTGCTATCAACGAGGTATAGCGTTTTTGCAAGTACCAACAACTTTGTTGGCCCAAGTAGATTCTTCGGTTGGAGGTAAAACAGCGGTTAATCATCCTAGCGGTAAGAATATGATTGGCGCATTTTATCAGCCGGAGGCGGTGATTATTGACGTTGATACGCTGTCCAGTCTTAACAGTAGGGAGTTGGCTGCTGGCCTAGCCGAGGTGATCAAGTACGGTCTCATCAGAGATGAGTCATTTTTTGCCTGGCTGGAAGACAATATTGAATTATTGTTGTCTCGTGATGCTGATGCACTTATCTACGCCATCGAGCATTCCTGTGCAAATAAAGCTGAGGTAGTTGCGGCAGATGAGCGTGAGCAAGGTGAAAGGGCATTGCTTAATTTAGGGCATACGTTCGGCCATGCGATTGAGACAGCGACAGAGTACTCGAGTTGGTTGCATGGGGAAGCCGTCGCTACTGGCATGCTTATGGCGATGTCATTTTCGAATCGAGTAGGGCTATTAGCTGAAGACAGGCTACAGCGAGCTAAAAAGCTAATTCAACGAGCAGGACTTCCGTTAGCCCCACCGAAGCACATGAATGCGGAAATTTTCGTTAAACACATGCGACACGATAAAAAGGTATTGGGGGGAACTATAAGGCTGATATTGCTACGAGATATTGGGGATGCATTTGTTTCAAGTGATTATAATGATGAGCGTTTGACTTCCGAGTTAAGCGCAATGCTAAATGAGTAATTGTGCCTCGGTGATATGCACGAATTGCAATAGTGGAAGCTGAAATGAATAGTGACATTGAGTCGCGTGACAGGTTAATAGTCGCGCTAGATTTTGAAGATATACAGCAGGCAAAATCGTTGGTAGTTGAGTTAGGTGAAAGCGTTACTTTCTACAAAATAGGCCTGCAGTTATGCATGACGGGAGAGTATTTCGGATTGCTTGATTGGCTCGTAGCGAAACAAAAAAAAGTATTTGTAGATCTGAAGTTTTTTGATATTCCCGCTACCGTAGGAAAGGCAGTGAAACAATTGTCTGGTAGAGGCATTACATTTGCTACTGTGCATGGAAACGATGGAATTATGCGAGCTGCTGCTGAGAACAAAGGAGATGTGCGCATTTTAGCGGTTACTGTGTTAACCAGTTTGGATCGAGGTGATTTAGACGATTTAGGCTTCGAATGTGATGTAGAGGCTTTGGTTCTTTCACGTGCTAGTCGCGCGATAGAGCTAGGGTGTGATGGCGTCGTTGCCAGCGGCCAAGAGGCCTCAGCGATGCGGCAATCTTTAGGCGATGGTTTTTTGGTTGTATCTCCTGGCATTCGGCCAGTACAAAACGATGATGATCAAAAACGTGTGGTTACGCCAACACAAGCATTGAATAATGGTGCCGATTACTTGGTTGTAGGCCGTCCTATTACAGCAGCGTCAGATCCAGTGCTGGCTGCTCAGGGTATACAGAAGGAAATTGCCGCTGCTTGCGGCTAGTTGAAACAAATGACTACTACTATATTGGAAAACGATTTATTACTTCGTGCCCTTCGGCGTGAACCTGTAGAGCGAACGCCTATATGGGTTATGCGTCAAGCTGGCCGTTACCTACCAGAGTATCGAGCCACTCGAAAGCAAGCCGGAGACTTTTTAACCCTGTGTAAAACGCCTGAGTTGGCTTGCGAAGTCACTTTACAACCGATAGATCGGTTTAATTTAGATGCGGCAATCCTTTTTTCAGATATTTTAACTATCCCCGATGCGATGGGTTTGGGTTTATCGCTTAACGAAGGTGTGGGACCCGTGTTTGCTCGTCCACTTCGAGATGCGTCATCAATAAAGCGCTTGGCGGTACCAGACCCGGAACAAGACTTGGGTTATGTGATGGATGCGGTGCGCACCGTGCGTTCCGCTCTGAGTGGCCGAGTACCATTGATCGGGTTTAGTGGCAGTCCGTGGACGCTTGCCAGTTATATGGTTGAAGGTAAGGGTAGCAAAGAATTTGTTCATATTAAGGGTTTGATGTTCGAGCAACCTACTCTGCTGCACGAGCTGTTAAATACAGTGACTAAGTCTGTAATTTTGTATTTGAGTGCACAAGTGCAAGCAGGGGCGCAGTCATTAATGTTATTTGATACCTGGGGTGGGATGCTATCTACCCCGGCATATAAAGAATTTTCGCTGCAGTATATGGCGCGGATAGTATCGGAAGTTAAATCGCAGCACCCCGAAACACCAATAGTACTGTTTACAAAAGGCGGTGGCGGTTGGCTGGAGGCGATGGCCGACACCGGATGCGATGGCCTTGGGTTGGATTGGACGATTGATATGGCCGTGGCAAAAGCTCGAGTAGGAGACCGAGTTGCGTTGCAAGGCAATATGGACCCAGTCCTAATGAGTACAACCGCTGAAGCGGTACAGGTGGGTGCTAAGCAAGTGTTATCAAGTTTTTGTCAAGACGGTCAAAATACAGGACACGTATTTAATCTTGGTCACGGTATTCAGCCAAATGCAAAACCTGAAAACATGACCGCCTTAGTCGAAACGGTGCGAGACTTTTGCGCGTAGTAAAAAAGTCTATGATTAACTGCGATCGCATAGAAACGGATATTTTTGTAGGCTCCTGCCCGGCTTCGACTATCGATGTCGATCGGCTCGCCGGAGGAATGAAAGTTACCGCGATACTTTGTTTGCAGTCAGATAAAGATTTTGAGACCTATCATTTACCAATCGCCAAAATTCGCGAGGCTTGTGTACAGCAAGGGGTTGAGTGGGTACAGCGTCCGGTAATTGATTTTGATCCGGAAGATATGGCTCAAAGTATTCAGGCGCCTGTGGATGCTCTAAACGAATTGTTAACTGCCGGGAAGCGAGTTTATGTGCACTGTACGGCTGGAATTTGCCGAGCACCTGGTACTGTAGTTGGCTATTTACACAAGTACCGGGGTATGTCACTGGAAGCTGCACTGGAATTGGTTAAGCAGAATCGACCAATTGCAAACCCGTACATGGAGGCATTGAAAATTGCTTTTAATCAGGAAGATTAGAAGGTATCGGTAAAACACTTGTAGTTGTAAGAATGAGACTATCACCAAGTGACAACCACTTTTCTACACCGCAGCTGCTAGCAATTTTTTCGGCATTGGGTAAATACCAGCGACCCTGGAAAGCGGTCATAAATATTATCGAGGCGTGTCCGTTTTTAACTTCTGAGCACATTTCCGTCATTTTGGTTTCATACTCTACGGATCGATTTCTGGTTGCTGGTTCGAATTCTTCAGGGAGTATTATAGCGTTGCGTTGCGCACTGTAATTAAGCAAGTCAAAACCGTTGGAGTATATTTGGTGCTCGGGGGGGAGCATGCCAGCGAAGACTACAGCGGGTGATTCAATGATGCTTCTATGCGCATACCCCAAACCCGAGACTCGGCTTGTTGAAAGCAAAGATCCAGAACCTGTCGTATTTTTATACGTACTAAATGTTAGTAAGCTTAGGCATAGAACAATTGCCAGTTGCTGATGTTGTTTGCCAATCTCAATATTAGATATTTCGTTAGCAATCAGTACGATTAGACACACTAGAAATGGGAGCAATATCCGTTCATCCATCGGCGTGTGTGCGTCAATAAACGAAATTGAAACCAAAATGAACATGACGTAGGCCAACGCACTGCTGGAAAAAAGTATAGATACAAGTAAATGGCGGTCAATATTGGTCGTATCTTTTGATAGTTTCCAGGAGTTGCGGACTAGTAGTGCTGTAATAGCGAACAAAATTAGGGCCGTAACCCATATGGCGGCTGTTGGGGTCATCAACCCAGCAGTAAAAAAGTTATTTAACACCGACGCAAATGATTCAAAATAGGGGTAACCAACTGGATGAAATACAAACTGTCGATTGGTTGAATTACCACTCAATAAATTATTTCGAAATAGCCAGAAGCATAATCCAACAAGCGATATCGCCAGTAGTAAAACAAGCTCTTTAAGCTTTGGTTTTATGTTTTGAGGAATAATTAATATTATAAAAAGCATTGGTGGAACCAACGCGATACCAGCGTATCTATACAGTATGGCTAAACCTAGAAAAACGCCTGCTAGGATCAGCGCATACCTTTGAGGATTCAGTAAATGAGTGATGAGCCAGTATGTGGATACCAGCCAAACCAATATAAATGCAGGTTCAGACCATGCCATTAAATGTGCAGAAACAACCGCGGTAGAGCAAAAATATACTAATCCGCAGACGGCAAGTACGACTGATGTGCGTTTATCAGAACTTCCAATAAGGGTAAATATGAGGCCTAGACTAGCAGCGTAGGCCACACTGTTTAGTAACCTAGCACTTGTTGCGGAATCATCGGTTATTACGTTCAGCAATGCTAACGTGGCCGGGTAGCCCGGAGGGTAATGTGTAACTAGATCGCCGTATAAGAAAAAGCCTTCGCCATGGTAAAGCGCATCAGCTAGCCCTAAGTAGATAACCGAGTCGGGTGTTACACCCGGTCCCCAAGGCATACTTATGTAGGCGAAGGCCGCAGCCAAAGCAAGAATTAGGGCTACTAGTAGTGAGCTTCCGTTAGTTACCTGCCTAGTTGAAAGTGATGACATTATTTTGGGCTAGCGAGGCTGAGTGGAGTCTGAATCTTACCGTATTTTCTTAAAATTATTTTATTGCTAAAGCTTGCAACGTGTTTGTGAAACAATAGCCTCAAAATTGACTAAATAAGAGATGAAAATGGACCAGTTGACGTCATTGCTAAATCAATTGAATGGGGTTGTTTGGGGGCCTCCGATGCTTGTAATTTTAGGCGCTGTTGGTGTTTACTTATCCTTCGGATTGCGATTTTTGCCTTGGCGAAGAATTCCTTACGCATTTAGATTATTAGTAAGCTCGGAGTCTGGTGCAAGAGGTGAAATACCGCCCTTTCAAGCACTAATGACGGCACTATCTGCAACCATCGGTACTGGAAATATTGCCGGAGTAGCTACGGCCATTGCCTTAGGTGGTCCAGGGGCCGTTTTTTATATGTGGCTTATTGCCTTGGTTGGTATGGCAACCAAATATGCTGAGGCGGTGTGCGCTGTGCATTTTCGCGAGACCGACAATTCGGGTCAGTACGTAGGTGGGCCAATGTACTACCTTAAAAATGGCGTAGGAGAGCGTTTTCCTCGGTTAGGGAAAGGTTTGGCGGTAAGTTTCGCGATTTTTGGGGCGATCGCGGCATTTGGTATTGGAAATGGAACGCAAATACATTCGATGGCAGATGTATTAAGCACAGACTTTCAAGTACCAAAGATGGTGACCGGCGCGGTAGTCGCAATATTGGTCGGGTTTGTTGTCCTCGGGGGGGTGTCCCGAATCGGTAATATTGCTGGTAAGTTAGTACCGGTAATGGTTGTTTTATACATTGGCGGAGCCGTCACCGTAATTGCCATTAATGCTAGCGCTGTTCCTGCCGCTTTTGCGTTGATAATTAGTAGCGCCTTCAATCCCGCCGCTGCAGCAGGTGGTTTTGCGGGGGCAGCAGTTGCTGCCGCGATCAGGTTTGGTGTTGCTAGGGGTGTGTTTTCGAATGAGTCAGGATTGGGAAGTGCTGCAATTGCACATGGTGCAGCGCGCACTAATAGCCCCGTTCGCCAAGGCCATATTGCGATGCTGGGTACGTTTATCGATACAATCGTTATTTGTACACTTACAGCCTTATGTATTATAACTTCCGGTGCCTGGATGTCCGGTGAGAATGGTGCCCCGCTTACTGCTTTAGCTTTTGGATCAAGTTTTAGCGGTGGAAATTATGTGGTTACAATTGCGTTAGCGGTGTTCGCATTTACTACTATTATCGGCTGGAGTTATTACGGTGAGCGTTGCTGGCAATACTTGTTAGGAGAAGGTTCTGTGGTTATCTATAGAGTTTTATGGGTAATAGCGGTGTTTTCGTTTTCGAGTGTGAAAATTGACTTTATCTGGACGCTGTCAGATACGCTCAATGGGTTGATGGCGGTACCAAACCTGATTGGCTTGATAATTCTAGGCCCACTAGTGTTTAGATTGACACGTGAATATAATCAGGAATCAAACTGATGCGGAGTAAGCAAAGAGTTTTAATATTCTTAGCACACACAATATCGGTTTTGGAGTATGCTGCATAGGCGTTAGAGCTAACGAGTGTTTCGTTGGCGTTTTATTTTAGAGATACACATGTCACAAGTAGAAGGAACCGTAAAATGGTTCAACGATGAAAAAGGGTTCGGTTTTATAGAGCAAGAAGGCGGTAAAGACGTATTCGTACATTTTTCTGCGATTATTTCTGAAGGTCGAAAAACACTTGCAGATGGACAGAAAGTTACCATGGATGTGGTGCAGGGCGAAAAAGGCCCGCAAGCCGAAAACGTAACACCTCTCTAGGGATAGGCCACAGGCTTTTACTAGCCCAGCGGTCAATGTTGCGAAATTGCTAGCGACTAGCTGGTCGTTAGCTGGTCTTTTTTTGTCTACCAATTTACTGCGTGGCAATGATTATCATAGGGCTGATTTGTGAAGCCCATTTTATGTACTTGAGGAAATCGTATGCGCAACAAAATCGTATTTACGCTTGTAATTGGCCTTTTTCTTAACGCCTGCTCTTTGGACAAAGAATCTGCGGTAACCGAAGAAGTTCAAATCGTTGAGTCTGCAGCCGAATTTGTACAGCGTGTACAGACAGAAATGCAGGTGGTCGCTCGTGAGAGTGAAACAGCGGCCTGGGTTCGAAATACTTATATTACGCCAGATACCGGGCTCATCGCCTCAAAAGCAAATGAACGATGGCTAGCATTCATTAGTGAAGTTGTTGAGCAATCCAAACAATATAACGGGGTGGAGATGTCGGCAGAAACAAGGCGTTCCCTCAATCTTCTCAAATTAAGCACATCGCTGCCGGCGCCTTCGGACCAGGCTTTGCGCGCAGAATTATCAACGATTAGTACTGAGCTTGAGGGAATGTATGGTGCTGGTGAGTTTTGTGATTCAAGTCAATACTGTAGGGACCTCGGCGCACTGGAAGATGTAATAGATAACTCTAGGGATTACGATGCCCTACTGGAAGCGTGGGAGGGTTGGAGAACGGTGGCCGAGCCTATGCGACCGATGTATGCAAGGATGGTCGAGATTGCAAATGCAGGTGCTGCGGAGATGGGCTACGCGGACTTGGGCGTGATGTGGAAGTCTGGCTATGATATGGATGTGCAGGATTTTGAGTTGGAGCTAGAACGATTGTGGTCTCAAGTTGAGCCGATGTACGAAGAGCTTCAGTGTTATGTCCATGATCGGCTACAAGATACTTATGGTGCTGACAAGGTGGTTGACGGTCAGCCAATTCCTGCGCATCTATTGGGTAATATGTGGGCGCAGCAGTGGTCTAATATTTATGACCTGGTAGAACCCTATCCTGGAGTATTGGCTCTCGACGTTACCGCAAATATTGAATCCATGGGTTGGAGTGCGGTCGAGATGACCGAAGTTGCGGAAGAGTTTTTTACTTCACTTGGATTGCCGGAGCTACCAGAGTCATTTTGGACTAATTCGATGTTAACCAAGCCAGCAGATCGCGATGTTGTGTGTCACGCAAGCGCGTGGGATATGGACAATGGTAACGATGTTCGAATTAAACAATGCGTAGAGCCTACCGAAGAGGAGTTCTCGACGCTGCATCATGAGTTAGGCCATATCTATTATTATTTAATGTATAAGGACCAACCATTACTTTTTAAGGGTGGAGCGCACGACGGCTTTCATGAGGCGGTAGGTGATACGTTAACTTTATCCATGACTCCGGGGTACCTCAGAGATAAAGGACTAATCGAGAGTGTTGAGGTAAGTGAAGAAGCGACCATTAACCAATTGATGAAAATGGCACTGGATAAAATCGCCTTTCTACCATTTGGCAAGTTAATAGATGAATGGCGCTGGCGAGTGTTTGCGGGCGATGTAACTGAGCAAGAATACAATGATCTTTGGTGGTCGTTGAGAGCTGAATATCAAGGAATAGCTCCGCCAGTAGAACGGTCTGAAAGCGCATTTGATCCGGGTGCCAAATTTCACATTCCCGGTAACACGCCGTACACGCGATATTTTCTGTCGTTTATTATGCAGTTTCAGTTTTATAAGTCATTGTGTGAAACTGCCGGCCATGAAGGCCCCCTACATGAATGCTCGATTTATGGGAATACAGACGCTGGGTCGCAGCTTGGTGATATGCTTGCCCTGGGAGCGAGTAAACCGTGGCCAGACGCCATGCAGGCTCTTACGGGGCAGCGTCAAATGGACGCATATGCTCTGGTCGAATACTTTTCGCCCTTAACTGCTTGGCTGCAAGAGAAAAATGAAGGTAAAGCGTGCGGTTGGTAAACGAGTAGGGGCTTAATGAGTTATTTACAAACATGAGAACTATAATTGTCGGGGCTAGCCCCAAGCCAGAACGCTATTCAAATAAGGCCCAAAAAATGCTCATCGCCAATGGCCATGAAGTCGTGGGAGTACGGCCCGGAATCGCAGAGATTGAAGGTATGCTTTGCGTCCCCGGACTTGTCGATATTTCGGGAGCCGTGGATACAGTGACGATGTATGTATCCGCTAGCAGGTCTTCTTCGATGATTGATGATTTGCTGGCTTTAGAGCCTCGCCGGGTCATATTTAATCCGGGATCAGAGAATGCATTATTGGAAGCGGCGTTACTGGAAGCAGGCGTTATAGTCGATCATGCATGTACACTCGTACTACTAACCACAAATCAGTATTAGCCTATGTTAAAAAAGGTCGAGCCGAAGGCCCTAAATGTATTAGGGGGAGAACTTCAGGACTGCAGTTTTGATCCCGTAACCGGGTTTTTTCGCGATGGGTGTTGTAATACCAACTGGCAGGATGTTGGTTCACATACAATATGTGTTCGGTTGACCGAAGAGTTTTTGGAATTCTCAAAGGCCAGTGGCAATGATTTATCTACGCCAATGCCACAATTTAATTTTCCGGGCTTGAATCCTGGTGATCAGTGGTGTCTTTGCGCTGCCCGGTGGCTGCAAGCCTATGATCAGAACATGGCGCCGAAAGTGCGCTTATCAGCTACACATGAAAGGGCTCTTGATATTGTGCCGCTAGAGGCTTTAAAAGCTTATGCGTTAGATTTAAATTAACCGCGACTAGAATCTAAAGGTGTACGAGGCTTTAAACGTTAGGTCACTTTCTGTAGCGGTGAATGAGTTGTCTAAATCTATGTCTTGCCAGCCTTGATTAAATACTAGAAAAATATCCTGCCCGGCTTTGGGCACCCAGTGTAGCCTGCTGTTAAAACCAAGGTTTTCACTAATATTGTCGTACTGGACAAGATTAGACCATGACAATTTTGACGAAAATACCCATGTGGCGGTGAAGTCGTTTAGTCGTGTTATGAATCTACCTTGAGGAACGTCAACATCCGAATGTTGTATACCCAGAGAGAAATTGAATTTTTCAGATGGGCGCCATGTGATGTCGGTTCGCGCATTCAGAATAGTTCCGCCATAGTAGCCGCCAAAAAACGCGCGCGTGTTAGTGAAAACTCTTCGGTGATTACTGGTGTTTAATCCAAGCGCCCAGGCCGTCCACTCGTAGTTTCCCGTTGGCAATGTAATGCCAATGTTACGCAGCGGTTGATCGTTAGCGCCTCGTACGCTTGCCTCACGGCGTGACCAATATCCCCATATTCGATCACCAGTTTGGTTGGTTATATCTAGCAGCTGAAGTTTGGAAATCCGTGTTTGCACCTGACCATTATCCAAATAATCCCAGCTGATATATTCTGCGCTGGGGTTAAATCGCTGGATGTAGCCGTCAACAGATAATTGGTTGTAAAAAAGCTTGGCACGCTTCAGGTTTACTCCTTTGCGCGTAACAAAACCAAGTGCTGGATTAAAGTTCTCGCCGACCTCTTGATACTGTATATGACCTCCCAACCCGCGGGTGCTGGGAACTGCAAGCTTCACTCCAACAGCGTATTCATCGCCTAGTTCCAAGTCTCCTGACGTCTGTTGATACCACGCGTCTGCTGTAAAAGCACGTCCGCGTCCCAGACGCGTATTCCGGTATCGAAAGTCTGCTCCTATTAAACTGTTGTTCGCGTTCGAACGTGGGTCTCCGTCGGTATAAATTACTCCGACACTAGATTCTTGAAAAACATCCTTAGTGAGCCTGCCTACAAAAATATCAGTGGCGTCAAGGGTATTGAATTCTTCCTGACGAATTGCCAGACCACCAACATTCAAACCGGCCAAGCCTCCACTAATCTTTACGCCAGCATCTAGACCTATCGGTTCACCGGTGCGGGCCAAGCCAATTCTTCGTGAGAAAAATGGACGCCCATTCTGTCTTTCAGCGCCGCTAAACGAAGTGCGTTGTTCATTTGCACCGATATTACCAAAGTCGAAGATATCGAAATCTCTTAGGAAGAACTCACGTTTTTCGGGAAAGAACAGACTGAATTGCGTGAGATTAACCTGGCGATCGTCTACTTCGGTGGCCGAAAAATCTGTGTTGATCGTCAATGCTGCGTTCAATTCTGGGGTGATTTTATAAAAAGCATCCAATGACGGTTGAAAGTTGTACGATGACTCGCCCGTTACGCTATCTTTATGTTTGTTCAGACTAATTGAGGGCTCAACGTCGAGGCCTATACCTTGATTAATGTCGCGCGGAGCAACCATGGTTCCAGAAGCACCCGGATTCATAGCCTGATTCTGCGAGTACCAACCCATACGTTTGGAGGTTAATTCGTAATCGCGTCGAAAATTAATTCCCCAGGTCGTTGCGTTAGGGTCGAAAGACAGCGTTTTAAACGGTATTTGCATCTCTAAAGACCAGCCGTATTCTGTGTCGATTGCTTGACCTTGCCAAATACCTTCCCAATTTGATTGGGTGCTACTGGTGCCAACAAATAAAGAGTCGGCTCTTACCGAGTGCTTGTTCAAAATAAAGATGTATCCACGACGACCGTTACCATATGGGTCTAGGATCAACCCTAGCCTGTCATCAGAACCAGTGCCTTCGCCCTGACGTAGTACATTGGCGATAATATCTTCTTTATTTCGATAATAGAGGCGCGCGGCGACATACAAGTTATTTGAGTCGTAGGTAACCAAAACTTCGGTTTTCTCAGAAGCCGGCAGATATTCATTCGGCTGGACTTGATACAAATCATCGATCTGATGTGCGCCTATCCAGGCGGGGTCCCCATCAACAATACCGTCTATAACAGGCGCTAATTCGGTTCGAGGGGCTTCAAAATGCTTGCTAGCGAGATCAACCTGAATCGTCTGTTGTACGGATTCTTGTGCTTGCAGGGGTACTGTTATACCGCAAAATAGAAGGCAAGACAGAGCTCGCATGGTCAATAATTTGGACATGTAAAGCATGGCGATATAAGGTGAAATTTTGTGCGGCGAACACTAGCACACAAATTCGGATACAGCTTGTAACGTCGTGTATCGTAATTCTATGTTGGCCTTGGTCTGCATGCCAACCAGATAGGCAAAAAGCTACTGGTGGCCGTGTAGTCTTGGGTAACTTCAAGCCGGGGTCAGGTAAGCCAGAACCTAGAATTAATATTTAGTACTAGAACCTAAAAGTGTATGACGCTTTTACTGTCAGGTCCTGTTCTGTGCGAGTAAATCTATTATCCAGATCCTGGTCTTGCCAGCCCTGATTAAGCACGAGGAACACATCTTGCCCTGCTTTGGGCACCCAATGTAGTCGACTGTTCAAACTGAGATTCTCGCTGACATTGTTGTATTGGACTAGGTTAGACCATGATAGTGTCGACGAAAACACCCAGGCGGCTTTGAAGTTGAGTACTCGAGCGATGAACCTACCTTCAGGGAGGTCAGTGTCCGTATGTCTCCCCCCAAGCGAAAAATTAAAATGCTCCGAAGGGCGCCAGGTAGCTTCCAAATTTACAATCCTTTGTGTACCTTCGTAATAGTCTCCAAAGACGGCAAAACTGCTGGCAGAAAACTTTCTAAAACCACTCGAATTTATTCCCATAGCCAAACGATTCCAACCATAGTCGCCGGTCGGGAGGGTTATGCCAATATTCCTCAGGGGTTGATCACTGCCACCTCTTACACTGGCTTCCAATTTTTGCACTGCTCCCCATATCCTGTCACCGCTTTGGTTCGTCAAATCCAGAAAGCGCGCGTTGATGAGCCCTGTTTGTATCTGACCATTATCGAGGTACTCCCAGTTAATAATTTCGATAGTTGGATTGATCCGCTGGAAAAAACCATCAGAGGAGCGCGTGTTATGAAATAGCCGAGCGCGCTTAAGACGCACGCCTTTGCGACTCACAAATCCAAGCGCCGGGTTATAGTTTTCTCCTACCTCCTGATATTGAAGATCGCCACCGAACCCGGTAGTGCTGGGAACCGATAGCTTAACGCCCAGGGCGTATTCGTCATCCAGCTCCAATTCTCCCGATGTTTGTTGGTACCAAGCGTCTGCCGTAAAGGCCCGACCACGCCCCAGCCGAGTATTTCGGTATTTAAAGTCAACGCCGGCCAAGCTATTATCGGCGTTTGAGCGAGGGTCCCCGTTGGTATAGATCATGCCGATGCTTGATTCCGAGAAAATGTCTTTGGAGATACGCCCAACGAATAAATCAGTGGCATCAAGCGTTTCGAATTTATCCTGACGTATTACCAGGCCACCGACATTTAGGCCTGCCACGTCTCCGCTAACCTTGATGCCCCCATCCAGAGCGATGGGATCACCACCTTGTGCCAAGCCGATCTTTCGCGAAAAAAATGGTCTCGAATTCTGTCGTTGAGAGGCATTGAATGACGTACGTTGTTCATTCGCGCCGATATTCCCAAAATCGAAAATGTCAAAGTCTCTGAGAAAAAACTCGCGTTTCTCGGGGAAAAATAAATTGAATTGGGTCAGGTTTACCTGTTGGTCATCCACTTCGGTAGCGGAAAAATCGGTATTTATAGTGACCGCGGCATTTAGTGACGGGGTGATTTTGTAAAACGCGTCGACAGAGGGCTCAAAATTTGTGGATGATTCGCCTGTTTCACTATTTGTATTTTTAATTAAGGTTAGTGAAGGCCTAACATCGAGCCCTCGACCCTGATTAATATCTTGTGGTGCAGTCATGGTCCCCGAGGTGCCTGGATTCATCGCCTGGTTCTGCGAAAACCAGCCGATACGTTCTGTTTTAGCTTCTATGTCACGTCGAAAGTTAACTCCCCATGTTGCTGCGCTGGGGTCAAAAGAAAGCGTTTTAAACGGAATTTTTATTTCGCCTGACCAACCGTAGTCAGTAGGTGTTGCCTGGGCTTCCCAGATCCCCTGCCAGTCTGGCTGGAATCTGCTAGTACTTACGAAAAGTGAATCGGAGCGAACCGAATTGCTATTTATTATAAAAAGATAGCCCCGTCGGCCATCGCCAAACGGGTCTAATATTACTCCTATTCGGTCGTCGTTATTGGTTCCGTCCCCCTGTCGCAACACATTGGCGATAATATCTTCCTTATTCTCATAATATAGTCGTGCGGCTACATACAGATTATCTGCATCGTACATTATCAGGAATTCGGTTTTTTCCGAGGCAGGTAGATACTCAACGGGTTGGTTCTGATAAAGATCATCAATCACGCGCGCGCCCTGCCAGGCAGGATCGCCATCAATAATCCCATCAATAATCGGTGCTAGCTCGGTACGCGGGGGGTCAAAGTGCTTACTCGCCCGATCAAACTGGGTAGATTGTGTTGCAGAGTCCTGTGCTTGCAAAAATCCACAGTAGGCAACGAGGAAAAGAGAAAGTAGGGCATGCTTGAGGAAGACTTTGAGCATGTGCGATTCTACGAAAGTGAAGGCAATATCTATGCCGCAGACTTTACCACACTAATATACAGGTCGATTGTAACGTCGTGTATCTTGAACTTTTAGTAGATGCTTTTTGGGGTACCCCACAATTTGCACCAATAGCCGCAAGCTGTAACACGTCTTTACTGGGAGATATTTGAGTGCGAATCAGCTTCAGCGGGCAGAAGCTTTCTGTGAAAGCCTTGTTTTACCTGTTTGGTTGCGGAGTAATCACATCTGCCGCGAGTTCCTGCAATCCAACGAGCCTGGTGATAACCTCCTCGACTGAAGTTTCGTTAAGGTCATGCCGTTCTGCAACATCAGTGACAGCTCTTTTGATGACTTCGATTTGCCGTTGTCGAAACTCTAAAATTTTGGCACTTTCCGGCTTATTCTGCTGTTCAACTAGCTCCTCAATGCGTTCAAGTTCGGCGTCCAGTATATAGGTGAGTCTTCGGGCTGTTTCTAAAACCTCCTCAGGTTGATCGGCAAAATAAGCCGCAGATACACGAGCAGAATATAAGTCGGGCACGGGGTGAACCGCGATAGCAAGATCAATAATTTGCCATGCATGAGCCGCGAGTTCTGTTCTGCGCTCGCTGTTAGCAAGGTTATTGCGCCACTCGACCATTAGCTTGGTGGCCTCTACAAACCATAGATCGGTCGGTCGTGATTGTGCAAATAAAGGATCGAGATTGGCCAGCGTTTGCCAATCCTGATTAGCTACCGCAACTCTGCCTGCGACGACAGCCTTGGCAGGTCCGGACAATGATTCGGCGATTTCCACTATATGTTCATCGGCGGTCCCTTGCACCAATTGCGTTAACCAGGGTTCTATCATGGCATATCGGGCTTGATCACCCGCCGCACCTGGTGGTGCTGCGAGTACCGCCTCGGCGAGAATCTTTTGAGACTCCTCTGGATCTCCCTGACGTTTTAAGCCCAAACCGGTAAGCAGCTGTGCTTGCGAGTTTCCACTGATTTTCAAGGCCTCCGCGAGCGCAATGCCATAGGGCCGGATCCCCATGTCCTCGAATCGGCTCGACACATAAGCAAAGTTGGCTGCACTCATTTGACTGTGTACCCAGCTATTCGGGTCAAGTACTGGTACGTAAGGCTGTAGCAGAGTGGTCAGCCCGACCAGCCCCAGTTGATTTTCGGACTCAGTTGCCGCGGCGGACTCTGTCGCCATTCGATTAAAATTATCCGTCAACAGATCCGCATCCCTCGAAAATGTCCTTACACCCTCGGTGTCCATCAATAATCCAGCAAGTAAGTCTTCAGGCGATGCCAAGCCCTGATGATAGTAAAATACCGGGTCATCTATGATTGGCCGGCCGGTTGTTGCTAGCTCCAGTTCCGTATTCATTGCTTGTTGGGAACCAACAAAAAACAGCACATCAGGGAATAGCTGATAAACCTTCACATAATCGAACACATCCAACATGGTCGCGCATAGGCTGCGCAGCAGAGATTCAGTTACAAATTGTCCAGCCATCCATTGTAAAAATACACCATCATCAGTTAAATGATCTGCCGCTAATGCCATGTATTCACGGGTGTATAGATGCGAGGCACCGGCCGTCCAGGGATGAGAAGGCTGGGAGATAATCGCGTCGTAGGTTTTAGTGGTAAGGCTAAGTGCACTACGTGCATCATTAATATAAAGCGTTAACCTTGGATCCTGCAAAGGATCTTTAACGCGCAGCTCGCCGGCCAATTGATTAGCTTCAATAACCTTGGGTTCAAGTTCAATTACGTCAATTTTTTCAACCGACGGTGGCACACCGTTAACTGCATTACCGCCACCAAAGCCGACGATTAGCATGGATTTTGCATCCGGGCGAATTAATCCCGGTAAGGTCGCCAGCGTGTTTTGAGTGTTTCGCGAAGGTGGTGAACCGCGGAACTCAGAACCTGCTTCGGGAAGACCATTATTCCGAAGCCCCAGAGTGCCTTCCTCACGAGTCATTAATACCGTGGATGATCGACCCACTTCGTAGTATAAAAACTCACCCTTGGCACGATCATCAATTGGTGAGGTACGTAAAATATCTTCTGGTAGCAGAGGGTTGTATGCGACTAGCAGTAACGCGAATATGGCGGCCATACTACCTGCAAATACCGGACGCACATTGGTGACCAGTACCGCGGTTGCGACGCCAAGAAATATGTTGGTTAGCACAACAACTTTGACAGCTCCTTCGTACTTCAACGCTGGGATCAAGAAAAACCCTGCAAATGCGGCACCAAAAATTGCGCCGATCGTATTCCACGAATACACCTTTGCTGAGGACCCCGCTGCTCCGGCAGCGCTAGTGGTATAGATTCGCACCGCCAATGGGAAAGTGGCGCCTATAAATAGTGTTGCAGGTAACAGAATTGCAATGGCGATGCCCACATTGCCGCTTAGTCCTTCTTCGGTTGGGATGGCAAGGTGCAACCACTGGTATATTGCGATTGAGGTAAACGCTATACCTGCTTGCACAAGTATGAACGCTCTCACCGACCGTTCGCTTGTGGTCGCGATACGAGAGGCGAGCGCACTCCCTATTGCGATACCGGCGAGAAAGCTAGCCAGCATAGTTGCAAAAGCAGTCACGCTACCTCCTAGAATATGCGATAGCAGACGGGTCCACAGTACTTCGTAAACAAAACTGGTAGTACCTGAAACCAACATAATGGGCAGTATAAATTTTGAGCCTAAGCCATTTGTTCTAGCAAGCTCTACCCCTGCAGGGTCTTTCGGGTCGCCTTCAGTTTTATTCTCTTTGACCGCTTCAGCATCTATTCCGGGAGCGCGTTTAGCAATCGCTACAGCCAGAAAAAACACCAGCAGGTTTACCGCAACACCAAACCAAACGGTGCCCGATAAGCCCATTGCCGGGAGCAAGATAAACGCAGCGACAATTGTTCCCAGCACCGCGCCAACGGTGTTTATAGCGTATAAAACTCCGACTCGCGAACCAATCTGGCTATCTGCGTTTACCGCATAGCGTGTCAGCAGAGGCAGGGTGGCACCCATACAGGCGGTTGGTATAGCCAGTACAATAAACGCCACCACAAAGTAAAAGATAGATTGGCCAAGGCCGCTTGCATCCGCTGGCTCTGGCTGGCCACCCAGAATGGCGGCGTAGGCCCAACTCGCTAGCCCGAGTAATACTGGCACCATCAGCGCAGACCCGGCAATAGCGGCCTCGAGAACCCCGTAGGTCAGTACTGGGCGTTTGACCCGGCTTATATACTTACCGGCGAGTGCCGAGCCTAAAGCCAGGCCGCCCATATAGGCCGATAGTACGGTTGCGATGGCTAGTTCGGAGGTGCCAAATACCGTGGAAAACTGTCGCATCCACGCGGTTTGATAAAGTAGTGCAGCAAATCCGGAAAGCAGGAAACAGGCACAGACGCCTGGGTAAATAAACTGAGAGTTTTTATTTTCTGGCACTTGGATTTTTGATCGTTATGAATGTTTTACTGTCGATTACAATGGATTACTGTGCGGCTAGTTTCAAATCTTGCAGGCGTTCGGCGAGCCCAGCAAGCCCTGTTTGAATATCGTTCTTGGTAGATCGGCTTACAGCTACATCGTCGGCTGAAACAGCAACCAAATTGGTGATCGCTTCGACTTGAGTTAATTTAAGATCAAATTCCG
>ERZ887942.201-NODE-201-length-50174-cov-7.259283_pt1 | contig 50174 bp, 38 predicted proteins | sample MGYA00521099_ERZ887942 | MGnify/ENA primary metagenome ERZ887942 (study PRJEB32303, sample SAMEA104408605) | aquatic metagenome | biome: Brackish water; feature: Pelagic; material: water | place: Baltic Sea | collected 2014-06-07T06:48:00 | depth 16,251 m ... | reverse complement strand
ATTTTCGCACGGAGCGATTGCGAAACGAAACGTGGAGCCGCCTTCGTTAAATTCCAAATCAGTAACAACAGTTGTTTCCGAATTTGCTTTGTGCGCTTGTGCCGCGAGCTCTTTTCCAAATTCAGGCCAGACCGTCCCTACTTCTTCTCCACGCCATGTTTTCTGAGGCATTTTGCCCGACCAATTAACAGTTGGCGGGGCCACATCGATGATTTTCAGTTGTCCATCAACGAGCAAAATTAAATCGGGCATGAGATTCATCAACGCCATGTTTTGCTGATGACTTTGGCGAAGCTCGGCTTCAAGTTTTGGATCGGAAGCTGGTTGAACCGGGGGTGTAGGTGCATGGCTGGATGAGACATCCCCTTTCGGCATTTCGAGAAAATACATTCCCATTCTCGTTTTGCCTTCATCATCCCGAATCGGACAAAGCGTTAGTCGATTAGTCGGCAGCGTTACGGAGGATTCGCCATCGCGTTGAAATCGGACTTCGATTGAATCATTTCCACGCTGGTTTGCCTTCGATCCCGCCGCGATTTTTTCTTCCGTCGCCCTCAGCCGAAGGGCATCTTGCGGCACAAGGCAATCGGACAAAGTCATCCGGCGGAGTTCGTTCACTGATTTTCCAACAAACGCTTCGAAAACCGGATTCGCATCGAGGATGCCACCGCTTCGATCCACCAAAAGTAGGCCGCCGGGATTATTCTGAAAAACTGCCCGAAATTTCTTTTCGCCCATTTTGAGCTGGCTTTCATTACGCCGACGTTCGGTCACGTCGGTCTGGGTTAGGAGTAGGCCTCCGTCATCCATCAGTTGGGCGGAAAATTCGATTTCCCGTAATTTTTGATCCGCAGATCTCAGTGAAAAAGTCCGCGTGAGTTGCTTGCGCCAGATATGCTCACGCCACGAATTCAACACCCGCGCGGCGTATTCCGCATTGGGGCACGTATTTTCCAGCCACTCTTCGATTCCTCCAAAGTTTTCGACACTGACGCCCAGCAAATTTTGATGAGCACTATTTACGTAGATGACGTCTTGCTGAGAATTGAAAACAACCAAGCCCATTGGAAGAGCGTCCGGAATTCGTTGCCATGGAAAATCAGTTTCTGAATTGTCGCGTTGGTCCAAGCGACTCATTCTAAATGGCTCCGTTATCGAGCCAGCTCGCGAAACGGTTACTCGCGACGTTGTTTCGGATTCAATCACGGGCGACGGAATCGCCACACTCGTTTGAGTCGGTGGAGTCGGCTGCGAAACGGGAGCCGCGATGGGTTCTGGTTTCGAGAGTGGGATTGGAGTGGGTTCCACCGGTTTTGTGGCCACCGGAGTAGATTGAAGCTGCGGTTTAGCCTCGGGCTCTGGCTGAGCCGGTTTTGCTGCCTCAAACACAGACGTCGGTGCGATCGGGGGCTGTTGAAGTGGTTTAGCCTGGGGCTCTGGCTGAGTCGGTTTTGCAGCCTGAAACACAGATACTGGTGCAATTGGGGCCTCTTGAGGTGGTTTAGCCTCTAGCTCTGGCTGAGCTGGTTTTGCAGCCTGAAATACAGATGCTGGTGCGATTGGGGCCTGTTGTTGCGGTGGAGCCGGTGGTATGTAAGCAGTCTCTGGCTGCAACTGCGGCTGGATTACGGGAGCCACTGGTTGCTGAGATGCAACGTGGGGCTGCAAAGGCACTGCATCCCCTCGCGAAGAGGATGATTCATCGTTTCTGCCCGAAGCAGAATGATGCGGCTGTTGTGGCGTGGACAAGCTTTTGCAGGTTTGAGAAATTTCTTAAACCTGAGTAGTTAAGAAAGTTTAACTAAAATCGCAAGCAATATCGTAAAAAATTACTCTGATTAGCGTATATTTTATGCATATCTGAGAATTTTAATTTATTACTAACGAAAAATGCTCTCCGAAAACCTAATCCAAATCAATGAACGCATCGCTTCCGCTGCGTCACGCTCAAGTCGTAAGATTGATGAAATCCTGCTCCTTGCAGTGAGTAAAGCCTTTCCCGCGGAAGTCCTTCGCGAAGCTGTCGAGGCCGGCTTGGATACCTTTGGAGAGAACAAGGTTCAGGAGGCCATTGCTAAAATTCCAGAGTTGCCGTCGCATTTGAAATGGCATCTTATCGGGCCGTTGCAAAAAAACAAAATCCGCAAAGCGTTGCCCTGTTTTGATCTGATTCACAGCGTCGATTCACTGACCACCGCGCAGCAAATCGATCGCATTGCGGCCGAAGAAGGGCTTCATCCCCGAGTACTTTTGCAAATCAATATCGCCGCCGATGCCGCGAAACATGGCTTTACAAAAACGGCCATTCACGAGCAATTTGAAACGCTTTTGGAGCTAAAGCGATTGCAAATCGAAGGCGTCATGACGATTCCTGCGTTCGATTCCGATCCTGAAAAAACGCGCCCGTCTTTTGCGAATCTGCGGGAAGTGCGAAACGAGCTGGTCGAAGAATTCGATTGCCCGCTGCCGGAAATATCTATGGGCATGAGCCACGATTTTGATGTCGCGATCGAAGAAGGGGCGACCATCGTTCGCGTGGGTTCCGCGCTTTTTGGAAAACGCAAAAGTACTATTCGATAGGGTATGTTCAACGATCCAACCCTGTTGGATCGTGACGGCATTTCGATCGAATAGGGTACGTTCGTCGACTCAGCCCTGTTGGTTCGTGAAAAATTCAGTCGTCTTTGCTGACGCCTTTTCGGGACCCTTTTTTGTCTGAGCGGAATTGTTTAGCGCGTCGCTTCCGCGCTTTTGAGCCTGGTGATGGTTTGCGCTTTTGAAAGCGAACTCGGGCGGTTTCCCGACCTCGCTCAAGGCGGATTTTTTTGCGATAGGCTTCGATCTGCTCGCATAGCCGCTCGCGGGCAATGATCCGATTTTGAGTCTGGGAGCGCTCGGATTGGCATTGAATCTCGATATTTGTCGGAATATGCCGAAGCGAGACGCAACTGGCAGTCTTGTTGATTTTTTGACCGCCGGGGCCGGAACCGGCGATAAATTTCTCCACAAGTTGATGGTCACGGATGCCCAGATCAGACAGCCGCTTTAGCAAGCGTTCAGGAATTTGGAGGCCGGTTGCCATTGTTCACGTCCACAGTTTCGCACGATGCGGAAGGGAATCAATTAGCCGTCTAATACGAGATGAGTGTAGTATTAGAATTTCGAATGAGGTATGATTTTGACAAAATAAGCGAAGTAAAATAAGGTCTGCTCATAATGAATGCAAACTCCCCCATTAATGTTGTAAAACCCGTCTACGATGACGAAAGTGATGCCAAAGCCCTTAGTGGCATTGCCAATGGTGATCGTGGTTGTTTCCTGCAGTTGCACGATCGCTATGATGGTTTGCTGTTTACCACGATTCAGAAAGTACTGAATGATCGGCAGGATTCTGAAGAGGTGTTGCAGGAGGTTTTTGCGGCTTTGTGGCGCAAGGCGCATCTCTTTAATCAAGGGCGCGGACGTCCAATAACATGGATGGCATCCATGGCTCGAAACCGGGCGATCGACCGACTGCGTTCCAAGCAGCGCCGGGCCCGCTTGCGGGATGAGTTTACCGTCGAACAAGATGTGAACCCTGCGGCAAACGAAGCAATTTCAGGCCCCGAAGCGGCAGATCGTCGGGATAGCTGCGCGAGCGTTCGAATCGCTGTGAAATCACTGACCGATGTGCAACGGGAAGCAATTGAATTGGCGTATTTTGAGGGGATGACGCAGCTGGAAATTGCTGATCGCCTTGGCGAGCCGCTCGGCACGGTGAAAGCCCGCATTCGTCGCGGGATTTCAAAGTTGCGGACCGTGGTTCATAAAAATTGATGCCCGATATTTTCTTTGGGGTTGCCATAAACCATGCTGTCAGTGTTATGCTGCGGCATGGTTATTCCATCGAAGTTTGCATCGAGACAAATTATTATTCTGCTGGTCAGCTGTCTCTTCTCGTTTTTTCAGAATGAGAGTTTGGCTTTGGAGCCTTCGTCTAGAATCGACAGACGGGCGCAGTCGGTCGCTAAATTGCTGAAGCCGGATTCTTTTAAAAAAGGAACTCAAAAAGATCTGGGTGGGGCTCGCGGACAGGCAATTCGATTGATAGAGGAACTAGAGAAGTCGCAGCGAACTGGTAGCGCAGCCCCTGCGTCAATGATTTCGAAGGCTTTCCAATTTCGGGATAAAGAAATTGGGAGAAATCAGGCCATGGTGACAACTCAGTCGCTCATAAGAATGTGGAAAACGGCTGTATCGATGGGGCTTTTCGATGAGAAGGGGAAGTTTAACAGCACAATCAAACGGGGGCGTGGAGCTGGTTCTGACGCAGTGTTTGAATACATCGTCCCGGCGGAAACTGCGCCTGAGTTTACCCGGTATTTGGGAAATCTGAGAATCGTGACTCCTGATGCAATGCGGAAGGGCGGTGACAAGCCGAGCACGCGGGATTTGGCTTTTCTGAATAGTTTAAACCAGGTGAAAAGTGAGGCGGAGACGCGAGGGCGAATGATGGCTCGTGAGAAATCTACCGTTGATCAAATGAATAAAAAATCGACCGGCGACCTTGCAAAACAGAAGGCGGCGAAAGACAAAGCGCTCTACGACGAGGCGGTTGCCGCTGCAGGGGATTTAGTTGACCGACGACCGAGCATTGCGATTGAAGGACGACTGGGAAGTCGGCCAAGTCACGTTAGTAAAAATCGTTATCGTGCGGATTTTGAAGTGATGAATCGATCCCGGCATCCCACGGAGGTTGAGGTCGATTTCTATGTGCTGGGTTTCACGGATAAACTGAACGAAATTTATGTGATGAGGCACGAGAAGGTGAAGCAACAACTCCGGTCCAGTCAGGAACGCGTTCACAAGCTGTGGACGAAAGATGTCAACGCATACAATTTGAAGGTCTGGGAATTGGATGGAAAGCCGATGCAGGGGAAGCGGAAGCTTCACAAAATTATTTACAAGGGCTACATCGCGATTGCGAAATTCAAGGGCGATCCCGTTGGATACGCGGCGAGTGATGCTCGGTTGATGAACTACGCGACAGGTGAAAAGCCTGGTTTGGAGGGCCTTCCGAATTTTTGGTCGGAATAGCGAATTACGCTTTCAGCGTGGCCAAACCAATTTCAGGAGGACAGGCAAATCGAACGGGAATTCCCAATGCGCCGATCCCGCGAGTGACAACGAGGTGAGATTTTTCGCGTTCAAAGAGACCTTCGACGTATTTACTGCCGTGAGTTGGCAAAAACAGAGGCGACAGACCGGGAATGCGGATTTGTCCGCCGTGAGTGTGTCCAGAGGCTTGTAACACTAGGTTGGGCTGGTTTTTGACGAGGTCGAATGCGTCGGGTTCATGCCAGCCAAGAATGACGGGAAGGTCGGTTTTGCTTAAAATCTGAGGTTGAGGGCGCAGGCGCGACACGCTTTCAAAACCAGCGATCGCAAAATCGTTGTATTCGATGAGGTCATTTCGCAAAACGCGAATGCCGTGTTTTTCGAGTTCTGTGGTGACTTTTTTGGGGCCTGAATCGAAATCGTGATTTCCCAGCGTTGCAAAAATTCCGTGGCTGGCCCGCAGGTCGGCGAGAATTTCGGCGAGTGGCTCCACTCGAGTCCAGTCATCGGTCGTGAAGTCTCCCGGCAGCAAAATAATGTCGGGGGCGAGTTCGTTCGTTTTTTCAACCGCGGTCCGGACAAGGCTTTCATCCCCGAAATCATCAAAATGAAAGTCAGAAAGAATCGCGATTTTGAGTCCGTCGAGATGTTTGAATTGAGGCTGCAGCGGCACGGAATAGTTTTCCACCTTTACGAGGCGTCGTTCTAAAAGCGTTGCATAGCCGCCGACTGCCAGGCCGCTGCCAAGCAGGGAGCGCTTGAGCCATTGGCGGCGTCCGGTGGGGAGTTGATCAGCAATTTTGGTGAAAAGTTCGAGAAACATGGGCAATGAATCGACGGACTTTGTGAAACGAATACGAATCACAGGTGAATTTATTGTGAAAAACGCATTTTGCATCGCGCATTTGGTGATTTGAATTTCCACCCATTGGGTTCACGGTAACGTTTCTTCACCAGTTATGCCTCCCAACGAGCTCAATTCGTTTACAGATTTCTGCTACCTCTTCCTCAGTATCGTGCTGGAAGGGGCTCCTTTTATTTTCTTTGGAACGCTGGTTTCAGGAATTATCGACGCTTATTTGCCGCCTGGTCTGATTGACAAGTGGCTGCCGAAAAATAAGTGGCTCGCGGTCATCATGAGTGCCTTGCTCGGCGCGATTTTTCCAGTTTGTGAGTGTGCCATCGTACCGGTTATCCGTCGCCTAATCAAAAAAGGCTTGCCGATTTCTTGCGCGATCACCTACATGCTTGCGGCACCGATCATCAATCCGATCACGATCATCAGTACGATGAATGCGTTCAATGACAGTGCTGGCAAGTCGGAGTTGCTTTCGGCGATGACGAAAGATTCATCACAAGCGTTGTTTGTGACTTCGAGCCGTTTGCTGATCGCGTTCATCGTTACGGTGGGTGTTGGATTTGTGGTGATGAAAATCCGAACGAGTTCGATTTTGCGGCCCTCTTTGATTTCAGAAAAAGAGAAAAGTGATCACGAACACGATCACAGTCATGACGATGCTGGGGAAAAGCCCGACAAATTGGTTCAGGCAATGCGGACGGCGCTTCGCGACTTTGTTGAAACGGCGATGTATTTTACCATTGGTGTCGCAATCACCGCTTTGTTTAAGGCTTACGTGACGGATTCGATGATCATTGCGTTCAACCAGAGCGAATATATCGGAGTGAACTTGATGATGATTCTCGCTTTCGTGCTCAGCTTGTGCAGCACGTCAGATGCATTCATCGCTGCGAATTTCCCCGTGCCTCTTTCTGCAAAGTTAGCATTTCTCGTCTTCGGTCCGATGATGGATGTGAAGCTCGTCTTTATGTATTTGTCGGTCTTCAAAAAGAAGTTCGTTCTTTCTCTGGGCATTGGTTTGTTCATCGCAATCGGAGCTCTGTGTTACGTTTGGAGCGATTACAAACCTGAGGTCAAAAAGGCGGGAGCCTTTCCGGGAGCCGCTTTAATTGAAGATAGCCCTACGATCCAACAGGGTTGATTCATCGAACAGACCCTATTGGATCGTAAAATCGAAAACCACGACGACTGAAATTATGAATTTAAAACGAGCGATGCAGTTTCTCTCTATCTTCGCGCTGATGGTGTGGGGAGGCGTTTTCGTCTATTTTTATCTCACGCCGGCGGAAGACGGCACCGGGCCTTTGATTCAAAAATACGTCAACGCGAATAAGAACTTTGATCTCTGGGTGCTGATCGCTGGGATGGGACTCTTTGTGTTGGCGATTTTCAACGTGATCACTTTCAAGCAAAAGTCAGGCATTTGTAATCACGATCACTCTCATGGAGACGAATGCGACCATGATCACGATCATCAGGATCATCACGATGACCACAGTGATGATGACCACGTTCACACCGAAGCCTGCGATCACGGGCATGACCATGATCACGACCACAGCGACGGTCATGACCATGGTGAAGAACACAACCATGACCACGAGCAGACCACGGCTGGATTGGCATTTTCGATCTTAATCCTCGTCGTTCCTGTTCTGGTGGCTGCGAATTATTCGCAGGGTAAATTCAGCCCCGATTACTTTCGCAAGTTGACGCAAATCGAAAGCAAGATGCGGGCGATGGAAATTGAGAAGAACGGCGGAATCGTCGTTCAGCAAACCACGATGGCTGAGGTTAAAGCGGCCGAGGAGAAGGCGGCTAAGACTGCGGACACGCCTCCGGATCCAAGTAATGAGGCCACCACTGATGTCGCTTCATTTACGATGGAGGATTTGAAGAAAATGGTTCCTCAAAACGATGCGGGAAGTTTCATGCTCGAAGTCCCCGAAATTTATTACACCGCAGGTGACCAGCAGCTGATGAAGGTGCTTGAAGGTGTGCCGGTTGAGTTCACTGCCCAGGTGATGAACGAAACGGTGAACAACGAAGCTGGTAATCGCCTCCGCGCGTTTCGACTGCTGGTGGAGTGCTGCGCGGCTGATGCTCGGCCGATTTCGATGTCGCTGGAATTTAGCGAAAAACCACCAGAGTTCGAAGAGATGGGCTGGTTCAAAATGACCGGCAAGCTCCACTACGCCAAGGAAAATGACGAGTGGGTGCCGATGCTGCGGGTCATGGAATTTAATCAGACCGCTGAGCAGATAGAGATGCTTTACTGAGTTTCTTTAGAATAAGAAAATCGGCGGCGGAACGATTTTCACACCGCCCTGGCCAAAGTCAGTGCCCTCGCTTTCAGCGATCGAGGACACCATGTCCTGTTCGAATTCGATCGTAACGCGACCGGTTTCGACTTGGATATAAGTCGTCGTCTGAAACGGACGGCCAAATTGATCCCGCGCGATAGAGGTTTGGGGAATCCGATCGTAAGTGACGAATTCCAGCGTGTCCGTCCGGCCTTCTTTGGTCACTTTCGAACTGCGCTGATTGGGATCACCAATGGATTGGCAGACTTCAGAAACGGTCATACCAAGGGCCACCTGATTATCTGAAATGAGCTGAGATACGATTTGTTGCCGCTCGAAGTATTTTTTCACATTTTCGTCGAAATCTTTGTTCAATCCGCCCACCGCTGCCTTGCTGATCCAGCCTGCAATTTGTCCCTGCTGAGCACGGCCGCGAACGCGATAGGCTTTGTCACTCACGGCAAGAAGCACTCCTTTCTGATTTCCTTTCATCGTTCCGATCCAGCGTTGGCCGGTCAAATTTGTGTAAGCCGGAGCTTCTTTCGTCATCGTGATTTCGATTTCTTCATCGAGCAATTCCTGCATGTAAACCGCGCCGTCTTCCTTCACCAAATCGCTTTTGCGAGGGTCCTCGCGTTTGATTTCAGCCGGTTTGAACTGCCGATTGACGAATTGAGCATTCGCAATTCCGGTCACGAAAAAGAGGGCAAATGTCAGGGCGAAGGCAAGGAGGGCAGGTTTCATGATTGAGGACAAGCGGTTCAAGCTTTGAGCGTTTGGACGAACGAATTTTATTCTAATTCAGAAAAACTCACAATATTTAAAGAAACCGCGTTTTTGTTTCAGGAGTTGATCAGGATGGCCGCAAAAAAGCGCAAAAGGCGCTAAAAAAACGATGCCTCCGTTTTTGCGACCTTTTGTGCTTTTTTGCGGCTAAAATCTCTCTCCAATTATCAGGAATCACATCCGTGAGAGTCTGTTGACTCGCGGATGTTTTCTGCCATGATCATCTTTCCGAAACCAAACAGATTTTTTAATAACGTGAGTAAAAAGCCAGCTATCCTCGCCCTTGAAGACGGAACCGTCTTTGAAGGGACCGCATTCGGAGCGGAAACAACATCAACCGGTGAAGCGTGTTTCAACACGTCGATGACGGGGTATCAGGAAATCCTGACCGATCCATCTTATCGTGGCCAGATCGTGGCGCTCACCTATCCAATGATTGGAAACTACGGAGTGAACCCGACCGACGCCGAAAGTTCTCAGGTTCATGTTCGCGGATTCGTGATCGAAGAGCTCAGCGAAGTGCACAGCAGCTGGCGTTCTCAGGCATCGTTGGATGATTATTTGAAATCGGCAGGAGTCCCCGGAATCGAAGGAATTGATACCCGGGCAATCACGAAAAAGCTTCGCGAATCCGGGGCGATGCGTTCTGTGATTTGCACAGATGGATCCTTAAATACAGAAACCGCGGTCGAAGCAGCTAAAAATTCTGCTCCGATGGAAGGTTCAGATTTTGTGAAGGAAGTGACGCCTGAAACCGGATACCGGTGGGATCCTGATTCAACGTTGAGCCGGGAGTGGACTATCGTGAACCTGACAGATGGCCGCCCGACTGAAATCGGCGAGAACGGTCAGCATTTTCGTCCGCTTCCAGATCCCAAATATCGGATCGTCGCGTATGATTTCGGGATCAAACGCAACATGCTGCGAAATCTCCGTCAGCATGGATTTGAAGTCGATGTTGTGAACGCTCAAACGCCGGCCTCTGAAGTGCTCGCAAAAAATCCGGACGGCGTTTTCCTTTCAAATGGCCCCGGAGATCCGTCCGCATTGGGATACGTGCACAAAGAAATTCGCAAGATCATCGAGAAAAAGCCGACGTTCGCGATTTGCCTCGGTCATCAAATTTTAGGACACGCCGTTGGTGGAAAAACCTTCAAAATGAAGTTCGGCCATCGTGGCGGCAACCAGCCGGTGAAAGATTTGCGGAGCGGAAGAATTGCTATCACTTCGCAAAATCACGGGTTTGCTGTTGATGATAAATCGCTCCCTGACTTCGTTGAAGTGACCCACGTAAATTTGAATGATGACACCGTCGAAGGAATTCGACATCGTGATTTTCCCGTCTTTTCGGTGCAATATCACCCCGAAGCGGCTCCCGGACCGCACGATGCGTCATATTTTTTCGAAGAATTTGCTAATCTGATTGAACAATCACGCTGAAACCCCTTACAATGCACTCCGCTATGGCTAAAATTACCATCTACGTGCCCGACGAGGCTCCTGTGAAGTACGGCCTCGATGACGAAGCTGAAGTAACCGTGGGTCGTGCCGCCGAAAACGATATCGTGATTGAACACGATTCCATTTCCAGCCAGCACGCCAAATTCGTTAAAATCGACGACCAGTTTCATCTCATTGATCTTGGATCAACGAACGGAACATTTGCCGATGGAGTTGAGGCTGCAAATACACCGCTGCACAACGGAATGCGGGTGATTTTTGGATCCGTCGAAGTTGATTACGAGTGTGACGAATTTGGTGGCGAAGAAGCTGCGCCGGTTAACGAGGCGAACGAAGCCTTTGCTGGCGGAGATTCCGGTGCGACCGGGATTCATGCTGAGATCGGCGAATCGTCCATTCGCCCTCCCGGGTTCAAAGATTTGTCTCCAGTTGAGATTCTCGAGAAGAAAGATTCGCTCGGCCAAATTGCCATGGTCCTTGGCGTTGTCGCTCTTCTTGTTACGGTTGCTCTGGTTGTCGTATCTTTCACGATGCAGGGCTGAGCCAACTATCATACGCAAAGAACCGTTTTTTAACCTTTTGCACGGGCGCTGATCTATCGTAGCAGTCCCGCGCTTTAATTTGTTTTTAACAAGGAAGTTTTATGTCCAATACAGTTGTAATCGGTGCCCAGTGGGGTGATGAAGGAAAAGGCAAAATCGTCGATTGGCTCACAGAGAGTGCCGACGTCGTCGTTCGCCCGCAGGGTGGCAACAATGCCGGACACACAGTGATTTGTGAGGGCAACAAATACGTGCTCCACCTCATTCCATCAGGAATTATTTGGGAAGGCAAAAGCTGCATCATTGGTAACGGGGTTGTCATGGATCCGGTCGCATTGCTCGGTGAGTTTGAGTATTTGAAAGGAAAAGGCATCGAAGTGACGCCTGAGAAACTCAAGATTTCCAATCGCGCTCACCTCGTGATGCCTTATCACCGCGAAATGGATGCCTATCGCGAAGCGAATCGTGGCAATAAAATCGGCACGACGAAGCGTGGCATCGGCCCAACTTACGGAGATAAAATCGACCGCGTGGGATTTCGTCTTCACGATTTGATGGGTGACCCTACAGTATTTTTGGAGCGCTTTTATGCTCAGACTGACAGCTGCAATGTGCTTTTGGAATCTGCGGCTCTCGAGAAAATCGACAAAGAAGTCGAAGGTAAAAAATTGCTCGATGCCGCTGAAGTTCTTCGTCCGTTTGTGGCTGATACCGTCGCCATTCTTCATAGATACATGAAGGAAGGTAAGACATTGCTTTTCGAAGGAGCTCAGGGGACCTACCTCGACATCGACCAAGGAACCTATCCGTTTGTAACGTCGTCGAACACGACCTCCGGCGGAGCTGCTACCGGTTCAGGTGTGCCGCCGCACAGCATCGATCGCGTGGTTGGCGTTTGCAAAGCCTACACCACCCGTGTTGGTGAAGGACCTTTCCCGACCGAAGACGATGATTTTGGCGCAAAATTCCACGCGATGGGTCGCGAATTCGGAGCCACCACCGGTCGGAAACGCCGTTGCGGTTGGCTCGATCTCGTTATGCTTCGTTATGCCGCGATGGTGAACGGATTCGACGAATTGTCCGTCACGATTTTGGATGGCCTCGATGACTTTGATGAAATCCCAATTTGTATTGGCTACGAGTTGAATGGCGAAAAGCTGGACCTTCCACCAGCATCAGCAGATGATTTCGCGGCCGTGAAGCCGATTTACGACACGATGCCCGGATGGAAAACCGACATCACCGCGATTCGTGATGCCAATGAGCTGCCGGCAAATGCCATAGCGTATCTCGACCGTATCGAAGCGGAAGTTGGAGTTCCTGTGAAGTCCATCGGAAACGGCCCTGATCGCGATCAGACATTGCTGAGATAATTTAATCCCATGTCGGACAAAGCCGAGAACGTCCCCGAGCACATCGCTATCATCATGGATGGCAATGGACGCTGGGCGAAAGAACGCGGCCTTCCCCGTGTTCAAGGACATCGGGCCGGCGCTGAATCTGTTCGTGAAGCGGTAGCGGCCTGCAGCGAGTTGGGAGTGAAATACCTGACGCTTTACGCTTTCAGTTCCGAAAACTGGAATCGGCCCAAAGCCGAAGTTGATGCCTTGATGAAATTGCTCGAGCGATTTCTCAAAGATAAAACACCTGAGATATTAAGTAAAAATGTGCGGCTTCAAGCGATTGGTCGCATCGATTTGCTTCCTGAATCTTGCCGCAAGCAGCTCAATAAATCGATCGAGTCGAGTGCCGAAAACGATGGCCTCACGTTGATCCTGGCCCTTAGCTACGGCGGACGTGAGGAGATCATTGATGGTGTCAAAAGCGTCCTCCGCGCCGTTCAGGATGGCCACATTGACGAGGCGATGATCACGCCCGAGCTATTCGATTCCCATCTTTATACGCGGTATTTTCCCGATCCGGATTTGATGATTCGCACCAGCGGCGAGATGCGGATTTCCAATTTCCTACTCTGGCAGCTCAGCTATTCTGAGTTCTACGTCACCAGGAAAAATTGGCCTGATTTTCGTCGCAACGATCTCGAAGAAGCCATCGCCGAATACAACCGGCGGCATCGCCGATACGGGAAGCTTTGAGACGAAGCAACAGGGTTCATTCGCCGAACGTACCCTGTCTGATCGAAACGGCGCCACGATCCAATAGGGTTCATTCATCGAACAGACCCTATTGGGTCGAAAAAATAAAAAACGCCTCGAATCCTAAAAGGACCGAGGCGTCTTATGGATACCCGCTTATGCCGTCTCCGACGGGTTTGAGTCACTATCCCGTTTTCTCAACAGGGCGGGAGTCGCTGCTCGACTTTAGACTTCCAGTGAAGGCCTGACTGCCGAAGCTCAGCTAAACCCCCGATAACATTTCAACGGATCGGACTCAAGGTTGCCGGTTAAGGGCGAACACAGCAGGAAATTTTTGATTTCAGAACCGGGTTCTATGTAAATCTATCTGAATTCTATCGGAAATTTTAATTTGAGGGAATCTAAAAGTTTGGAATGTGCCGCTTCAACTTCTGGAGCTTCGAGCGTCCGTTCCGGAGAGCGATACAGCAATGAATATGCCAGTGACCGCTTATCGGAAGCAAGTTTCTCGCCACTTGAGTCAGCAAATACATCGAACAATTCGACACTCGAAAGGAGCGGTTCGTTCACATTTTGGAAGAATTTTTCAATCTCGATATTTTGCAAATCCACGGGAACGAGCATCGCAACATCACGGGAGCTTCCTGGAAATTTTGGAAGTTCCTCAAACTTAACTTCTTCGCTCAATACGGCCGTCAGTTTCTTCAAGTTGATCTCGGCCACAGAAACGGGTGCTTCCAGATCAAAATCGCGAGCGCGACCGGGCGAAACGAAGCCTGCGAGTCCAACTTTGGCTGCTTTTTTGCCGGAACCAATTTCGATCGAAACGGGGCAAAGCATCCGCTCATCTTCGATCGGCACGAATGAAACGACTTTTCCAGGACAGAGCCTTTCGATCACGGCGCGGAGGTCGAATAAATCCGCCGCCGTTGGTTTGGCGTTGTGCCAGCTTTTCGGGCTGATCCCACCGGTCATGAGCAATCCAAGGTGCTCGTTTTCGACTTCGGCTCCTTTTGGTGTTGCCGTGAAAACGCGGCCGTTTTCGAAAAGTCGGAGGTCAGAATTTCCAAAGCGAACGTTGCGTCCGGCGGAAGCGAGAAGACCGGGAATCAAGCCGGGGCGCAGATAGTCCTGCTCATCATTGAGCGGGTTTTTCAACCGAATCGGCGTCATGCCGCGGTGGTTTGTCGCCACGTCATCTTTGAGCTGTTCGCCGGAAATGAGCTTCAAATTACGAGATTCGAAAAATCCCTGCGCGACGAGCTGAGTTTGCAGCGTGCGCGTAAAATCGTAGCTGGTATCCGCTTTCGACGTCGGAGAGAACCACGAACGCATTTTCGAAGGCACGTTGTCGAGGCCGTAGACACGAGCCACTTCTTCGATGAGGTCGACTTCACGCTCAAGGTCGAGACGATAGGTGGGGATGCGCCACATCGCGTAGGTTCCATCTTTTCCGAAGGAATCCATCCCCAGTAAATGAAGGGTAGATTCGATTTCTTTTTCCGAAATATCGCAGCCCATCAGCTTGCGGACGTTTTCGTTATCCAAGCCGACCGGCATAGTCGAATACGTCGCCTTGCCGGCAGTCACGATGGAATCTTCCGCTGTTCCGCCTGCCACTTCGAGAATCAATGCGGTCGCCATTTCAGACGCGCCGATGATTTGATGCGGGTCAACTCCACGCTCGAAACGATAGCTGGAATCACTGCTCAAATTCAACGAGCGGGACGTCCGGCGAATCGAAGAGGATTCAAAATACGCAGCTTCCAGTAAAATGTCAGTCGTGGTTTCAGTGACCCCGGAGTTGTCGCCGCCCATCACTCCGCCAAGTGCGAGCACTTTTTCGGAATCGGCGATCACGACATTTTCGCTGTTCAACGTGTAGGTTTCGCCATCGAGCGCGACGAATTCTTCACCGTCTTTCGCATCACGAACTTCGATACCACCACTCAATTTCGCGAGGTCAAACGCATGCAACGGCTGGCCCATTTCCATGAGCACGTAGTTGGTGATGTCGACGATGTTGTTGATCGGACGCAGACCAATCGACTCGAGCTTTTGCTTCAGCCAATCAGGAGAAGGTCCAACCTTCACGTCGCGAATCCAGCGACCGGTATAAAACGGTGCGTTTTCAGAAGTGATTTTGATTTCATCATCCGTCGCTGTTTTGGGCGAAGCGGAAACACCACCGTAGTGAGATTTTCCTTTCAGGTCCTTTTTCGTGAGAACCCGAAGCTCGCGCGCGACTCCAAGATGGCTCAGGCAATCCGGACGGTTCGGCGTGATTTCGAGAACGAAGACAGCGGGATAAGCCTGCGCCATTGGCGTTCCCGGAACGAGATCCGTCGGCAAAATCATGAGGCCGTCCGCATCATCGGTCAGTCCGATTTCTGACGCGGCGCACATCATTCCGTGAGACTCAACGCCGCGAAGGACGCCTTCTTTAATTTCAAACGTTTTGCCATCGCCCGCATCCAAGACGCAGCTGGGGAGAGCCACAGCAACTTTGTCGCCGACCTTAAAATTTTTCGCGCCGCAGACAATTTGCCGGGGCGTTCCCGTGCCATCATTCACGCGACAAACCGAAAGTTTATCGGCGTCAGGATGTTTATCGGATTTCAGGATTTCGCCAACGACCAAGTGATCAGGGAGCGAGTGAATTTCTTCGACTTCGATTCCCGAAAACGTCAGCAGGTCGCTGATTTCTTCGATGGAATGCTGTGAGAGATCGATGTGATCATTGAGCCAATTGAGTGAAACTTTCATTCTTAAAAGTGGGCTAAAAAATTATGCAAATTGACCGAGGAACCGAACGTCGTTTTCAATGAGTAATCGCAAGTCGGGAATTCCGTAGGTGATCATGGCGAGGCGATCGATGCCCATGCCGAATGCGAAGCCGCTGATCTTCTTGGGTGAATACTCCTTGTCATCGCGAGTTTTTCCGACGGAGTCGAACACGGCAGGATCGACCATGCCGCAACCGGCGATCTCGATCCATTTGGCGGCTTGGCCTTTGATTTCGAGTTTCACATCGACCTCAAAACTAGGTTCGGTGAATGGGAAAAAGTGAGGGCGGAAACGAACTTCCACATCGCCGAACATTTCCTGGAAGAAAAATTCGAGCGTTCCTTTCAAATCGGCCAGCGTGACGTCTTCATCGACGTAAAGACCTTCGAGCTGGTTGAAAACAGGGAGGTGAGTCGCGTCGACTTCATCCCGGCGAAACGCGCTTCCCGGAGCAATGATCCGAATCGGTGGTGGCGTCGTTTCCATCGTCCGAACTTGCACGGATGAAGTGTGGGTCCGCAGCAGTTTTCCGTTTTCGAAATAGAACGTGTCACTCTCGTTTCGAGCGGGGTGATCAGTCGGTGTGTTCAGCGCATCAAAGCAGTGCCATTCCGTTTCGATTTCGGGCCCTTCCGCGAGCGAGAATCCCATACGGCGAAGTACCGAAATCGCGTTGTGCTGAACCTGCGTCAGTGGATGAAGCGCTCCCTGTGGAATCGGGCGGCTCGGCAGACTGGCGTCGATGCCATCAAAAGCCGCTGCATCTTTCGCATTGGTCAAAGCCGTGTTTTTCTCGTCCAACGCCTCGGTGATCGCGGTGCGGACTTCATTCAGCTTTGCGCCGACCGCTGGCTTGTCTTCCTTTGCGACATCACGCATCCCACCGCTGGCTGCAGCGAGTTGGCCTTTTTTGCCGAGAAATTTTACGCGAGCGCCTTCCAGTTCCGCTTCCGTAGAATGGCTGGAAATTTCCGCGAGGGCATCGTTTTTGAGTTGTTCGAGAGCGTCGAGCATGGTCCGCCTAAAAAACGACTCAATAGGGTTGAGTCAACGACTCAATGGCCGCAAAAACAGAAATTAATCCGGCCGGATTCTGGATCAATCCCGCGACTGCGGACGCGCTGGCTGGAGCGGCGCAATCGGCTCAAAATTACGGACCTGCATCTCAGACGGAGCCATTGGAATCGGGCTCGTCGGCACCTGCTTTTGTTGCATCATCTGCTGATAGGCAACGAGTCGGTTGTAGTGACCTTCCACACGATCTTGAAACCATTTCCACGTTGCCTTCGGCTGGCCTTTATCCATCAGGAAGTGCGGGCAGTTTTTGTTCGGCGTACTGTATCCCCGCCGCGGCCAATGGTAATGCGGAACTATATTTTGAATCGGAATATTGTGCTCCATCATCAAAGATGCAGCGAGTTTCGCCGTGCGATCAATCGTTCGCGCCTGGTTGTTGCCCTTGTGCTCACACATTTCGATCCCGATCGATTCGCGATTTCCCTGACCATCAAAATCCGCGTGTTCGCCGCGCTCGTTGGTTGGAATGTGCTGGATCGCCGTGTTGTCCTGGACCGTGTAATGCCAGCAAAGATAGCCGCAAACACCGCCCTTCAGAGCGCCTCTTTTCAGCGCCTTTGCATGAGCAAACGCATCGCCTGTATAATTCTGCGTGCTGTGAATCGTGATGAAACGCGGCGTCATCGGACGATCGAGACGTCTACCAAAACGGCCTTTTTGAATCATGTCCTTTTTGATCCGGACTTCCTTTCTCATCTTGCCGGGATCAGTTGGCCCCTGCGGAATAGCTCCAAGCTGCTGCTCCCACGATTTTCCACGACCGCTACTGGCACACCCCGGAAGAATCATCGTCATGAAAATTCCCACGGCTGCTAAAATTGCAACAGGGATCATAGTTTTAAGATTTTTCGACTTAAGCATCAGTTTGCGTGCGTTTTTCTTAAAAATCGCTGCGAAATGTAAGCGATGTAAAGGAAATTGGGAAATAATTTTCAGGTCGCGTGATCGAGGGGTAGTCGAGGCCGTCATAAAAATATATTCATCGACAGGTGAATTTTCAGGGATGTTCATGAATTGATCAATTTATCGATGCCCCTTTTTCTTCCGAAGACCCGCATTCGCGGGCGTGACACGGTTCGCGATTTTTTCTAGGATCGTCTGCATGAGAAAAATCGCCCTGTTCCTGATTGCGACTGCCTTTTTTGTCGGCCCGGTTGTTGCGCAAAGCCTGCCGGCAACGCCTGATGGCGAGCGTCCGAAGGATGTGCGGCTTGAGGCTCCGGTGACGCTGCATGGGTATCATCCGTTTCGTATGGTTGCTTCAAAAGCGGAGTGGGAAATTCGGCAAGAGCAGATTGTGCGGCGAATGGCGGTGGGATGCGGGTTGTGGCCTCAGCCAACGAAAACGCCGCTAAATGTGGTGGCTCACAAAAAAATCGACAAGGGCGATTACACGGTGGAGGCGGTGTTTTTTGAATCGATGCCGGGTCATTTTGTGACGGGCAGTTTGTTTCGACCAGCGGGGGATTCGCTGAAAATAGGTGAGAAAAACGGGAAGCGACCGGGAGTTCTCTGCGCGCACGGGCATTGGAAAGATGCACGTCATGCTCACAAAACGGAGGCGGCGGCGAAAAATGAAATCCGAATCGGGGGCGAGCGTTTTTTGAATGCGGGAATTTCGCTGCATCAAGCGCGGTGCGTTCAGCTGGCGCGGATGGGGTGCGTGGTTTTTTTCTATGACATGCTGGGCGATTCGGATTCGGATCAGTTTCTGGAACACCGGCGGGGGCCGCGTCCGGAGGCCAGTGGCGATGCGATGGGCGATTGGGGCTTTGTTTCTAAAAATGCGACGGCTCGCCTGCAAACGAATTTTGGTCTGCAAACGTGGAATAGCATTCGCGCGCTGGATTTTCTATCGGGGCTGGACGGGATCGATTCGGAGCGGATTTTGGTGACGGGTGCGAGTGGTGGCGCGACGCAAACGATGATGGTCAGTGCGCTGGATCAACGGGTCACGGCGTCGTTTCCGTGCGTGATGGTTTCGACGGCGATGCAGGGCGGTTGCACGTGTGAGAACACGCATTATCTGCGCATCGGGCAGGGAAATATCGACATCGCAGCGGCGGTGGTGCCTCGTCCGCTCGGGCTGACGGCGGCGGATGACTGGACGATTGAGCTTGAGGAAAAGGGGCATCCCGATTTGGTGAATCTCTACAAACTGGTCGGGGCGCCGAAGAAATACGAAGGGCATTTCGACATCCATTTTAAGCACAATTACAATCACGTTTCGCGGACTCACATGTATCAATTTGTGAATCAGCACTTCGGTTTGGGATTGGAGTCTCCGGTTTTGGAGCGCGATTTTGAATTGCTCGATGAAGCAGATCTGACGGTTTTTGATGAGAAACATCCCAAGCCATCGGGCGATCAAGTCGGGCTGCCTCACGAAAAATCGTTGAACCAATGGTGGGCGGAGGACTCAGATGCGCAGCTGAAAGCGCTTTTGAATCCGGCAAGCGCGGATGATTTTGCGAAAACGAAATCGGTCATTGGCGGTGCGGTTGATGTGATGATCGGTCGTGATTTGCCAACGAGCGATGAAGTGAATTTTGGACTGGTCGGAAAAGAGCAGCGAAATGGATTTCTCGAATTGAGCGGGTTGATCGGCAATGACACGCACGGCGAAGAAGTTCCCGCAGCGTTTTTGTATCCCGAAAACGGGTGGGAAGGTCACGTGGTGATTTGGCTGTCGCCTGACGGAAAGGCGGGGCTTTTTGATAAGCTAGGAAGTCCGAGCGAACCGATTCGCAAGCTGCTGGATCGTGGAATTGCGGTGATGGGGCTGGATCTTTTTGCGCAGGGTGAATTTCTAAATCCGGGGGAGACGCCGGAAACAGCTGGGCAAAACCCCGAGATTATTTTTTCAAAAAAACAGGACACGGAGCTGCCGAAAGACAGCTGGCAGCGTTCGCCAGTTTATTATTACGGCTACAATCACAGCACGTTTTCCCGTCGCGTTCACGATATTCTAACGGCGGTCGCGTTTGCAAAAAACAACGAAACCTGGGCGGTGAAAAAGATCTCGCTGGCAGCACCGAAAGGAACGGGTCATTGGGCAGCAGCGGCTCGGGCGGTAGCGGGTGGCGACGTGATCCAAAAAGCGTGGATCGACACGAGCGACTTTCGTTTTGCAAAGCTGAAGACTCACTGGGATGCCGATTTTCTTCCCGGAGCGGTGAAATACGGAGACGTTGCCGGATTTCTCGTGCTGAACGCGCCGTATGAAACTGCGCTGATCGACAGCGACAAGGCGTTGGTCGATGAAATGAAAAGTGCGGCAGCTAAAGCGGGCGGAAGCATCGTCGCTCCCAAGGATCCCGTTGCGTATTTTGCGGAGTGATCACACAAAAACTGAAGCCACAAGGAGTCCGACCGTCGTCAACGTGACGGCGATCCATCCTGCGGTGAACCAGATTCGGCGTTTTGCGTTTCCTGATTCGATGTTCAGTGCTGTGCGATACAATTCCCAGGGAACGAACAAGAATCCTGCGATTGCTCCGTGGGGTTCATTTCGGGTTTCGTTTTTCAAAGGACAAAAATGCGGGGCAATCCGCGTTTTGACAGTTACAATCCCGAAACCAGTTTGTAGCACCATTTTGTTGTGACCATTGCGTTTTCAGTTTTAGGAATTTTGCTTGCCACCGTGATTTTTTTGATTGCGCGGAAAGTTCGGATGAAGTCGGAGCGGCGAAATCTCATCGCGACGCCGTTGCCAGCAAAATGGCAGGCGATTCTTGCAAAACGCTTTCGGATTTTTAACCAGTTGCCGGCCCCCCTTCGCTCGCGGCTTTCGGGAATCATGCAGGTTTTTCTCGATGAAAAGAGTTTCGAAGCCTGCGGTGGGTTGAAAGAAATCACGGATGAAATTCGTGTCGTGGTCGCCGCTCAGGCCTGCCTGCTGTTGGTTGGCTTGAAGAAACACGGCTATTTTCCCCGGCTGCGATCCATTTTGATTTATCCCGGTGCGTATCGGGATCGCCGGCGGCGCACGTTCGATCTCAGCGACGATGATGACGATCACGTTCGGTTGGGGGAGTCGTGGAATTCAGGTTCAGTCGTGCTTTCCTGGGAAAATGTTCTCGCCGGAGCCGCGCGCGATGATGACGGAATGAACGTCGTTTATCACGAATTTGCTCACCAGCTGGATCAGGTCGATTCGTCGGCTGATGGAGCTCCGCCGCTTCCTCAGCGTGGTGATTATTCAGAATGGGCGCGGGTTTTCAGCCGTGAATACGAAGAACTCGTTAAAGCCACCAATGATCCCCAGTCCCACCCCAAGCCGCTTCTCGATACCTACGGCGCGACCAATCCGGCAGAATTTTTTGCCGTTTCAACGGAGACGTTTTTTGAAATGCCGCATGATTTGAAAGAAGAGCACCCTGAATTATTCGAGCAGCTGGCGAAGTATTTTGGAGTGAACCCAACGGATTGGATGGAATCATGAGTTCGGTAAATGAATACGGGCAACCGATTAGCAATTATCTTTCAGAATGGGAGGCGCCGCCGTTTCCTGAAAAGGAAATCATTGAAGGTCAATTTTGCCGACTGGAACCTTTGGATGCGGTTGCCCATGCAGCGGGGCTTTTTGGAGCGAATTCGATCGATGTAAATGATGCGAGCTGGACCTATTTACCGTATGGGCCGTTTGGTGACTTTATGGAGTTTGAGAAGTGGATCGAAATGGTTGCTGTAGAAGTGGATCCCCAGTTTTATGCCATCATTCAGAAATCGACGGGGCTGACTGTTGGAATTCTCAGTTATCTCCGAATCGAGCCACACGTTGGTAACATCGAGGTTGGGCACATTCATTTTTCGAAGTTTGTGAGAAAGACTCCTGCCGCGACGGAGGCCATTTTTCTACTGATGAATCGCGCTTTTGAGCTCGGTTATCGTCGATTTGAATGGAAATGCGACGCCCTGAATACTCCTTCGTGTCGTGCCGCTGAGCGTTTTGGTTTTTAGTTCGAAGGCATTTTTCGACAAGCGACCATCTACAAAAATCGCAATCGAGATACGGCGTGGTATTCGGTAATCGACTCGGATTGGCCCGTGTTGAAAGCAGCGTTCTTGCAGTGGTTACATCCCGACAATTTCGACAAGGATGGAAACCAGCGCGTTTCCCTACGAGAACTGACGGGCGCGGGCGGCAAGTGACTCGGTTTCCGGAAAGAATCCAAAAAACCAGCGCTGGAATTCAGCCGTTCTTCGCGGTATGACGTAACTGCACACGCGAACACACGTCTCACAAAAATGCCTCCTGCTGCCAAGAAAAAGAAATCCCCGGTCACGAAGAAAAAGGCTGCTCCACGGAAGAAGACGGCCAAGCTGAAAGTGGCTACCGGCGATGTGATTGAGGTGCGTGGTGCGCGGCAGAATAATTTGAAGGGAATCGATCTGGATGTGCCGCTGGGGAAATTCGTTGTGGTCACGGGTCCAAGTGGTTCAGGAAAATCCAGCTTCGCTTTTCAGACACTGTATGCGGAAGGGCAACGCCGCTACGTGGAAACCTTTTCGCCCTACACGCGGCAATTTTTCGACCGGATGGACAAACCGCAGGTCGATGCGATCAACGGTATTCCGCCGGCGATTGCAATTCAGCAGCAGAATGCGGTCAAGACGACGAGGTCAACCGTGGGAACGATCACGGAGATCAACGACTACCTGAAACTGCTCTTTCCTCGCCTTTGTAGGGGTTATGATCCGGAGACGGGCGAAGAAGTCGAGCCGGATTCACCTGCGACGATTTTGCGGAAGTCAGCCGAGCAATTTGGAAAAGAAAAACCGCTTCTCGTTCTGTTCGGAATCACTGTTCCAGCAGAAACCAAAGTCGCGGAGTTTTTCGAATTTCTGCAAGCTCAGGGTTACCTTCGCGTCTGGATTTTTGGCGAAGCCTACCGGGTGGATGCTCCGAAAAAATACAAACGCAAAGCGCTGCCAGCAGTTGTCGATGTAATTCAGGATCGCGTTGCTTCGGGAAAGAAAACGCGATTTCAGGAAGCTGTCGAACGCGCCCTCGATTTGGGTAAAGGCCGCATCACCATTGTTGAGCCAGAGAAGGGCGACCGTCGTGAGTTTTCACGCGGCTGGCATTCTCCGGGAAGTGATGTCGAGCTGCGTCCGCCGACTCCGGGTCTGTTCAATTTCAATCACCCCCTCGGCGCTTGTCCTGAGTGTCGTGGTTTTGGAAAAGTCGTCGGGATCGATATCGATAAAGCGATCCCTGACAAGTCGCTTTCGATTGCTGAGGGATTGGTAAAAGCGTTTCAAGGTGATCGTCACGCCGAATGTGAGGAAGACCTAGAGCGTTGTGCGCGTCAGCGTGGGGTCAGTTTTGTGCAGCCGTTCGATGAAATGTCGAAGGAGGATCAGGACTGGATCGTCGATGGTGATGGCGGTGATCCTGAGATCGCCTGGGAAATGAAAAGCTGGTATGGCGTGCGAGGATTTTTCGATTGGCTCGAAGCACGCGCCTACAAAATGCACGTGCGGATTTTTCTGTCGCGCTACCGCAGCTATACCACGTGTCGTGTTTGCAAAGGCGGACGCCTTCAACCGGAAGCCCTGAATTTTAAAGTCGAAGGGCGAACGCTACCTGAATTTTGGAAGCTCTCGATTGATGATCTACTCGCCTTTTTAGAAAGGCTCAATGCCCGCGAAGGCGATCGAACCGGCGAAATGTTGCTCGACGAAGTTCGCAACCGGCTGCGCTTTTTGCAGGAAGTCGGGCTCGGCTATTTGAATTTGGATCGGCCGACTCGGACGCTCAGTGGCGGAGAAACCCAGCGGGTCAATCTGACGACTTGTCTTGGAGCAACCTTGACCAGCACGCTATTTGTCCTTGATGAACCGACGGTTGGATTGCATCCACGAGACGTCGGAAAGCTAATTGGCGTGATGAATCGGCTACGCGATTTAGGAAATACCCTCGTCGTTGTGGAGCACGAAGAAGCGGTGATTCGCGCGGCGGAACACTTGATCGACATCGGTCCGGGGCGCGGAGAATTGGGCGGCGAATTGGTTTTTGATGGCGTCTTCACCGACAAATGCAAAGCAATCACAGGGCAGAATTCGCTGACTCTGGACTACTTGCAGGGACAACGAACAATCGAGGTCCCGAAGAAGCGGCGGAAGCCGAGTGACTGGATCAACATCACGCGGGCGACTCAACACAATCTAAAGAAGATCGACGTGGATATTCCGCTTGGCGTTTTTTGCTGCGTCACAGGTGTTTCTGGCTCCGGAAAATCGACGCTGATTCATTCGGTGCTTTTTGAAAACCTTAATAGCGCATTCGACAACGCTTCCGAAAACGAGCCGGGCACCTGCAAAAAGGTGACCGGCGCGGAGAAAATCGCAGAAGTCGTGATGGTTGATCAGGCGCAACTTGCGCGAACTCCGCGATCGACTCCGGCGGTTTACACGGGCGTTTTTGAAAACATCCGCAAGCTCTTCACAGAAACGCCTGACGGTAAAAGTCGCGGAGTAACACCAGGCTATTTTTCATTCAACTCCGGGGCGGGCCGCTGCGAACGCTGCATGGGAAATGGCTACGAGAAAGTTGAGATGCAGTTTCTCTCCGACCTCTACGTGACCTGCCCCGAATGCGAGGGAAGGCGCTATACGCCTGAAGCGATGGAGATTTTGCTCGAAGGAAAATCGATTCACGACGTTCTCAAAATGACGGTCAGTGAAGCGATTGAATTTTTCTTTGCGATCCCTGATCGGAAAGCTGCGAAAGCGGTCACGGGCATGCAGCTACTTGCCGAAGTGGGACTTGGATATCTGCGTTTGGGCCAGCCGCTGAACACGCTCTCCGGCGGAGAAAGTCAGCGCCTGAAATTAGTTGGCCATTTGCTTTCCAAGCCAAAACGAACCAACAGGGTTGGTTCAGCGAATGAACAGGGTTCGATCGAAAAAGGCTCGCTTCTGATTTTTGACGAGCCGACAACCGGACTTCATTTTGACGATGTGGCGATGCTGCTAAAAGTTTTTGAACGGCTGGTCGAAGCCGGTGATTCGGTATTGGTGATTGAACACAATCTCGACGTGATGAAATGCGCGGATCACATTATCGATCTCGGCCCTGAAGCTGGGGTGAACGGCGGTGAGTTGGTCGCTGCGGGGACGCCTGAAGAAATTGCCAAGGCTTGGATTTCGCACACAGGTCGTTTTCTCCGCACCGTATTGCCGAAGTCGTATGCTAAAAAATCCAGCGCAAACAAACTGGCGATGGTGGCCGAGCCTAAAATTGTTCAAGCATGGAAGGGTGATGAAAAAGCCCAAAACTCGATTCAATTGTATGGCGCTCGCGAGAATAATTTGAAGAATGTTAGTGTCGCGATTCCGCGTGATAAATTTGTAGTCGTGACTGGCTTGAGCGGTTCAGGGAAATCGACGCTCGCGTTTGATATTCTGTTTGCTGAAGGCCAACGGCGCTTTCTCGATAGTATGTCGACGTTCGCTCGGCAGTTTGTCGAACAGATGGAAAAACCGGACATCGATCACATCGAAGGCTTGCCGCCGACGGTTGCGATTGAGCAGCGGATTTCACGGGGCGGTGGAAAATCGACCGTGGCGACGGTTACGGAAATTTGGCATTTCCTTCGCCTGCTGTATGCCAAAGTCGGAACCCAGTTTTCACCTGATTCTGGGCTCGCGGTTGAGAAACAGAGCGTTACTTCAATTGTGAGTCGGCTTCGAGCGGAGGCGAAAAAGTCGAAACGAGAATTGAAAATCATGGCACCGCTAATCAAGGCGCGAAAGGGTTTTCACACCGAGGTTGCAGATTGGGCGGCTCGCCAGAATTTTGAAACGCTGCTAGTCGATGGCGAATTTAAAGAGGTGGAAGGTTTTCAGAAACTGGCTCGTTTTAAGGAACACACCATCGATGTCATCATCGGAGACGTGACGGCTAAGACGAAGCCGGAAGACGTTCGTGAGATGCTGGAAACGGCGCTGCGCATTGGAAAAAACACGGCGCGATACATTGATGCCAAAGGCGATATTCAAGTAGCCAGCACTCAGATGAGTGATCCCGAGACGGGGCGTTCGTTTGAAGAGCTGGATCCACGGCTGTTCTCCTATAACTCACCGCATGGCTGCTGCCCGACGTGTCGCGGCTACGGTTCAGTTGAGAAAAAGCCGACGATGTCCGATGAACGCGATGCCGAAAGTCAGCTCGATGCGGAGCTCCGCGAAGAGCGCCGCCGTTCGCGGACTCGATCAAAGATTGAAACGAAAATCTGCCCGACTTGTGAAGGGGCGCGGCTCAATGAAGTCGCTAGATTTGTTCGGGTGTGTGATCAATCGATTAATGAAATTGCGGCGCTATCCGTCATCGATGCAAAGACGGTGATTGATGAATTTGAATTCAACAAAGAGCACAAACTGATCGCACGCGACATCTTGCCCGAGATTTCGCAGCGCTTGAAATTTCTTACCGAAGTCGGCCTCGGCTATCTGCAATTGGATCGATCCGCGACGACGTTGAGTGGCGGGGAAAGTCAGCGGATTCGACTTTCGGCGCAGCTGGGCTCGAATCTTCGGGGCGTGCTTTACGTTCTTGATGAACCAACGATCGGGCTTCATCCACGGGATAACGACAATTTGTTGAAGACGCTTTTGGAATTGAAGGACAAAGGGAATTCGCTTGTCGTTGTTGAGCATGATGAAGACACCATGGCGGTGGCCGATCATTTGATCGATCTCGGGCCGGGGGCAGGGCAGCACGGCGGGGAAGTAGTCTGGAATGGTTCGTTGAAGAGCAAATCGGCGGCTTCGAGAAAGAAATCTCCAACCTTGATGGCGTTGGATAATCCGATCAAACACCCGATGCGGGGTGAGCGTCGCAAACTCCCGGGGAAGACTTCGAAAGACGGCTGGATCAAAATTTCGGGTGCAAGTGCAAATAATCTGAAAAAAGTTTCCGCGCGAATTCCGATTGGCAGTCTCACCGTGTTGTCCGGTATTTCGGGATCAGGCAAATCGAGTTTGATGCGTGGGGTGTTGCGCCCCGCCATTGAATCGGTCGTGAAGAAAAAACTGACACCGTCAGACAAAGCACGGCCTAAAACCTGGAAGACAATTTCCGGTGGGATCGAACGTCTCGAAACGGTTTACGAAGTGGATCAATCGCCCATCGGAAAAACCTCACGATCCACCCCGGCAACTTACGTGAAAGTCTTTGATGAGATTCGTAAGATGTTCGCGAACCTTCCTGACGCCAGAGCGCGTGGCTACACGGCGTCGCGTTTTTCGTTCAACACCGAAGGCGGGCGTTGCGAGCCGTGCAAAGGAAACGGTCAGATCAAGTTGGAGATGAATTTTCTTCCGACCAGCTACATCAAATGTGAAGAATGCCACGGACGGCGATTCAATGATCCAACGCTCGAAGTCGAATACAAAAATAAGTCGATTGGCGATGTCATGGACATGTCGATTGCGGAAGCTGCTGAATTTTTCTCCGGTCATCCGAAAATTTCGCGGACGCTGGGATTGATGAATGACACTGGTTTGGGCTATCTGAAGCTAGGTCAGCCAAGTCCAACCGTTTCCGGTGGCGAGGCGCAGCGAATCAAACTCGTTAGCGAATTGACGCGTGGCGTTGGCCGGGCGGATCACGCGCGGCTTCGCGAAAACCGGAAACCGAAAAGTAACGTGTATCTAATCGAAGAGCCCAGCATCGGACTTCACATGTCGGACGTGAAACGGCTTCTCGAAGTGCTTCATCGACTCGCGGATGATGGTCACACGGTTGTTGTTATCGAGCACAATCTCGACATCATTGCCGAGGCCGATTACCTCATCGATATTGGCCCTGAAGCTGGTGATGCAGGCGGTGTCATCGTTGCCGAGGGAGCGCCGGAAGAAGTTGCGAAATCGAAAGAAAGTCGAACGGCTCCGTTTTTGAAAAAGGCGCTGAAATGATAGTCGGCATTGACAAGGTCCTGCCAAAAAGGGGTTTCTTAAATTCATGAACCGTTTCTACAAGTCAACGTTGGCGATTATTGTTGTGGGTATGTTGTTCACCTGCGCTAACGCGGAAGAACGGACTTGGACAAATAAAGCAGGGAAATCGATGAGCGGTTCGCTTGCCGGTTTCACTAGCGCGGGAGTGGATGTAGTTGTCGGAGGAAACCGGATTGAAATTCCGCTGAAAGATCTCTCGAAGGCGGATGTTGATTACATCGAAAAGAGGCGAGACAATTGGCCGATTGAACTGGATGCGAAGACGTTAAAGGTGAAAAGCAACCAGACCGGAACCAAATTAGATCAGCGACAAATCCAAGTTCATCTAAAAGGTGGGGCGGGCCGCGAACTTAATGTGCAGCTGAACTGGATCGGTGATGGAGGAAATTCAGCAAAGTATAGGAAATTTAAATCAGTGACCCAGAAAGTGAAGGTCGATGGGGCCACGATGTTTAAAATTACCTACAATCGGAAAGGCAAGTTCTCTCGAAATTATCGGGGCTACGCCGTTCGGGTGACGAATGCGGCAGGCGATGCGCTTGGGGAAACTGCCAGCCAAGTGCCGTTTATTCGGTTTTTGCCGGCTCAAAAGTAAAATCTGATTAATCGTCAAAACCGATCAAACAGGGTTGATTCGTCGATCAGATCCTGTTGATTCGTAGTGATGAAAAATTTCTTGGTTGCTTTGATTTCCCTTTTCTCCGTTTCGGCGGTTGCGGGGCCGCATGTTGTTTTTGTGATCGGCGAAAAAGAATACAAAACCGAAGAATCACTGACTGAATTTTTCGAGTCTGAATTGAAGCCAGCGGGATACACGGCGACTTTTTTCACGGCTCCACCCGAAGGCGACAAGCGGAATGATTTTTCCGGATTAGCCGAAGCGTTGGAAAAAGCAGATGTCGTGATGGTAAGCACGCGGCGTCGGGCTCCGGCGGCTGCTGATATGGCGGCGCTGAAAAAATTTGTTGCAGACGGCAAGCCGCTCATGGGAATTCGCACAGCGAGTCACGCTTTTCATTTGAAAGATAAGCCGATTCCAGAAGGTCATGCGGTCTGGGAAGAGTTCGATCCGGAAATTTTGGGCGGAAATTACACGGGGCATTACCGCGATGAGCCTGCGCCCGTAATGGTCGTGAAAGGTTCTGAGAAGCACTCCATTCTTGTGGGTGTAGGAAAATTGCCAGCCACAACCAAGCTCTACAACTCTGATCCATTGAAGTCGACTGCGACCGGATTGTTGATTGCTACGGTCGAAGGTAAAAAACCTGAGCCGGTCGCGTGGACAAACGAAGTTGGAGAAAACAAAGCGAAGGTCTTTTACACCTCGCTTGGCTTGGTGGAAGAGTTCGAAGACACTGAGTTTCGAAAATTGTTGAAAAACGCCTTCGCATGGGCAGTGGCGAAATGAATTTAAATGACGTTCGCCACCTATTGCTCGCGCAGTCGGTTGAAGAATCCGATTCGAGCGGGACGGTTTTACCGGATGCGGAGCGAGAGCTTGCGTCGAATGCAGCGGGTGCTCCGTTGGCTGAATCCGCTTCGGAAAAAAAGCAGCAGTCGTTTTTGATTCGTCGGGCTGAGCGAGTCGTTAGTTTTTTGGAGCCTCGATTTCCATCAATCGCAGCTGCCGTAAAAGGAGCGCCCCTGGGACGATTTCGATTGTTTTCATTGGGCGTAATCATTGCCGCGCTAGTCGTCGGATTTCTCACAAACGAGCTGGGGATTCCGGGCAAAATTAACATTCTCTCATTTCCTCTGATCGGAATTGTCTTGTGGAATTTCGTCATTTATTTGCGTGAAATTTTCGGGCTGTTTCGCGGTAAAAAAGAAGGCGCAACGAATGTTGGATCGTTGGGGCGCTGGCTGGCGGCGAGTCCATTTTCCGATAAGCAAAATGCTGATGATGAAACGAGCGACGAGCCGGTTGAGATTCGTCAATCGGTGGCCCTTTTCCGAAAGAACTGGTTTCGGGCGCTGATGCCAGTGATGACCGCACGGGTGAAATCGCTGCTTCATTGTGCGGCGGCTCTTTTGGCCGTGGCGGCGATCGGCGGCATGTATGTCAAAGGGCTCGCCAACGAATACAATGCGGTGTGGGCGAGCACTTTTTTTACGGCAGAAACGTTACACCCTTTTCTCAAGGGGGTTCTCGGGCCAGCTTCCGCAATCTCCGGAATTGCATTGCCGGATTTAGATCAGCTCACGGTGATGAAAAATTCACCCACCAACGAAGGGGAAAACGCGGCTCGCTGGATTCACTTGTATGCCGTCACGACGGCCGTTTTTGTGATTCTGCCCCGACTGGTTCTGGCTTTCATTTGGAAAGGACGATCCAAGCTTCGCGAGAAAATAATTCCATTTCGTTCCTATGCGCCGGCCTTTTTTGATCGGCTTCTCGCTGTTTCCATGGGCGACGCGCTGAAGATCGCAGTGCTGCCTTATGCTCATAATCCGTCGGCAACGATGCGACACAAAATCCAAAAAGATGCTGAAGATATCATCGGTGGGGCTGTAAAATTGGAGTGGATGAATCCGATTGCTTTTGGAGAGGAAGATGAAGGTTTTGCTTTTGAACGATGGCCGGCAGATTTGATCGTCGCGTTCAATTTTGCATCGACTCCGGAGAAGGAGACTTATGGGGCGCTCCTGAAAAACATCGGGCAATCTGTCCGGGAATCTGAAGGAACGACTCATCTTCATTTATTTCTCGATGCTGAATCTTTTGATCGGAAAGCGGACTCGTTCGCTGATTTTGAGCAACGTAGAGAAACCCGACTGGCAGGCTGGCGCGAATTAGCACCGGCCGAATTCGGCGAAGCGCTTCATGTGACTTCTTCTAGCAAATCGAACGTCTAAAAGGACCGCGAAGTCTGCTTTGCGACACTTGAATTATCATGGCCGAATCGAAGAACCCAAACCAAATCGTTCTCAGTCTCATTTCCCACACGAATGTTGGGAAAACGGCATTGGCTCGGACGCTCTTGCGAAAAGACGTGGGGGAGGTGCGGGACAGTGCTCACGTCACGGTCGTTTCGGAAGGATATTCGTTGATCGAGGCGGATGGTCGTGAAGCGCTTTTATGGGATACACCGGGCTTTGGTTCGAATTTGGCAAAGCTTGCGAAGCGGCTGAAATCGAGCAAAAACCCCGTGGGATGGATTTTGCATCAGGTGTGGGATCGCATGAAAGACACCTCGCTGTGGTGCAGTCAGGAAGCGATTCGTAATATCTCGAGCGACGCTGATGTGGTGCTTTATTTGGTGGATGCGTCTCAGGCACCCGACACAGTTGGCTACGTCGATTTGGAAATGGAGATCTTGGAATGGATTGGAAAACCGGTCTTGGTTTTTTTGAATCAAACGGGACGCCCCAATCCCGAGCGAACCGCGAGCGAGGAAAATGCGTGGCGCGATCATTTGGCAAAACAGCCGATCGTAAAAAGTGTCGCAACGCTGGATGCATTTACCCGTTGTTGGATTCAGGAGCACGAAGTCCTCGAGCGTACCGGGACAGTTGTTGAGGATAAGACCAAAAAGAAAACGGCTACGAAATTGGCTGACGCGTGGAAAAATCGAAACGTCGCGGTTTTTGATGAGGCGGTTTCTCAAATTTCAACGCTGATGGCGCAGTCTGTTTGTGACTCAGAAAAGCTCACTGACAAATCGATGTTGGAGAAAGTCAAAGGACTCATCAAAACCCTAACAGATCGAGATCCCGAGTTCGAGAATGTTCAGAAAACGATGTATGCCCGTTTGGCCGCGCGGACGAGCACCACAATTAATTCGCTGATCGAGTTGCACGGTCTCGATGGCGAAACTGCCCGGAAAATAGCCGAGCATTCACAGGAAGAATTTGCCGTTCGTCGAGATGTTGAGGAGTCGATCGCATCAGCTCTTGGAGGGGCTGCGTCAGGATTGGTTGTCGGAATTTCAGCCGATCTGGTTCATGGCGGAATGACATTTGGTGGCGGTGCGGCGCTAGGGGCAGTTCTCGGCGGAGCAACGACCTATGCTCTGGCGAAAGGCTACAATCTTGCCCAGAGCGATAAAAACTCAGTTCGCTGGACGGAAAACCATTTCATCCAGCAGTTGGAATTTGTTCTGATGCTCTATCTCGGTGTAGCGCACTTCGGGCGCGGACGTGGCGTCTGGCAGGATCCCGAAAACAACCCCGCGCATTGGGAAGTTTGTGTTCACTGTTTGATCGAAAAAAATCGTGAAGCGTTTGTCGAAATTTGGAAAAAGGCCGCTCCCGGAAAAGACGACGCCGACAAAGCTCAGCGCCGTTTGGAAAAAGTTGTCAGGCCGCTCACTGTTGAGTTGTTGAGCAAATTGTATCCCGCTCAGAAATCGGTTTTTGAGTAAATCTAACCAACAGGGTGGATTCATCGAACGTACCCTACCGGATCGCAATAGCCGTCAGATCCGTAGAAAAATACGGCGGCTATACATCCACCAGGCGATCAAGCCAACGATGACAGTGGTGATCACGTTCTCCATGAAAGGACGAAGGGCGTCACCGAAAAATCCCGTGTAGTTTTCGCTGAGGTGAATTTTTAACATCGTATTCAACCACGGTGCAACGATCCACGCCATGACGTAAACGGCGATCGAATTCATCCCGAGAATGATGAATGGTTTGCCGACCTTTTCCCAGCCGGAATACAATTCAGTCACGGCATATAGGATCGCAAGTGCGAGCAGACACCATCCGCCGCTGTAGAGCACAAATGAGGGCGTCCAAATTCGTTTTACGATCGGGCAAATGCCGGTGGCATCGAGCAGCACTCCGAGAAGGATTCCGACAACGCCGACAAACATGAGCAATTTGGGAATCGCCCAGCCGCGGTTTTCTTCCTGAAGGAATTCACCTGCCATCAAGCCGATCAACATCGTCACAAATGCGGGAACAAAGTTGAGCGTCTGATAGCCGCCTTCGTGTGCCATGAAAGGTTCCGGTCGAGAGAATTCGTTCAAAAACCAGAGATCAAAACCGTGGGCCGGGTTGGCATTTTTATTCCAATGTCCCTCGAAACCAGTCAGTGGAGCGGTCCAGCCTTCGCCTGCAGCAATGGCCCAATCGAATCCCTCCATTGGAGTTTTCCAAATCACGAAGAATAACCAATAAAGAAAAAGCACCGCGAAAACGGTAATTGCCTGAATGCGCCACCATTTCCGCCACATGAAAAACAGCACGAAATAACCGAGTCCAATTTGCGTTAGCACGTCTTCGAAAGTCCAATTCGTCGACTCCGAAAACATCGATCGAAGGAAGATTCCCAGGAAGATCAGCACCAGCGAACGAATCAAAGCGTGGGTGAGAAGATCGCCGTAACGCTCGCCGCGATGAGCACGGCTCAAATAGGAAAACGGCATGGACACGCCAACCATGAACATGAACGCGGGCTGAATGAGATCCCAAAAGGTGACTCCCTGCCAGGGCGCATGATCAAGCTGAAAGCCGACGAATTGGGCGAACCAGGAGTCCGGATGGGAATCCGCGAAATGCTGTTGCCAGTCCCAATTTGCTGCCCCCAGCAACAGCAAAAAAAGCACAAGGCCCCGAAAAATATCGAGACAAATAAGACGTTCGCTCGGCAGGGCATCATCCCCGCCGCTAAAAGTATTGATATCGGCCATTGAAAAGACAGGTTCTTATGGGCAGTGTTTGGAAGCTGTAATTTCCAGAAAATTCAATAAAACTGATTATTGATAAAACTTAGATAATCGTTCCCATTGGCTGATTTTCAACTCTGTTTCCTGCCCAATTAAGTTATGCGACTCGCTCCAGCTCTTATTCTATTTGCCGTAAGCGGTTTTCTGATCGCTGCTGACGAAGATTACAAACCCGGTCCGGACGCGGAAGTCAAAGAAGGTGTTCCCAAAGGCGAGGTGACGCAGTATTCGTGGACCAGTAAGATTTTTCCCAGAACGGTTCGTGACTACTGGGTTTACGTTCCGGCTCAGTATGATTCAGCCAAACCGGCGTGCGTCATGGTCCTTCAAGACGGGGGCGGATTTGTCAGAGAAAAAGGCTCCTTCCGCGCGCCGATCGTTTTTGATAACCTTATCGACGCAAGAGAAATGCCGGTCACGATTGGGATTTTTATCAATCCCGGAAAAGTCCCTGCTGCCAAAAAAGGTCAAGAGGCTCGGAGTAATCGTAGTTTTGAATACGATACGTTGAGCGATCAGTATGCCCGCTTTCTGATGGAGGAAATGCTTCCTGAAGTGGCGAAAAAATACAATCTTACTAAAAATCCCGATGCCCGCGCGATTTGCGGAAACAGCTCGGGTGGCATTGCCGCGTTCACTGTTGCGTGGGAACGGCCCGACGAATTTCGGAAAGTGATCAGTCACATCGGCAGCTTCACCAATATTCGTGGAGGGCACGTTTACCCTGCTTTGATTCGAAAAACGGACAAGAAGCCGCTGCGCGTTTTTATTCAGGACGGCGAGAACGATCTTGATAATCTTCACGGCAACTGGCCGCTGGCGAACCAACAAATGGCAGCTGCGTTCGAGTTTTCAAAATACGATTACAAATTCGTGTTAGGCACCGGTCGACATTCCGGTCGTCATGGTGGCGCGATTTTTCCGGACACCCTTCGCTGGCTTTGGCGTGACTGGAAAGAACTCCAGCCCTGACAAAATGTTGAATATGAGTTATTGTTCGAGGTTGAAAACTTGCTTCCACCAAACCGTTGTCGCTTTTTGTGTTTTCCTGAGCGGTAGTCTTTTATCTCAAGACATGCCTCTGAGCCAAGTCTTGATTGATGGCGAAGACTGGGAAGCCGTCAGTTCCGGTCACAACTTCACGGATGGTTTGTGCACCGATGCGGAGGGGAATTTGTATTTCGCCGACGTGAAGGGCGGCATGGCGATTTACAAAGTTGATCTCGACGGAAACAAGACAGATTTCATTCCAGAGGTCACGGGGATCAGCGGATTGCAGTGGGGCGCAGACGGTCGGCTTTATGCTTGTGTCGCTCGCGGACAGCGGGTGGTTTCTTTTTCAAAGAAGGGTGAGATGAAAGAACTTGCCACTGAAGTTCGGCCAAACGATTTGGTGGTGACGCACGACGGGAATATGTATTTCACGATGACCTCGACATCGGAAATTCGCCGAATTGATCCTCAGGGGGAAATGACCGTGGTGGATACCGGGACCGTAAAAAAACCAAACGGAATCACGCTTTCGCCCGACCAAAGCACGTTGGCGGTTTCAGACCACGGTGGGAAATTTGTTTCTGTGTTTCAGATTGGTGAAGACGGAACGTTGAATTCTCCTCAAGCTTACATGGAAATGCGCACACCAGTGGTGGACCCTGAAATCGCAAAAGGAGACGGAATGGCGACCGATGCTCACGGTCGTTGGTATGTGACGACTGCGGTTGGTTTGCAAATGTATGATCCAACCGGCCGGCTGGGCGGCGTGATCGCCAAACCCAAAGATGAAAGCATTGTCAGTGTTTGTTTCGCGGGGCCAAATCACGAATACCTTTACATCGCTTGCGGCGACACTGTCTACCGTCGGAAAACCCAAACGAAAGGCGCCTTGTTTTTCCAAGAGCCTCACAAACGGCTGAAATACGAGCCGAAGAAATCAGCCGCGGCAAAGAAGAAATCGGATGGGCCGCCGATTTACGCGAATCATTTTGATATCGGTGGCAACGCTTTTGATCCCGTCGAGAAAGCCAATGATTGCTACGAGTTTCGTGACGATTCGCTGGCGTTTTACATTGATGATTTAAAAATCCCGACGGAGAAAGGCGTCACCTTGCGGTTCAGCGCGTTGGCGAAAAAAGGAAATCTAAATCTCGAGAAACACAAAGACGTCGGGCTGTTGCAGGTCGACGTTTATGATGCAGAAAGTATTTCAAGAGTGATCTACCAGCCTTCATTCAAGGCAAATAAAGAGTGGCAGCAGCTTTCCATTCCGATTCAGCTCGAACGGGATTCAGGAAAGATCATCATCTACAACAAGTGGAATCTCGCGCCGATTTTCATTGATAATGTGGAGATCATCGCGGGTTCGTAGAGCAGAGAAACGAACCGTTTTTTGGGAATGGAATAGCTCCGGATGTAAAAATCTATGAAGTCAGTATTGGTAATCACAGCGGTCACAACAACCTTGGTCGGTGTGGTCCTAGTCAATCAGACACCAGACTTTCTTACGCTTATCATTCGGATATTGATCGCAATTATAATGTTGGTCATCTTCCTGATCCCTGTCAGGAGGCAATTTGGGAAACGGGGTGATGTAATTTCCAGCAAAATAGCGGCAGCAGTCGGGTTTGGCCTTGGAATCGGTGCCATCTTATCTCACGAGCTGGTATTGCGTCTTATTTCTTGGGGCGTTGAATGATCAAAGTAGAAAATCAACAGCCTAAGCGTTGGTGCATGGCTGCATTTTGAATCAACAGGGTAAGTTCATTGATCCAACCCTATTGGTTCGAAAAGAAAGCCTTAGAGATCAACCCGCTTTCCGCCATTTTTAGCGCTTTCGTAGATCGCGCAAATCAAGGCAACGGCACGACGTGCTTCGGTGCCGCCGACGCGGGGAGGGCGACCTTCGGTGATCGATTTGACGACGTCTTCGAAATTGAGCTGATGACCGAGAAAGTTGATTGCGCTGGGATCATTGGCTCCCAGGCCGCCGCCTTCGGAGGTGGTCATGAGATTTGCCTGGATGTCTTCGTCTTCGGGTTTGGCTTCGGCAAAATCCCAGACGCGGAATTTTTCGTCGGAAAGAAATACGGAACCTTGATCGCCGCAGAGATTCACTTCGCCGGGGTGTCCGGTGGATGACCAGCATGCGGTTGATCCTTGAATGATGCCGCGAGCGCCGTTTTTGAATTCGAGAATCGCCACGGCGGTGTCTTCAACTTCGATGCCTTCGTGAGCGAGACAGGCCATTGAGGCTGAAACTGCAGCGACGTCTCCCGCCAAATAAATGAGCTGATCGATCAAGTGGATCGACTGATTCATCAACGCACCGCCGCCATCGAGTGCCCACGTTCCGCGCCATGCGCCGGAGTCGTAGTAGGCCTGATCGCGATACCATTTTACGGTGGCGTCGCACAGCGTTAGTTGACCAAATCGACCGTCATCGACGGCCTTTTTGAAGACATCCATCGCGGGGTGAAACCGGCGATTGAAAATTCCGGACAAGGTCACTCCAGCTTCGTCGCACGCAGCGATCATTTGATCAATCCGCTCAGGCGTGACTTCGAGCGGCTTTTCGCAAACGACGTGTTTTCCCGCTTTAGCCGCAGCCAATGCTGGCTCCAAATGCGCTCCGCTGGGAGTCGCGATGGTCACGATGTCGAGCTCTGGGTCAGCAAGAAACGCATCGAGGTCGGTGTAACCGATGCCTCCGTTTTCAGCGACGAGTTCGTCGACAGCTTCCTGCCGACGACCGTAGAACGAGTGTAGTTCTCCGCCGTCCATCGCAGCGATGGCTTTGGCGTGGAAGTTGGCAATCATGCCGGCTCCGATGATTCCGAATTTCATGGTTGGGGAGAAGGGATCAGGTTTCGGGCGTCAGCGATCAGTCCTGCCGATTTTTGCGATTCTTAGCAATGAAGCCGAAGGTTCCGAGGACGAATAGCAGGATTAAAATAGCGATTCCGAGTTTACCGAAGGCAAATCCTTTGAACGCCCGATCCTTCATGGCCCAAATCGAGCCAAACGTCGCTGCGCCGGTCGCGACGATCATCGCGAGATTCCAGATGACGCGTTTTCCGCCCTTCGGCATCGCGTCGCCGAGGAGATTCTTCGAATTCATGAGCAAAAGGAAGGTGAAATACGCAATCGGCAGAAGCGAGAAACCGATCACGGATGTGGGAACAGCAAGCGCGGCGAGCGAATCGCCTTTCCAAATGATCGGGAAGCAAATGCCAACGAAACCCGGGATCAGCGCCCCAATGAAATGCAGTTTCTTGTCATTCGGCCGTCCGAGCGCTTCACAGAGGCAGAACCCGTTAATGAGCATGAGAATAATGATGGTCGAGATCGCCATTCCCAACACCCCGACTCCGAAAATGATTCGTCCAACGCCTTCTCCAGCCAATGCAGATAGGGATTTGGCAAGATCGCGGTCTTTCCGATCAACCAACATAGCAGCGAGCTTTTTGTTTTCCAAAGACAGGCCGTCGCGGAGCTCAGCGACTTTTGCTTCCGTTGTTGCCTCGAATTCGGCTTTACCATTTTTTGTTTCCAAATCTGCCGCTTCTTTTATCGCGGTAAACTCAGTCGCGAAATTCGCTTTCACAAACGAATCAGCCACTTTGTTAAATCCGGATTCTTTTCCAGCAATCACAGTGCCGTCCGGATTGAGGCTGTCGTCAAATTTCCCATGAAACTGACTTCCTGCAGCGATCACGATGCAGCTGGTTGCGATGATAAACGGAATGATGAGACCGGTTGAAAGGTCGAAAGTTGCTAAGCCGCGATGGGGCTTACCCCAACCCTTTTTCAACATCGAATAAGGCAGGAGAAACGTCATGTTAATCCCCACTGCCGTTCCAAAAGCAGCGATAATTTTATCAGTCTGAATCCCGCTAATCTGAGTTTTCCAAGTCTCTGCCGCAGTTGGGTCAGTCGCGTCAATCGCAGCCTGAATCGCAGGAGCTGGCTGAGAAAGGAAGGAGAAATTCGGGATGAGGCCTTTGAAAATGGCTCCCCACTCAAGCGTTCCCGCCATCGTCAACTTTGCGACCACGAGGAAGAATGAAACAACCACAATCCCAACGAGAACCTTCAAAATGATCTCGAACAACTTTACCCCGGCGCTGTCGCGATCGTAAGCCTTCACGATCAGTGCACAAACGATGAGTAAAGCGGCACCAATCGCCCAGGGAGCCCACGTCACGGATTCGAGAGATGGGATCAAGTTTTGCTGAACGGCACCGGTTCCGAGGGCAAACTGAGGCAAACACCAAACAATATTCGCCATCATCGCAGCGATTAGCCAAGCCCATCCGAGAACAGGACTGACGTGTTTGTTAATCGCTCCGAAAGGCCGTTTTCCGCTGGAAAGCGTGACGTAAGCGATCGCACTTAGCATGATCACTCCGAAAATCATCGCGAGCGGCTGAAGCCACATCAGGTTGTATTCCAGAATCACCCCGAGGAACAGGGCGCTGGCAAGCGAGCCCCCACCGAGCGTAATTGCGGCCTGCAACCAACCGGGCCCCGATTTTTTCGTGTAATAGCCAAGGCGCTTGCCGAGCGGCAGTTTGTTAATTTCAGCCAATTCGGCGGCTTCTTGCGAGGGGTCGATATCGTTGCTCATGGGTTTTTAAAGTGATGGAAGGGCGCGATTGTAGCGAAGTGGTGGCCAGCGTCAAGACACGCATCGCGCAGGTTGGTTGATAAAAAATCGTATTTGTGTCAGGCTTGAAAGATGAAATGGATGGCTGCTTTGGCTCTTGTTTTTGGCTTCGCTTTCGCGAACCCGGAAGGCAGCCCTAACCAAAAACAACCAACCCTATCTGATCGAAACAAGCCGTGGATCGCCCAAAATGGGGGAACGAAGCAATGGCTGAAGCGGTATTGGGACCAAAATGCGGAATTTAAGCGGATGAAATCAGGGGACCTCGTCTTTGTGGGGGATTCGCTGACGGATTTTTGGGCGTCGATGGGAAAGCCGGTTTGGCAAAAAGAGTTTCGTGGTTTGAAAGTCGCCAATGCGGAGTTTATTGATCGGTTTGGAGACATGGTTGAAGCGGTCTCAAAAGTTCGCCGCGACGATTTGGAGACGATGACGAAGTCCGTTTTTCAGACGCGATTCCCGGAAGCTGCGACAACTGCTGAAATTTATCTGGAGGACGACCAGTGGTTTCTGAAAGGGCATTTGGACGAGCCGCTATTTTCCAATGTGGTTCGGGAACTTCCCAGTCTTGTTTTAACGGGAGAGGTGAACATTGAAAATCTGAAGAACTCCTCGCAGGCACGCCTCGATGAAGTTCGTGAAGAGATTGGAGAACTCACTTTTATTTTCCTATCGGGGGGCGACGAGCTTTCTGAAGATGGGCTCCGTCAACAACAGCGGATGACGGGCCTTTTGAAGGAACACGAAAAGCTGGTCGCTGACTTAAAAGTTCCCGGCGCGCAATTTCAGGTTCATGCCCTTCCGATCGTGGGGAATGCAGAAGGGAATCGAAAGATGGAAGCGCTGCGAATTAAAACGGTTGAAGGAGTTTTGAAAGCAGCAGGAATCAAAGAAGAGCAAATTTCACCGGGTGTTCATGACACAGAACCCCAGGAAGGCCGTGTTGGAGTTTATACAGTCGTTGTGGAAGGAGATGCGCCCATTTCAAGTAACGAATAATTTGGTGCAGATATTGTTTTCAAATCCAAATCTGTCGTTATTATTGGCACCGTGAAATGGTACTTCGAAAAATTTGGTGAGCGTCAGGGCCCGGTCTCAATTCAAGAGCTGGTCGAAATTCTCAATCGTGGAGAAATCACGCTGGACAACTTGGTTTGGCGCGATGGGATGGCCAACTGGACGCCGTTACGTGAAGCGGATGCCTTGACTTCTGAAGATGGCGCCGAGATGGCGATTTGTGCGCAATCCGGAAAGGTCATGCTCAAGTCTGAGATGATGCCATACGGTGATAAGTTCATCTCGCCCGAGCATAGCGATGCATTTGTGCAAAACCTGATGGAGACAAGTGACTCCGTCAGTTCGAATGACGATGGAGTCTTGCCGGCGGATTTCAGCGTCAATATCGGCAGCAGCCTCAGTCGAGCCTGGACGACCATGGCGCAGGACTTTTGGCCGATTACGGGGATCGCATTGTTGATCAATGTGGTTTATGGGGCGGCTTCTCAGGTTGGCGGTGGCCTCGTCGCGATTCCGATTTTTGCAGGGCTTTACTACTATTTACTGAGAAAAATACGCGGCCAACCCGCTGAAATCGGTGACGCGTTCTACGGCTTTTCCAATGGCTTTCTAAAGTTCTTTTTGATGAACCTGGTCATCCTGGGAATCAGCATTGCGGCGTTAATACCCTTCTTTGTTGTTATTTTTGCATCGGCGGCTGTCGGTAGTGAAGAGCCGTCGGTTCTCGCAATTGGCGGGATGGTTTTGACGGGCATTATGATCCTGTTTTACCTCTATGTTTCGGTCGCCTGGACATTGGCGCCCGTGATCTGTTTTGATAAAAACCTCCCGTTTTGGGACTCAATGAAACTCAGCATGAAGGCTTACAATCGGCAGTTCTTCTGGTTTTCTCTATTTTTTCTGACGCTGGTTTTGATAAACCTTCTCGGGTTCGCCCTGCTTGTCATTGGGCTGTATGTCACCGTTCCCCTTACTTTATTGGCCATGCTTCATGTTTATGAAGACATCTTTGGCGGGAAACGTTCCGCTGCTCAGCAACAGCTGGAAGGTTGAGTGTTCAGTTGATTCAGCATGAATGCACCACGCCGAAATCTCGCAACAATCGTCCCTGCTGGAGTCACCTTTTTGGTGATTTGCGGATTGATCGTTGTCGCGCGTTTTTATCAGTATTTGCCGATCAAACCCGCTCCGTGCGGCTTTCGACAGATTGTCGGGATCCCCTGCCTGGGATGCGGCGGCACCCGCTGCATGATGGCGCTTTCGCATGGAAACCTGGTGCAGAGCTTTCTGTTTAATCCGGCCGTCTTTGCCGGTGTTTTGGTAGTTTTGGTCTGGTTTCTTATCGCCCTGCGGCGCTATTTTAATAGTGCCGGAGAAAACTGGCCGACTCCGCTAACCAAACGTCAACGACAGCTCAGGAAATTGTTTTTGACGGTTGGCCTTCCTATTCTAGTTCTCTTGAATTGGATCTATCTCTCGATCTATTTGCCGGACGCTTAGCCCTGATGAATCTGAATATACAAAACCAAAACGTGATCGTTTTCGGTGCCGGGCGCGGGATTGGCAAAGCGATCGCCGACGCGTTTTCTGAAGAAGGGGCTCGCGTTTGTCGGGCTGATTTGAATCCTGATGAAAGCCCCGATTCCGCCACGGTTGATATCGCTGATTTCGAATCGGTTCGTGAACTTTCCGGGAAAATTGCGACGGAATGGGGCGGGATTGATCACGTTGTTTGTGCAGCGGCGATTGGTTCCGGGAAATTCGGATTCCCGTTTTGGAATCTCGATCCGTCTGATTGGAAACGCGTCCTCGAAATCAGTTTGATGGGCACCGTCAACGTCGCCCATGCTGTCGCCCCGTTTCTTCAGGAGGGTGAATCCAGGCGCAAGACGATATTGTTTCTTACATCAGTCGCCGGCCAAATTGGTTCACAAACGGATCCTCCCTACAGCGCTGCGAAAGCCGGGGTCATCAACTTCATGCAAGGCGCCGCCAAAGATTTTGCCCCGTTTGGAGTGCGGGTAAATGCGCTGTCGCCTGGTATGGTGAAAACCGATCTGAACCAATCCGTCTGGGCTTCAACTCAAGAGGGTTTGCCGGAAGATGCCCGAAAATCCTATGACGAATGGGCTGAAGAAAAGATTGCCGGAATTGCTCCCTTAGCTCGCTGGCAAACCCCTGAAGAGTTTGGTGCGATGGCTGTCTATCTGGCCTCGGATCACGCCAAAAACATCACTGGGCAAACCCTGAACATTGATGGTGGTCAGGTGATGCACAGCTAACACCCCTTTATTTCAAGGCCTTCTCTAAAGGGCAATTCTCCGAGCGCGCTGACCCGTTTCGATATTCGTTCAGCAGCAACTTGGAGCGCTTCGCCAGCATTTGCCGAACCTCCCGCCGCTTGCCTTTGACCCGTTGAATCGTCATGTCATCGTAAGCCGTCGTTTGATGCCGCATCCACGCGATCGTTGCCGCTTCCGCCCGTCTTTCGATCGGGATTCGTTTGGTCCGGGCCACCGTCCCGATTCCCACCGGCGTTGCGTGATCCGCAATCTGTCGAGCCATTTGCGATTCTAGATCTTTGTATCTCACGTCGAAATTCAGAAACTCACGAACCGACGTTTCAAAATCCGCCGCATAAACCACCTGCTCATTCGCCCGCCGTTTCCGACCCGCATCCAGTTTCTTTTGATACGCCGGATCGCCGCGTTCCGTTTCCAGCTCAGCCTTCAGCGCCTCGATCCGATCAAGGAGAACCCCGACATCTCGCTGTCTGATGTCGGGGATCCCTACCTTCGGAGGCCTGAGGCAGGAGTCTGCCCCATCTTCCGAGAAGATGGAAAAGGCGAGCCAGAGCAGTTTGGGTCTGGTGTTCTGATCAGGATCGCTGACCACCATTTCCTGCTATCGGCCGCACATGTCTTCGACGACTTCAAAAATCACGCCATCATGATCCCGGGCCGCGACTACCTCGTTGAGATCTATGGGGAATACAGAGTGACGCCGGTCCCGGAAGGCGGAACGCGAGATGAGGACAATGACGATCTTGGCTACTTCCAATTAAAAGACGGTTTTGAGTCGGAACTGAATAGCTCACTGATCTTTCTGGATGAACTTGATTGCGATCCGATAGACTCGACCAAGGACGGCGATGCCTACACGATAATCGGTTATCAGGCTGAATTGAGCGACTTCAGTGAGAATACAGCAACAACTGAGATTCCCCGCATTTCGTGCTCTGGCGTGCAAGATCATCGATTCGGCAAGCTCAAGCTCGATCCCCAAACGCATCTCCTTCTTCAATACCGGATGAAAAAGGGGATCAGCTTCAAGACGATGATCCCGGGTAAGAAACATGACTTCAGCGGCATGAGCGGTGGCGGCGCCTTCGCTTGGAGCAAAGAACTTCCAAATCCTCACGCCATGGCTCAGCCACTGCTGGTGGGCATTACCACCGTTTACTCACAATATCACAACGTCTTTCTCGTCACCCGGCTCGGGAATGTCATCGCAGGTATTCACAAGGAGTTCCCTGATCTCCCAATCGCCTGAAAGCCGCGAAAGCCTGACAAGGACACCGAACCTCAGCCGAAATCTTGAACCGGAAACCCAACCCACCCACCAACTGCTTCCCATTTAAGTCTAATTGATAGATGTCTTTACCGGAGACGGAAAAAACAAAATCAGAAACGGAAGAAGAAAAGTTCGTGAACTAACGCTATTGGTTCGTGGGGAAACAATCCCGATCTCTGTCTTCGAGCTTCGGAAAAACAAAAACTGTCCGTTAAATTTCCCGCCTAGCGGCAGCGATTGAGTGCATACTCAATCAGATGCTCACTTCACGAAACGCACCGGAAGATTGGGCTGCTTAATCGATGTGAGTTGGACATCATCCACGAGGTAGCCGCCCAGTTCGATGGGGGTTTTGGACCCCGTCATGGTATTCACGTTCACAGAAATGAGGGCAATGGTGGCTTCCTGCTCCAAAATGCAGGATGTGGAAAGGGTGCCCGGCTCGTCTCCGGGCTTGAGCTTGATCGCCTTGTTCCCAACCGCTACCGCATCGCTGATCACGAGCGGCCATGCTTTGTCGATCGGCTCGGGTTCGGCCTGGTAGAGAGAAATGGTACACGTCCCTTTCAGTTTGGGCACTTCTGCATCATTCGGAGCCACCTCTCGATTGAACCTGGCAGAAAGCTCAAGCGTGAATTGTGTTTCTGAGTTCTCCGTGTCCCGCTGTTGCTGGAGCGACGACAGGCCCCTTGATTGAAAATTTTAGCCCCTCCCTGCCTTATCTATTTTCTTTAAAAAGGCCGTTGCGCTATTGACCCGTTCCCGCCATTCAAGGTAACGTTTGTTAAGATGCGATTACTCGTCTCCATAGGAGTTGCCTTTGCAGTGCCCGCCTTCGCAATTGACTACGAAGAGGACATCAAGGCGCTTTTGAAACAAAGGTGTGTCTCATGCCACGGTGCTCTGAAACAGAAAGCCGGACTGCGCCTGGACGCGGGAAGCCTTATCCACAAGGGCGGAAACGACGGCCCGATCCTCGAAAAGATCATCTTGCGGGTGTCGAGCCGAGATGAGGAGGAACGGATGCCTCCGGAAGGAAGTCCCCTCACGCCGGAGGAAATCGCTGCCCTGGATGAATGGATATCGAACGGAGCTTCTTTTTCGGATGATGAAGTGGTTCCCGGTTCCCCTGAATCGCATTGGTCTTTTCAGCCGGTGAAGCGCCCCAAGATTCCCGAGGTGAAAGACAAAGCCTGGATAGAGAATCCGATCGATCATTTTGTCCTCGCAAAACTCGAGGAAAAAGGTTGGTCACCTGCAGGGAAAGCTGAGCCACGCGTCCTTCTTCGGCGCGCTTACTTCGATCTCATTGGTCTTCCACCTTCAATCGAAGAGCAGGATGCCTTTCTACAAAACCCGGATCTCACCCGGGTGATCGATGGTCTTCTCACTCGTGCGGGATACGGGGAGCGATGGGCCCGTCATTGGCTCGATGCAGTTCGCTACGCGGATACCAATGGCTATGAGAGGGATGCCACCAAGCCCTTCGTTTGGAGCTACCGGGACTACGTCATTGATTCCCTGAATAGCGACAAACCGTATGACCGGTTCATCATCGAACAACTCGCCGGCGATGAACTTCCGGATCGCAGTTCGGAAACGATGATCGCAACCGCGTTTCTCCGCCTTGGCCCCTGGGATGACGAGCCGGCGGATCCGGCCACGGATCGCTACGACCAGCTTGATGATATTCTCAACGCAACGAGCCAGGCCATGCTGGGGCTGACCCTCGCCTGTGCCCGATGCCATGATCACAAGTTCGAGCCGCTTTTGCAAAAGGATTATTACGCAATGGTCGCGGTCTTCAATCCTCTCCACCGCCCGCGGGCGGGAAGAACAGAACTCGCCATCCCCGCCGGAACTCTGAAAGAGGTCGCCGCTCTCGAGACGAGAGATAAAGCCATCAACCACCTCAAAGAAGTCTTTGAGCAAAAGTATCTTCAGTCCGGGAAAAGCAAACTCCCCCGGGATGTGGTGACTGCTTTTCTTGAATCAAAAACGAAGGAACAGAAAGACCTCTCGAAGAAAAACCGCAAGCAGCTGGACGAGGAACTGGCTGCCGCCATGCCACAGGACGAAATCAATCAGCTGCGGCAGAATCGCCCTGACCTTCCGAGAGCCTACACCTGGCAGGAAAAATCAAATGCCCCCCCTAAAACCCACCTTCTGATTCGGGGTGCGCCCGGAAGGCACGGGGACGAGGTGGGTCCAGCCGTTCCCGTTATTTTGAATTCTCACCAATTTCCGGCACCATCCGACTACTCTTCCAATCGGCGTCTCGGTCTGGCCAACTGGATCGTTTCACGGGAGAATCCACTCACAGCGCGGGTGATCGTAAACCGGGTCTGGATGCATCACTTCGGCCATGGCCTGGTTCGAACCCCAACTGATTTTGGTATAATGGGGGAGACCCCGACGCACCCAGAGTTGCTTGATTGGCTGGCTCACTGGTTTGTTCATGACGCCAACTGGTCCCTCAAAAAACTTCACCGACTGATTCTGCAAAGCAACACCTGGCAGATGGCGAGCAACCTGGAAAATCGTGCCTACCTTCAATCCGATTCGGAAAACCGCCTGCTTTGGGGCCAGAACTACCGACGCCTCGAGGTCGAAGCGATTCGCGATTCCATCCTCGCGGTGAGTGGAAAACTAAACAGGGAAATGCATGGACCTCACACGTATCCTTCCATTCCACCCGAGGCTCTGGAAGGCCACAGTGATCCCGAAGCAATTTGGAAACCTCTGGACGAGAAATCAGCGAGCCGCCGGACGATCTATGCCTTCGTGAAACGCAGCCTGATGCTTCCCATGCTGGAAATCCTTGATGTCTGCGATACCACCCAACCTTCTCCGGGAAGAAGGGTCACCACCGTGCCCACCCAGGCGCTCAATCTGTTCAACAGCGAATTCTCCAACCGCCAGGCGCGTCACTTTGCAGCCCGTCTCAAGCGCGAAGCGGGGCCGAATCCGGTCGATCAAATTCGCCTCACCTACCGCCTCGCTCTTTGCCGGGAACCCACCAACGATGAACTGGATTCGATCGGGAACTTCCTTGAGACCGAGTCGCTGGAGGAATTATGCCGGGTCATTTTTAACCTGAACGAGTTTGTTTATTCCGGGTAAAACAATGAGCCGCTTTCGTCCCAACCTCACTCCCTGCAATCGGACCCGAAGGGAATTCCTCGGAAACCTGGGTGGTGGATTTGCCGGCCTTGCCCTTGCCGATCTACTCCACGCTGAATCGGGAACGCCCCACTTTGCCCCCAAAGCAACCCGGGCCGTTTTCCTTTTCATGAACGGCGGTCCTTCACATGTCGATACCTTTGATCCCAAGCCGGAACTCGACCGATGTGATGGCAAGTCCTACAGCGGTGACGCCGAAGTAGGGTCAAACGGACGCCCTATCGGGAACCTGATGAAGTCACCCTTTGCTTTCAAAAACCACGGTCGCAGTGGTCTTCCCATCAGTGAACTATTTCCTCATATCGCAAAACACGCCGATGACCTTTGCGTGATCCGGTCTCTCCACTCCGACACGGCAGCTCATGCGTCCGGTTGCCTGCAGATGAACACGGGTGCAATATCGATCGGCAAACCCGCCCTCGGTTCCTGGATAAACTATGGCCTCGGAAGCGCGAATCGAAATATGCCCGGTTTTGTCGTAATGACGGATCCCAGGGGCGGACCCATTGGCTCCGCCTCCAACTGGTCATCGGGATTCATGCCGGCGAGCCACCAGGGGACCCTGTTTCGGAGCACGGGAAGTCCACTCCTCGACCTCGCAACTCCCAAAGGAACCAGCGATCAAACTCAGCGACGGGGGCTCGATTTGCTCAGGGACCTGAACACGAAACATCTCGCAACCCACCCGGAGATGGACGAATTGGCGGCCCGGATCGAGTCCTACGAGCTCGCCTACCGAATGCAGTCCGAGGCGACTGACGTCGTAGATCTCGATCGGATCGATGCAAAGACGAAGTCAATGTATGGGATGGACAATCCCCTCACCGCTGACTTTGGTCGGAAATGTCTCATCACCAGGCAACTCCTCGAGCGAGGTGTCCGCTACGTGCAACTCTACTCCGGCGGAGGCCACATCGAGGAAACCTGGGACGGGCACACCAACTGCATCACCAACCACAAGCTCCATGCCGGGGAGACCGACCAGGCAATCGGAGCCCTCATGACCGACCTGAAACGGAGCGGTTTGTGGGATGAGACACTACTAATATGGGGAGGGGAATTCGGGCGCACCCCGACCAGTGAAGGAGTCGGAAAATTCGGGCGCGACCACAACTGGCAAGGCTACAGCATGTGGCTTGCCGGCGGCGGGGTGAAAGGCGGGCAGGCGATCGGGGCCACGGATGAAATCGGGTTCAAGGCGGTCGAAGATCGCCACCATGTCTCCGATTTACACGCCACGATTCTCCACCTCATGGGACTGGATCACGAGCGGCTCACCTTTTATCACCAGGGGCTCGATCAACGCCTTACCGGAGTGACAGAAGAACGCCACGTGATTCGGGAGGTCTTCGCATGAAATCGCTTCTCCTTTGGCTCCGATTCAGGCAATAGTTTCGAAGGCGTGAAACCTTTAATTTATGGTATCCCTTTAAGCTGAATCGCATTTTATGTCATCGGAAGATCTTAAAGCATCAAACAAGAGCGAGGGAAAGTTCCCTATCCAATCGCCATGGAAAAAATAGACGTCGAATCAACATCTTTTGCGGCTCTATCTAATCAATCAATAGCTCTACCCTTCCAATCAATCGCCAATGACTTTCCGACTTCCGATTCTTGCCCTGCTCTTTGCCGCTGCTGCTGCTCAGGAACCTGTGGCTGATTCCGCGCCCGTTCCCTCGGTGGAGGAAGTGACCGTTTCAATGAAGAAGGCGGCGTCTTTCTACCGTTCTAAACTGGCTTATAACGGTGGCTACGGGTCGCGGTGGTCACAGGGCTTGACGGACGTTTATGGTGAGAAACGTCCGGGATCACCGACGCATATCATGATCCAGCCACCGGGAACCACCTCAGTCGGTCTTGCCATGCTCAAAGCCTATCAGGTCACGGGCGATCGTCTCTTTTTGCAAGGTGCGCGAGAGGCGGCCGATGCACTGATGTGGTGTCAGTTGGCCTCCGGTGGTTGGAGTGGCGGCTATGATTTCGCCCGACAGCGACCCAGCAGTTTGCGCTACCGTCGAGACGTGGACGCTGGGGTGATCGATCCCGAGGATCGAATCGCATTTTCAACGCTGGACGACAACAAAACGCAGTCTGCTTTGCTGTTCCTGCTGGAACTGGCCAACACTCCAGCGTGTGCGAAGGATGTGAAACTTCGGCATGCCCTCAACTTCGGGCTGGAAGGATTGCTCGCCGCCCAGGCACCGAACGGAGGCTGGCCGCAGCAATACAACGGCGCTCACCAGGGCGCCGCGCCAGCCCTGAAAGCAAGCTTTTCGACCGACTGGTCCCGCGTTTTCCCTAACGCGGATTACAAACACTACTACACCCTCAATGACGGAGTGTTTCTCCACACGATCCGTCTGCTGCTGCGGGCCTGGGAACTGGAGAAGGACGAACGTTTTCTCTCCGCGGCTCAAAAGGCGGGTGATTTCCTGCTGCTCGCGCAGTTGCCTGAGCCGCACCCGATCTGGGCTCAGCAATACAATCTGCAGATGGAACCTGCCTGGGCGCGAAAATTCGAGCCACCGGCAGCCTGTTCGCGGGAATCACTTGGTGCAATGCAGGCGCTCTACGAGTTGTCGCTGGCGACTGGTGAGGAGCGGTATCGCGGGCCATTGCCGGCAGCACTGGCCTGGTTTGAGCGCAGCCATCTGAAAGGCGAACCGAACCGCTGGGCGAGGTTCTACGAGCTCGGGGCGAATCAACCGATCTACTGCGAGGCCGACACCTATGCGATCACCCGGGAAAGCTCCAACTTGCCGACTCACTACGCCTATATTCTGGGGGATGAATTTGCGGAGGAGTTGGGGACGTTTCGACAGCTCCTGAAGACTGGCATCCGCAACCGTTCAGATAGGCGAATCGACGCTGAAAAAGTGACAGCGGCTCTCCAGTCTCAGGCGGACGCGGGCTACTGGCTCAGTGAGGAAGGGCTGATCGACGCCGGCTTGTTCGGGCTGAATTTCAAGCTGATGTGTGAGTATATCAGTTCCTTCAACAGCAGCCCGGTGTTGGTGGAATGAGGTTTTGCATCCCCTCAAACCCAGCTGGACCGACGCGATGGCTCCGCTGATTCTGGCAAAGGAAT
>ERZ887942.197-NODE-197-length-50547-cov-8.110631_pt1 | contig 50547 bp, 48 predicted proteins | sample MGYA00521099_ERZ887942 | MGnify/ENA primary metagenome ERZ887942 (study PRJEB32303, sample SAMEA104408605) | aquatic metagenome | biome: Brackish water; feature: Pelagic; material: water | place: Baltic Sea | collected 2014-06-07T06:48:00 | depth 16,251 m ... | reverse complement strand
AAGAGAGTAAACTGTTGCGTCGACCGGTTGAAATCGCAACATATAACGGCCATTTTTCCCAAGTTACATAGCCCGTTCAACTTAATCCTCGCTCTAAATTGTCACATAAAAGCGAGGTGAAGTTAGGATAAAAATGGCTACTACTTTCAGTGCTTTCCATCCACTGGAAAACCAATAATTATGCCATGCGCGCTCTATCGTGTGATGATGACCCGTCTCGCAGCAAGATGCACTAGCCTCTGTGCTTCCCTGTATCCCATCCATGGCATGAGAGAAGCTCCTTGCCTGTCTTTGCAGGCAAGTTTTCCAAGGTCGTTCCCATCGAATCGTTCCATCGATTTAAGTAACCAAACAACGCAATCACACCTGTAATCTCTACAATATCTTCATCCGACCAATGTTTATGCAGCCGCTCAGAGATCGCCTGATCGACCGCGTTAGGAACGGATGATGCAGCAATAGCAAACTCAAATGCGGCCTTTTCAGCCTCGCTAAATTTATCACTGTCGCGGAAGTTCCATATCTCACTAAACCGCTCATCGGTCGCCCCAAACCTTTTAGAACCCAGAGCACTATGTGCCTGGCAGTATTTACAACCACTAGTTGCACTTGTCATGTAGCCAATCAAGCGTTTTAGTTCACCACTTACCTCTCCATGACATTCCATCACTGCCACGTTTAAAGCGGTAAAAGCTTTGGCAATATTGGGGTGGTAGGCCATGGTCAATATACTATTTGGCACCACGCCAAGAGGCCCCTTAAAGAACTGGATTTTGCTTTGGAGATCTTCGGGCAGTATAGATTCGTTTTTTGGGGTTACTAACGGCATAAAATTTCCTTCTATAATTTAGTCGGGGGTTATGAGTTAACCCAATACGTTAGGCTAACAAAGTAGTCGTCGATAGGTTTAAATTTAATTGACTGTTAATCGCCTTAGATCGTCACTCGCTTAGATATTATTGATCGCAGCATCTATATTAAACAAAAGCATTTGATGCTTTTGATAACAGGGCTCAACCTTGGTAAACAAATCGTATGTAAAGATAACTTATTGCAAATAAACTCATAAACACAATTCCCGTATAACCATAATATTTCATGAATTGTGATGGCCTATCGATCTTAGAAATGGCACCGGTATAGAGTGCCCTCATATTTAGGATTGCTATCAATGGGGCAATGATGAAAGACAGTGTGGTCACGGAGTCAATCATTTGGGTAAAGGAAGAAACCCAATAGTGAATGATTAGATAACCGAAAATACAGTTTATGCCTATAAAGAGATAGTAATAACGGCTCGTAGTGGTCTGGGAAGGGATCTCTTTAATGATTAACACCCCATCAGACATCACACGAGAATACCCATCTATCACCGCTATGACAGTGGTATATAAAATAATGAATAGGTAAGCTTGATGACCGGAGCACTCCAACTGCCAACGGATTGGCTGTAAAGGCTAACTAGTTGATTTATGAAACCAACAGAAGAATCTTCAAATTGAATTCCTTGGCTGTACATGAGCGATGCACCCATCAACACAAAGGCCAAGGCTAAAACAACCGTGCCGATATACCCAAGGCGCAAGTCGAACAACATGTTCGATTTCTTAAAGCCCTTATTCAACCTTGCTTTCTCGGCAACCCAAGTTGATTGTAAGATACTGGACTCTGTACCGTTAGGCATCCAACCGATTAGAGCCGCGAGAAAAAAGACGTTCGAGGCAGAATAAGCCGAAAGGCTAAAGAGATTTAGTTCTTCGACATTTAAATTAGGTAGGGTATTCGCTGTTGCAAACAGCGTTAAAAAAGTAAAAACCAAGACCAGTATTTTTACAATTTTTTCCAAATAGTTATAGCCACCGATTACTAATATGGCGACGGTAGGAACCATCAGTAGTATCGCTAGATTATTAGCCGCTATATGTGTACCGAGCAATACGTTTAGAGCGCCAGCAGTAACCAATACCACTGCAGCGGTGATAATTGCCATGGTAAAAAAAGCAATACCCATCCAAACAATGAGCGCCCACCTACCAATATCTCGATAACCGTATAAGAGCGATGAGCCAGTAGCTTGTGCGTAAGTACTTGAAAATTGATAAGTTGGGTATTTAAGAAAGCAAACAAGAATAATAAGGGGCACCAGTTCCAAACCAAAGCTTGCACCTGAACGCGTGCTCTGCACCAGATGTGACACCCCCACACTGGCGGCGGCAAACATTAATCCAGGGCCGAGTTGCTTCTTTAACGAGTCGAATACTTTCATAAAAAACAGTGTAGAAATTCGTTATTGTAATCTGAATCTATTTGAATCAATTCTTCTGGGGCAAATCTTAAACTGAAAAAAGGCCCTCTATTGAGGGCCCCTCAAGGGATTAGCCTGTGAACGTAAAGTCGACAAAAGCGCCCTACCCAGATCACGTGAATGTAATGGTGTCCGCTAGCGGCCCAAAACGCGCTTGGGCCGCCGCGACCTGCGCTTTTAGTTCAGGCCAATCAACGCCGATCATCTTGCCATTGCGCTTTTTCGCTTGACCGCTGATCCAAACGCTATCAATATCCTCTCGCGATGCGTAATTAAGCACTCGATCGGCCAAGGTTCCCTGCATAGCAAAACCCATGCGGTCCGTTCTAAGTAATACAAGATCAGCTCGTTTGCCCACCGTAATACTCCCAGTCTCATCGCCAAGCCGCATACTTTTAGCGCCCAGAGCCGTGGCAAAATCGAGTACGTCCTCAGACTTGTACTGCTTGGCAATGTCAACACCCGCAGGTTCCAGATAATGAGACCAGAAGGCAGCGCGAATGTGCTCAAAATAGTCCTGAGTTAATACTAAATTTACGTCTACACCTATGCCGGCCGCCACACCTGCCGCACGCGCCCGAGCGTGCACCGAAGGTCCACGAATAGCTTCTGCAGCCATATAGGGAAATTCACCCATGGCTGTCGCGCAAACCATGCCACCGCTGTCACGCAACATTTCAAGTTCTTCTGCGGTAAGCTTGTTGGCGTGAGTACAATGATAGTCCGGGCCCAAGAGACCAGCCTTATGAAGATCCGGGATTCCAGAATCTCGGTATCCCATGTAGCCCTCCGGCATTGGTTCTGCCGTCTTATGTAAATGAGATGAGATCAATTTTACGCCCATGGCTCTGATTCGAGACCATTCCGTCTCAATCTCTGATAGCAAGCTACCGTTAACTGAGGAGGGTGCAAGACTTAACTGCATAACCGCAGCATTGTCAGAAAATATTTCTTTCTGCAGACGCTCCGCTATCGACCAATGCACCTCGGTAGTCTCGGCAATTCGTTGAGCATGCGCATCCGCAAGAGGGACTGTATCCCCTGGCCTATATGACGAAGAAACACCCATCTGAAAGGCAAACCACCCGCTAATTCCAGAGTCTTTGATGCCCCGTGCGGCAGCTAATGCATTCTCCTCATTGATTTGCCCATGTGCGTAATCAATGATCGATGTGACACCGGAGTCGATCGCCAGCAAACCTCCTACCAGTCCTCCGAGATAATGATCTTCAGGCGTCATCGAAACGATAGTCCGCATTTTCCATTCCTGGTAGCCCGCGTAACCCGACGGAGCAGTTTTCGCCAGTCTTCCTGCATCGATAATCTGCCAAACATGACGGTGCCCATCCGACATGCCAGGCATGAGAATCATGCCGCCACCATCAATTACTTCAGCTCCTTCTCTGGCCAAGCCCTTACCTACAGCTGCAATTTTTCCATTTTCGACCAGAACATCGGCTCCTTCGATTTCTTTTAGCTCAGGATCCATGGTCAGTAGATCCGCACCACGTATCAATAGCGGTCCGTTTGATGCGCTCCCGTCAGGCACACTGCCCACAGAAGATTGAGCAAAAGCCTGTTTACCAAAAGCCGTTGAGGCGGCAGCTGCAGCCGTTAGGCGCAGAAAGGACTTACGAGTCATTTTCAATGTAATTCTCCTACCGAGTCGTGATTAAACGCCGATTTCAAATTTGTCTGAATCTCCGCTATCGGCGTACAGCGGGCATCAAAATACTTGAATTGCTTACATCAACTACGATCGGCAACTACAAATAGTGGATTAATCAGCCTATTGAGCGTCAAATTCACATTCATACGGCCGCATAATAGTATCCGGATTCCATTGCCATGCAGCTATCCAGGTGGCTGGTTCTACAAGGTATTCGGGGTCGGTTACGGTTACCTTGTAATTCAACGTAATACCATCTTGTGCAATCGTGAAGACTTCATCTAGCGTAGCGTCTTGACTCATCAACGAACCATCATCATCAAGTAATCCGTTAATTAGTCGTTCGGTGTGAACATGCAGAGAGCCATTTTCAAATCTGCCGATTGAGTACCCCAGTCTTGATCTGGGTGCATCTTGAGGTATCTGAGAGGAGGTCATATCAATCAATCGCTCTGAGCCCCATTCTTCAATGCTTAGTCGAATATCATCGCCCTCTTCTGAAAACTCAAAGGGATAGGGACTCAAAATCGCGTTAGGCATACTCGGGGGTATGCATCGCAACGAAGGCATATCCACAAAAGGGTCGTATTGCGCGACAGCCTGTGCAGATTTTTCTGTTAACTTGAACGGGTTCTTTCTTACATAAATCGCCTTGTAACTCCACACTCTAAATAAATCAGACGCTACGTCAGGGTCGGTTGGCTTTGCGATATCTCCTTCTGGTGAAGTCCAAACTAAAGGAGTATCCGTATCCCGCATTATATATTCCTGCCCGTTAGTAAACAGAGCGTTGGTTGACAACATTTCTAGTCGACCCTGTGAAGATGGCCACCCACCTAAGCGAATGGTTTCTCCCACCGCGAAATTTTCTCGAGTAAGCCCTCTTCGCATTAAGGAATTGATTGCATCAGCCACAATCTCCCATTCTTCTATAGAACCATCGTCCTTGGTAACACTAACAGTCATACCAAAATGAGGATTACGCCAATTCAATTTAGTCACTACACCTTCAAATTCGAGCCACGCAGTTCGATCAAACGGAGATATGGAATGATGACCATAAGAAATGCTTGTTATCGACAAAAGTGAAATGATTATTATGAACGCTTTCAATTTCATTTTTCCTACCTGTATCGAGGTTAATAGCCTGCTTACTTCCAGATGCAGAAATTTGCAATTAGTGCGATGGCTGAAAATTAGCCAACCACCCTTTAACTCTAAGTGCGTTAACGAGCAATGATTCTAACCTTAAACACTAATTAATTGACATATCAACGCTTCCTGTATGGAAACTAGCGTTTTAGATACCTGGTATTCCAAAGACAGAATTCAAAAAACTAAAAACCTTCGGTAATTTCCTCGGTAAGGTCCTCACACTGATATGGATCGTAAGCAGCAGGCGTCCTGATTACGGTAACTTCACGGGTATAAGGCTCTTCGAGATAATCAGGATCATCAATTGTGTAGCTGAGCACGAGCGATTGACCATCTTCACTAAGTGTAAATCGCTCGGTAGTGTGCATATTGACACCATGTTTCACGCCTACACGAGTGGCTTCAAGCCAACCGGGTAAAAAACCAATGGTATCTATAACCAAGGTATTGCTTTCCCATTTTCCAATGGAATGTCCAGCTCGGCTAGCAACGATATTTGTAGGATGCTCATCCATATTCAAATAGATAGTCCGCACAATATCCATAAAACCATATTTAAGCTCGATCTCATCATCAGATTGAGTGATCGTATTGACGTGCTCATCGAAGGTCCAATCGTGAAAAATATTGGTCGCTTCACAGTGAAACCTAGGGTTCATTTCTCGATGAAAGCCCTCGGTTTCGGTTAAATTCAATGCTGTTACAGCATAGGGCACACCGCCTCCACGGGGAGCGCCAGCAATTCTTGGGGCACGCACCCAGTTCCAGTTTCCGTTGATATTCGGCGTGCCCGGCGCAAGCTGAACGTCCACAGGTACGGGTTCATCTGCAGCTACTAGCTCGATAGTTTCATTTCTCTGAATAACACGGCCATCAGCAAACGTGATTGTGTTGGTGTAACAACCAAACTCTTCTCGTCGGGCAGCCGAACCATGAATAGAAATCTCTGTTCCGTCAGCAAACATCTCTTCAGTCCAACCACTCCTTTTTAGCAAGCTGCCGGCACGCATTTCACAACGCCAAGGATCAACTCCCCCCGCATCATTGGTTACATCGAAATACACATAAGAATGTGGATTAACATAACGGATATCGGTGACAACCCCCGAAACGTCCAGCTCTATATCGTGGTTAAACTGCCCTGTACTTCCGTGGTGGGCAAAAGCTGCACTAGCAGCAAGCGTTAACGATAGCGCAAAAATTAATTTCAACTTGAGTAACTCCTATCAATAAAAAAGGCGATGTATTTGGAACACCGCCTTTTTTACTACCATCTTATTGTCTTTACCAGCTTATTGTTTTTACCAACGATCTCCCAACTCACCGCTATTTCGGAGAACATACATGCCAGTTGCACCAGAGGTGAAGATATTGCCTCTGGTATCAACAAGCACTTCCTGTGTGATCGAGATAGGCATATAACCAGATTGCGAACGCTTTGGCGTTGCCGGATCACCCGGTAGAAACCAGCCTACTTCTTTAGGTAAGCGTGGCTCAGCAACATCATAAACACGTACCCCAGCATTAAAATAGGCTAGATGAATCAATTCGTTTGGCTGCATCACGTCCTGGTTGTGAATTTCATTGTTAACGTTGTGCGGACCGAATCGCCCAGGTCTATCACAAAAATTGTCCCAAGCAAAACCTTCTGGCACTTCTGGAATCGGAAACGTAGACATCATATAAGGTTTTGTGGGGTCAGCATTCTGCACCATGATATTGGCAGATATCGACTCCCCGCACTGCTGAATCTTTGGTTCACCATTTACGTAAACCAAACCCTTCTCCCAATACGGAATCACTGAATGCACCGACTGGGTGACGTTATTCACAAACGGCGGAACAATTTGCAGACGACCAACCACCGTCGGATTCGCTTTATCGCTGATATCCAAAGTAACCATATCTGGCGTAAAACCTAATACGGCAGTGTTGCCATCAGGGCTAATAATAGCGGGTCCATGAAAGCTTGGAATGACGCCATCTTGACGCTCTTCGCCTAAGCGCTGTCCAAATTGCGCCCATTGACCTACTTCCTTGGGATTCTTAGGGTCTCTAACATCCAATATTTTAAATATCTGGGCACGATAACCCGGCGCGCTGGCGGACAGGTAGGCATAACCGTCATGCAGAATATTTCTGTGTACGCCGTAGGCTCCTGTTTCCCAGTGAGAAAGCTCTAACGGATTCTCGGGATCACTAATATCAAAAAGCATTACACCTTCATATTTCAATTTATCCGCTGGAACTTCATCCGGCTGAAACGCAGACATAAAGTTAATCGCATTTTGAGTGTCAAATTGCGTCAGTTCTCTGGACATGCCAACCATCAACAAATCACCCTGAGAGGTAATCTGCGACATATTGCCATCCATTTCATATTCAATATCCTTAATTACAGTGGGGTTTGTTGGATCAGTAACATCCATCACTCTAAGTGAAGGCGGCAGAATAGGCCCGTGCCCTTCCTGAGTCTTCGAGACAGCCGTATACAGGAACCAACGCCCATCTTGCTCTTTAATGGTGAACTTTCCAGCATAACGATCTTGATAATCGAGAAACCCGATTGGCTCTACATTATGCGCTTGCCAACCCTCAGGAATCGGGTCAGCTAATACGCTGTTACTAATACCGAATGTAAGGGCGCCAACGCATAGAACGCTCGCCAGCTTGCTATTCAGTGATTTGCTCATAAAAATCTCCTCATGTGATAAAACCCCTCATATACAAAAACCAAGACGTCTTGGTAAACCAGAATTATATTAGCACGGGCACCGCTAGCGCTTAGCCCCAGAGTAGTTGCATATAGTCACAATTTGTAACGTGATCACGCAACAAAATAGTTGGTTGGCATTGATCTTTGCGATTCAATCACCCACCATAAGCAGCGTGTGAATAGCGCTGCATGTTTATGATTCTGTAATTCTTGTTCAGAACAGGTTAAGGCAAAGCAATCTAAGATGTATCTCGGCTCTGTAGCGATTTCTGTAGTTAATTCTGTAGTTATTAACTTGCAAGAAGGTTTAAGATTAAGAGGCGAATTATGAAAAATTATCTATTGTTGTCAGTCCTCGCAATTAGCATAGGCGGCTGTGCCACCAGCTTTGAAGGCCGGCTGGATCTCAACGAACCAATCACATTCGTAGACCTCAGTTCAAAACAGCTACAAACTCGAGCAGAATGCCAAGCTCCAGAACTTCGAGACTCGAAGAAATGTATAAACCTGGCAAAACAGATCGATAAAAATACAACCGTTATCCGAGCAGGTCTGTATGAAGCCGATATAGTCGAAGGAAAGGATGAACTCACACTCAAAATCCTAAGACCTGGAAGTTCAAGAACACTAACGGAGCTACCTATTAGTACCGCCAATGGGCCGGGGTTCCCAAACTATTCCGGTAGCGTATCTTTAACGCCGCAGCAAACTGGCCGTAGCTTTGGCTTAAAAGGAACATTTGATACCAACCAGCTGGAATCAGAAACAATCCGATCAACCGAACAATGTAGCTATCGAGTTCCCTATAGATGGTGTGGGTATGTACCAGTCACAGACCCAAACACCAACCAAACTCGACAAGTTTATCGATGTCGCACCCGATATGAAACGCACTATGGCGCCCAAGATGTTGCATTCTTCTACCGCCACACCAACAAAGAAGTCTTTCTGGATTTAGTTAAAGCTGATGGCCGAGTAATTGGTGAGTACAATGGAACGAATAGCAACAACAACAAAGTCTATACCTATCAAGGCTACTGCAATACCGGGTATGGGAATAGGAATAGTTACAGGAATGGCTATTAATAGCGACCCGCTTACAAAATGTCAGTTCGACTGCTTCGCTACTATCGCTAGATAACTATGCAATAACTTTCACCACGCTTGTAGAAGCGTCAACCCAATGCTATTTTGAGCCACCCTTAAGCCGTGTATTAAGGGAATTAAGTACTGCACCGGTCATCGGTACGCCAAAAACTGTGCATCCAAAAATTCAGGGATGTTGGCAGCCATAATGCTTTCCGTATCTTCGGGCTTTACACCATGATTGCTTAATGCCGAAGCCAGACGGCGCGCATTGGCATAAAACTCCTTGTAGGTAATTCTACGATCGCCATGTACGATTGCGATTCTACTCGGATGTACCAGAGCAGACTGGCTTAACAAGTGTATCGGAGATAGCGGCTGATAATTAGCAGCTACTTTCTCCAGTCCATCACGATATTTACGTGTCATTCCACATCATCTAAACCGGATGCTATATGGTAAACACAGTAAGCCATTTGCGCAGATTTGAGTCTAATCTGTTCACAGTTGCACGAAGTTACGAAAAAACTACGGGAGCAGCAATGCAACTAACAATAGCTACCAACGCAGGGCTTAAATCAGGTCCAGCTTAAATCGTGCTTGAGAATTGGCGTCGAGCGAATCCGTTTGCCAGTAGCAAAGTAGATTGCATTAGCTACAGCAGGCGGTGACGGTGGGCCGGCTGGCTCACCCATTCCGCCCCACCAGCCATCTTGAGATAATGCAAAATGCACTTCCACTTCTGGCATCTGAGGCATTCGCATCAAATTGTAAGTATTAAAATTTGTGTTCATAAAGCAACCTTCTCTGAGATCAAGCCCTCCCGACAGCGCGTGCGAGAGCTCCCAACAGGCAGCGCCTTCCATTTGCTCTGAACCATTCAGTGGATTAATCATATAGCCACTATTCATTACCTGAACCAGTTTTTCAATGGTGAGCTGGCCGCGCTGATTTACAGATACAGTAGCGCAAGTTCCGCAGATTGAGCCGTGGTCCTCAAGAATTGCTATACCCATACCCTCGCCCTTAGGAAGATCAGTAGTAAATCCAGCCACCTCTTTAAGTTTCAATAAAACGCGCTGCCAAGGCTCCTGTCCTTTGGTCATTTCCAAACGCCACTCAAGCGGATCCCAATCGCCAGCCAGAGCCATCTCGTCAGCAAACTGCTCTATGATAAACCCGTTTTGATTTACGCCTGGACCACGATGGGTTGCGGTAGGGATATGCGCGGCAACATTATGGCGTTCATGACGTCTATTTGGAATTGCATAAGGCATATTACTAATGGCTACATCAGCTGTAGCAGGGCCGTGGCTTTCCACCCCTTCATGGGTAAACCAAACTGCGCGTGAAAAAAGCGCATCTGGTAATCCTTTGTCGCCTATCGAGGCATTAAGTCGAATATGCACAGGTGGTCTTTGTTTGTCGTGAGTAACGTCTTCTTCTCGGGTCCAAATAACTTTAACCGGGCGTCGCAGCTTATTAGATATCTCAGCTGCCTGCCGGGTTACCGCGGTCGAACCGCCACCATTGCCGCCAAAGGCACCACCTAGAAAGGTGGTATGCATATAAATATCTTTAGTATCACGGCCAAGGTGACCCGCGACAACATGCATTGGCGAAACCTGATTTTGTGCAGGTGACCACACGTCGATGCGCTCGTCGGTAACACTGACAGTAGCGTTAATCGGCTCCATTCGCGCATGGGTCTCATATGGTCGGTGATAATCTGCCGTCAGACTGTTCTCTGCAGCGTCTATTTTACCAATAGCATCGGTACCTTCTTCGTTACTAACGTCTCCAGCAACCTTAAATAACCGGCTTGCTTCTGTAGCCTGGCTTTCATTGCTGACCTTATGGTTAGGGCCAAAATCCCATTCGATAGGCATTAAATCGAGCGCAGTTTTAGCTCGATACCAACTATCTGCCACTACCGCAACACCATTTTGCATGTCAGTCGTCGATGTTTTGCCTTCCAGAGCCTTAAACTCTACAACGGTAATAACGCCTTTCCGATCCTTAACTGCGTCGAAGTCATAGCTTTTGATTCGACCCCACGGCACAGGACAACAACTAACAGCGGCATAGACCATACCGTCCAGACGCGTATCGATTGAGTAGTGCGCGCTGCCATTCACCTTTACATCAACATCAAGACGTGGAGTTGGATTACCAAGCAACCACCATTGATCTGGCGTTTTAATCGCTGGTTCTTCGGCCAACGACAATTCAGCTGCAGCTGCAGCAAACTCAGCATAGTTAGCGCTATTAGCACCCGCGCTTAGTACACCTTGCTTTGCTACTACCTCGGTCGGACTGATCCCCCAGTCTTTAGCGGCGGCGGCTTTCAGTCGTTCTCGTGCTGATGCGCCGGCTTGCATAATATGCGGGTGTTGTTGCCTAACCAACCGCGAGCCATTAGTCGTCGTGGCGATATATTCATTGTCATTTTTTACGTGCCGATTCATATCAGCAAACACGGCCTGAACTTTATCCCAGGGTACATCCAGTTCTTCCGCAATCATCATCGACACAGATGTAAGGGCACCCTGTCCCTGCTCCGTATGAGGAACACGAATGGTTACTGTGCCTTCTGCATCTATCGTCAGCCATGCATTAATCTCAGTACCATCGGTTGGCGTTGTCCAAGGTTTTGGGGCCACCACAGCGGCAGAGACTCCTGGCATATAGAAACCGAGCATCATTCCTCCACCACCCAATGCCATGCTTCGAATGAGCGTGCGACGAGACATCTTCATTTGTGAATTCATGACTAAGCCTCCGATTTCTTGGTTAATTCAGCCGCGCGATGAATTGCTTTGCGAACTCTTAAATAAGTTCCACAACGACACAAATTTCCGGCCATCGCTGAATCGATCTGGCTATCGCTGGGCGAGTCATTGTTTGCCAGTAATGCGACTGCCGACATGATCTGACCCGACTGACAGTAACCGCATTGCGGTACTGTGTTTTCGATCCAGGCCTGTTGAACAGGATGCTCATTATTTTCTGACAAACCTTCGATGGTAGTGACTTCATGTCCTACCACACTGGATACTGGCGTACTACAAGCTCTTACTGGCTTGCCATCGACGTGCACAGTGCAAACACCACATTGAGCAATGCCACACCCAAATTTTGTACCGGTCAACCCAATACTGTCCCGCAATACCCAGAGTAGCGGTGTTTCAGCTTCGACATCGACCTCATAGGTTTTGTTATTAACACTTAGTGAAAAAGCCATAAGCAGTAATTCTCCTCAATTGCCAAAGGGTGTATGGGCACTAACAATCGGACTATCATTAGTTCATCAGAATAAGGCTTGATGTGTAAAAAAACAACCTTCGGTTTAACGAAATTTGTCGATCACTGGCCCCACTATTTTCTGATGTTATACGGTTAAGAATTTCACACACGCGGGTTTTAATACATCCGCAGTTGCACCTGTTGGAGTAATCATTCCGCTGTCAGGATTCACCGCGAATGTAATGACTTGATCAGAGCCTTGATTCGCAACGAAGACGTGTTCTCCTGATACTCCAAAGGTGATTCCCCGCGGAGTTGACCCACCTGAGGATACAATATCAACCAACGTTAGCATTCCCGTAGCTTCGTCAATGCCAAAGATAGCGATACTATTGTGACCGCGATTACATGCGTAGACAAACTTGCCATTGGGGTGCACTTTAATATCCGACGGGTTATTCCTTTCGGTAAAGTCAGCCGGGATCATTGAAAGCTGCTGAATGAACGTCAACGCAGCAGTATCCGGGTCGTATTGATACGATGACACACTGGAGTCTCGTTCATTGGTCATAAAAATATACGGTAGTCTCGGATGAAATACCGGGTGTCGTGGGGCGATCCCAGCGTTAGTTTGAACAAATTGTTCATCTTCAAAGGTATTTAACTCTGGGTTAATCCTGTACGTATAAACACGATCCGCACCTTTATCGCAAACCACGACAAAACTATTAGTAGGATCAAGAACCACGGAATGCGCGTGCGGGCTTTGTTGAGAAACCGGATCTACTCCCCCGAGCCTCTCCAATACGGCAACATCAGATGCCGGCGCGAGCGTGCCATCCGGATTCACCGGGAACATCGAAACCGTACCGTCATCGTATATCTTCTCAATCACTGAAGCACCATCTCTCTCCACAACGGTTGTCGCAGGCCTGTAGTCTCCATGATTAGATGTAAACACTCTGGAACCCGTCGGATCGATGCTGATATAGGCTGGATTCACACCCATCGACTGCTGAGTATTCATATGTGTAATTGCTCCCGTATCGCGATTAATCGAAAACGACAGAACGCCACCACCACCGCCAAACTCGCCATGCAGATTTCCAACTTCATTTGTCGAATAAAGATGTTCTCCATCGGGTGAAACACACAGAAAACCCGCATTAAGGTTTTCGAATTCTTCACCGGTGTGACTAAGCGGTGTAAAGGAACCATCTTCGGTATTTAGCTCAAACACGCTAATGCCACCACCTCCACCAACACCGAATGGCCCTTGGGTCCATGAGCCCACGTAAGCGTAGGTTTTATCTGATGATTGGGCTCGTAAGGTATTAGTAGTGGCAGCTAATCCGGCTCCGACCAGTGCAACAAATTCGCGGCGCGTGATTTTAGTAGTGTTTGTCATCTATTAGTCTCCCTAGTCTCTTTTACTTCTAGTCTTCTGCAGCAACCAAACAGTCGTAATTCCCCACTTCTGCATCAGGGTACCAGACCCAATGTTTACTGAATGTCATTGGTTCAATCAAATATTCCGGATCGGTAATCGTAATCGTATAATCAAGACGATCACCCTGTGGGCTAACGGTAAATCTCTCTAACGTTTCCATTGAAGTACTTGCCGGAACCCCCTGTCCATCGAGGTGCCCCCAATTTACCTTGGTAGTAGTAACTACCAATGTTGTGTCACTCTCCCAGTACCCGACAGCGTACCCCAATAGTGAATCCGGCTGTCCATCGGCCGATGCATCCGGTGACATATGAATGGTGCGAATGGTGTCGAACTCCTCGTTATGCCAAAGGATATTCTCACCATCCTGCACGATTTCGAATGGATACGGAGCTTCCATAATCAACGGCATACCCTTCAGAGAACAATTCCTCAAGGGATTATCCCGAGTCCAGACGAAATTATCGACTACCTGCAAGGCCGCTTCTGTAAGGTTGGCACGGCCATCTGGCGTCTTGCCAATATCTCTAGGCATCAGCATCGGGATGGTGTCGGGCGTACTCCAAACACGAAAAATACCAAGTTCTGGGGCTGATGTATCACCTACCCCGAGTCGTCTGCTTTCAGACATCTCGATAGTTTGATCAGTCCATATAGGCTGCACATTTCCGCCTAATAGAACTTCCTCGCCGTCACTGGTCAACACGTTGCTGATATAGAGGCCGTGGTCAACTAGAATTGACGGGTTACCGGCTACCCGCACGGTATCCCCAACTTCAATAAAGGTAGGATCGATTTGCCAGCGCCGCATATTACTAAGCGCAGTGGTCGCCATACCCCACTCCTGAACTTCACCATCTTCTGCAACAACACGCATCGACACTTGTGGATGCGGATTTCGCCAAAGAATATCGGTAATTTCACCTTCGACTTCAATGATCGTGTCAGGGTCATAGTTCCCTGCCACGGCATGGTGTGCATTACTGGAAAACGGTAGCACTAAAAAACCAATAAAAACCACATTACGAATATGCACAATACTAACCTCCATTAATAAATGAAGTATCTCCGCTAGGAGTACCTAAACGAAGATACAACTTATTAAGTCTATAACGTTTCGCCAAAGGAAAGCTAATTGGCCTCACAGAGAATAACCCTTGTCAATTAGATACCAGTTTTTCCGCCTGCTTGGCATAAAACACGAACTACTAGTGATTCTCTTACATTGTCCGAACCTTACTTATCAGGTATACAAGTAGCACGCATAATTAAACGCCTGAGATTAACGAATCATCACTCGGCGAAGCAAACAATTAGAGGGGACTAAAATGAACCCAATGGCAAAAAACACCTTTTTCTTATTTGGCTGTCTATTTCTACTACCAACGTTAGTATCCGCTCAATCAGAAGTCACAGTTTTCGTCGGCGGCGCTATGACCAAGCCGGCTACCGAAGTTGGTATGACCTTTGATAATGGCTCAGACAACACCACGATTATCGAAAGTGACACCACGGGTGAGCTACAAAAACGGCTAGCAGCCGGTGAAAAAGCCGACCTGGTGATTGTTACTGCGCCAGCAATGGAAATGCTGCAACAGGAGCAACTGGTGATCGCTTCTAGCAGGGTCGATCTCGCATTGGCTTTGATCGGTGTAGGCATTCATCCTGAAGGTGCTGCACCTGATTTATCTACGGCAGATACATTTAAAGCCGCACTATTGGGCGCGCGAACGGTTGCCTACGTCAGTCCTGCTGCTGGCGGAACCTCAGGAACCTACTTTGAAGGTCTGCTAGAAAGTATGGGTATTAGCGATGCTATGAAATCAAAAACCGTCTATCAAACCCAAGGTTCTGAAGTTGCGCAAGCAGTGGCTAGTGGTGACGCAGAATTCGGTATTACCTTTGTCAGTGAGCTATTGCCGAATAAAGGTTTAATTGTCGCGGGGACATTTCCGGACGAGATCCAGCTACCAACAATCTACGCTGTAGCCATAGCAACTGCTTCTCCAAACAAAGAGGGGGCACAAGCATTGCTAGGCATGCTTGCTGGCGCGGAAGGACATGCTGCCTTGATGAATATTGGGTTGGAGCCAATAGCCTCGACTAACTAACAACTAGTAATGATTGGAGGCCATAAGCTAATAGCCTCCAATCACCGTATAAAACTACTTACCTAACCGTAGTGTTTGGGCCGACGCCTTTTATTTCAACTATAACTTCCTGGTCATCGTTCGAGCCATCGTAATGCATGGCACCAGCCGGATGCATCATGTAACCGCCGGGTTCAATAGCAATCATATTTTCTTTATCAAAATCAGCACCAGTGCCGGTATACCAGGTGCCAGAAATTACAGTAACGTAGCGATCCGTAGTGTGGTAATGCGGACTGGACATCACACCCGGCGGGAATTTAGCTCTGATCATATAAAAGCCTTCTTCATCAGCGTCTCCGGCGAGGTAGACATAGCTGGCGGGTGACGTTTCCTGTTCGTGCCACTCCATTTCCCCCGGTTGGAGACGAACAAAACCGTCCTCATCAACCGCAGCGTAAGCGACAGGTATTAATATTAAAGCCAATCCCCATAGTTTCAATTTTTTCATATTTACCCCCTCCTCTTGCCCACATATTGCGGACGTTGATTAACTGAGTTCATTGTACTGCGAAAATTTAGAATAAACCTAAATTCTCAGCTAGTCCACGAATAATGGCGTGGACCCTAAGAAGATTTAAATCCGTTATATGCCTACATTACGTTGGGGTTGCAGTCGCATTTATTCTACTCAGGATACCCAGCAATGTGTTATTTCAAGCAAAGTCTCGCTCTAGTGCATGATCGAATCAAAGTTCTATCGCCACTGATTCTACCACTCCATTATCGTCAAAATGAGGTCTAAATAGAGCTCCAGATATAATATTTATGACGCTCTGCTGTTCTTTCCTATTCTTACGACTGCCTCCGCTAAGAACCTCAATATCCTCGGCTTTACCAGATGAGTTTAAATTAAAACCAAATGTCATTCCGTGAGTGGTAATAGGAGTTGGTACAGCTCCAGCAAACGACGTGGACAATGATGGAACAATCGTGATTGCGGTAAATAGGCGTTGCATCCAAACCGTTGCATCAGGATCTGCATTATCAACGAGCAACTGGTATGCGGTATTATAAGCATCGATAGCGCTAGGCTGTTCGCCACGAGCGAGGTGATAGTCACCCAAATGAGTCGTAGCTTCAGCTTCTTCTAACAGGTATTGATTCTCCTTACTGATTGCAACAATACGTCGCAAAGAAACCGCAACTACATCCCAATGCATCCCAGTTGCCAAACGTTTCGCTTCTACCTGACTATCAATATAGTCTCGATTTGGCACTTCTACATAACCACAGATCGCTGATCCACCCCTATCTTCAGCGTCGACACACCGCTCCTCTTCAATAAGTTCTGGACCAATTCCTCTATAAGAATTAACCGGTTTTCTCGTTTCAATTTGAAGGCGGCGGTATTCCACTGCAGCTTGACCATACAAAGGATCTATCAATTCGGAAGCACTAGCACCCTGTTGTTGCTCCAACTCTGCTATCAGCGTCGAGTAAAATGCGGAAGCATCAGCAACGACTTACTCTGGGGACTCACTCAATAGTCCATGTCTATAGGCCTGGATTTTCCATTGCCCCAATACTTTCGCCATCGCCAGCGCTTGGCTACTAACCGCTCCATGATCGCTTTGATAAACCGAATAAATCTCCTCATAGTTCTCGTCTACTGCGTCCCAATCACGAGCCGCAAGGTTTTTGTTAATCGAGTCAGAGAGCTCAGCGATTTTGGTAGCATCTGAATACGCTACCGGGCTTAAACCAATCGTTAGTGAAAAACCGAAAATTAAAATCGCTGTTTTCAGTACTAAAGTCATGAGAGAAGCCTCCAAGTGTGTAGTGAGATGCATAGCGAGGCAATGTTAGATTCACCAAACTTATCAACAGTCTCTAGTGTTGCTGCTGAACCTTATTGGATTACGTAAACAGAATCCAATACTTACAGGCTCATAATTGAAAATTCACAATGTGTGCACAATTGAGCAAAGAACACCTATTCAGAAATAAACTAGAAGCCCTTCGTTTCCGATTTCTTAATAATAATTACTATCACTATATCTATCATATAGAGCCCTTTGCGAGGGGTGTCGGCTTGGCCGTTTATATAAGGATCTATGTGACTTATACTTTCAACTCCAAGGTCTAAAGACCTAGAAGATAACTGGAGAATAATCTTCATGAAAACCTGGATACTAATAGTCACATTCACGCTTAGTGCTTTCTCGCCGCTGCATACGCTTGAAGCCCAGATTACTAATCCTGTATTAGAATCCATCGAGAAATTAGGCTTAACCGTCCGAATTCAGGATGTCGCCCGGCTTCCGCACACTAGAAATTTACGCCCGGCCGACCAGGACAGAGACCCAAAAACCTGGGCCAGAGTAAGTTTTGTCCATGACGTATCTGATGGTCGCCGTTTTGCGAACGACTCTCGAGGCCAACTATATTTGTTAAATGGAAGTGAATCCTCGCTATATGCCGACGTTGGTGCCGCATTTACTAAAGTTATCTACGCCCGTAATCAAAGCGGATTCATCGGCTTCGCAATGCACCCTGATTTTCCGACAAATGGCCTTTTCTACACAGTGCACGGTGAAACGGCTGTAGACAACGACCACCCGCTCGATTTCATACCGCCAGGCTTTACACGAGAGGACGTTAACTCTCATGACATTATTACCGAGTGGAAGGCGGATGATCCATCCGCAATGACATTCACCGGAACCCAACGTGAGCTAATTCGCGTTGGTCAGGTCGTTATCAATTATTCACATCCATTCGGTTACGTTGGATTTAATCCGACAGCCAAACCGGGTGACTCCGATTACGGACTGATGTATACCAGCGGGAGCGATCTTGGATTCAGTAACGGCCTAGGCCCAAACTCAGAAAACCCTGGTCAAACCCAGCGTCTAGATACAATTGTTACGACAATCTTACGAATTGATCCACGCAGCCCATCCGAATCGCATGGCTTAAAGGGACTTGGTGATTACACAATTCCTGCAATCAACCAATTCGCCGCCGATAATGACCCCAATACACTTGGTGAGATTTATGCCTACGGTTTACGAAATGCCCATCGATTATCTTGGGACTTGGAAGACGGAACGATGTTTGCAGCAGACGTGGGCATGAACCAAATCGAAGAAATAAACATCATCCATGAGGGAAGAAACTACGGCTGGATGGCCCGTGAAGGTTTTTGGGAGAACGGTATGATCCGACCCGGTGGTGCATTAAATCAGCTGTTCGCACTTCCACAAGATATACTTGAGGGGCGGATTGCGGATGAGTTTACCTACCCGGTCGTAATCTACGACCACGATGAAGGACAAGCGATAACCGCTGGTTTTACCTATCACGGCAAGGTCGAAGCATTGCAGGGTAAATTCGTTTTTGGTGATCTTGTGCGAGGCCGGCTGTTCGCCGCTGATGTGGATGCCATGAAAGCCGCCGATGATGGCATCCCGGCAACTGTAGCAGCAATCGAGGAGATTCAACTTTACGTAGTCAGAGAGAACGGCAAACGTGTCTACGTTGCCTTCCGGGATCTAATAGAAAGAGCTAACGGCGCTACTGCAGCGCGAGCAGACATGCATTTAAGCCGAAGCCGAGACGGCGAAATTCTGGTTACGTCTAGGCAGGACGGGTGGATTCGAATGTTCGTTCCCGATTGAATTGTTAGGAATATCAATACTATAGGCGTAGACTTTGTCGAAACGGGCTTTAATTTGGAATACATCAAACCTATTTAATTACCTCTAGAGGCATACCGATGAAAACGATTCTGACGATATCTGCTCTTACAATAACACTTGGCTACTTCTCGCTGACTAACCTTGCCTTTGCACAGGAAACCAGACCCGCAGAAGATATGGACGCAATTGTTAAGTTGGACGAAATCGTTCAACTTTCTGAACATGTATACCGACATGGTCAGGAATCGAATGTTTTTATCGTAACCTCAGAGGGCATCATCGTTGTTGATGGAACATGTACCCCTAAAGGTGCAGAATGGTTCAAAGAAGAACTTAACCGCCGCTTTGGTGTGCCGGTTAAATACGTCATCTTGAGTCACGATCACGAGAGTCATATATGTGACACTCAGGTTTTTAATGACACCGCCATTACCGTAGCTCACGAAAAGGCATTGCCACATATCGTACGTGAAGGACGAAACTCTGTAGTTCCACAATTACTTTTTGATGAAACAATGGAAATCCGCCTCAGTGGTGTCCGCGTAGTTCTCTATTACTTTGGGGCTAGCCATAGCGATAACCTGATACAAGTCCATATTCCTGATGAAGGTGTTTTGACGGCAACCGATGTTGTTCGTGCCGGCAAAGGTATCGGCCTTCCTGACTACCGCGACTCAAACATAGACGGATTAATCGACGTTCTGACTTCGCTCTCACAACTAGAAAATGTAGATATCGTGGTACCCGGCCACGGACCGATCACCGATCAAGCATCATTTGGCTATTACCGTACGTACATGATCGCTCTACGAGATCGCATCCTCGACGCACTTGCCAAAGATATGACAATCGAAGAGATTCTGGCCACCGTAACGATGGATGACTTTAGTGACTACGGAAATTATGACCAATGGCTGCGAGCAAACATCATCTCCATGTGGGACAACATGTACCGTCAACGCGAGCCGAATGCTGATACAAAGAACATGTACGATGCCCAATACCCAATTGGGTTCCCTCTTGGAGGGGATGGTCAGCACTAAAAGACAACGCTTAAAACGAAATACTAAGGGTCTACATTAAAGTTTTTTCTCGGACTGGCCTAGCCGTACTATACGGAATTGCACTAAACGATTAACCCGGAGAGAGGTGAAAATGAACAGACGTAAATTCTTAACAAAAGCTGGACAATTATCCGCAGGGACTCTTCTTTTGGGTGCTGGTTTAAACGCTAGCGCTCAATCGCGTCGAGTTGTTATGTTAGAAGGCGTTCGTACTAAAGTTGTCGATATTCATGCCCACTGCGATATCCTCGAGGTGGTACCGCTTCTCGAAGGTACTAGCATGGCTGGAGCAAACATCAATCGACCTTTGGGTCCTGAATGGCTAGCCAAAATGGATGAACGCGGCATTGATGTGGCGGCTATCAGCACCAATCGATTTTGGTGGTATGAAGCCGAACCCAAACTTGCGCGTCAGATCGTCAAATTGCAGGATGACAAAATCGCTGAATGGTGTAATGCCAATGCCGAACGCTGTGTTCATCTTTCGTCACCGGCACTACAGTTTCCAGAGCTAGCCGCGGAACAACTCGAGTACGCGGTCAAGGAGCTTGGTGCAAAAGGCGCATCAGTACTAGGTCATGCACGCGGTGAGCCTATCTCTACGGAAAAATACGACCTATTCTGGGCTAAAGCTGAAGAACTCGATGTTCCTGTGTTTATGCACCCTGATGGGTCTAAAAATATTATCCAGCCGGGTGCCTTCGACGGGCCCGGTGGTATGGGAAATATTATGGGTAACCCGCTGGAAACCACTTTGTTTTTAGCCCGGCTAATTTTCGACGGAACTCTGGATCGATTCCCCGGTCTAAAGGTTATCGGCGCGCACGGTGGCGGTTATTTACCGCACTATCTGGGTCGATTCCAAGTGGCGTGCGATAGAAACAACGCGGGCTGTGTAAATAAGAAGAACCCTAGTGAATATTACGTACGCAAATATTCGCTGACACGATGGTGTTTAACGAAGAAGGACTTCGACATTTGGTTGCTGTGATGGGTGCCAGTCAGGTGGTCTACGGAACTGACATTCCGCATGGTTGGCCAGATACAGTCGATCTTATCCTCGAGTCACCAACCCTGAGCACCGCCGAGAAGGAAGCAATTCTGGGCGGTAATTTGGTGAAATTGCTAAAACTGGAAAGCTAACTCTATAAGGCCTAGCAAACGATCAAAGTTGTATTACGCGACTAAAATCTGGGGCATTCAAGTTTTTGAAATACTTACTTGAATGCCTCTATTTTGTTCTACGGTATTGCCACCAAAAAACTAGCCCCTGCGCATTTAATTGCGCATCCAGCTTGAGCCAGCGCCGCACGACCTCCTCTTCGATGCTTGGCAGTTCGTTCAAACAGCGACGCACCAAATATTCAAGCAGTTGTTGGCTAAGTTGCTGCTCGAAATCGGCACTTTCGGAAAAAGTCTCGTAGCAGTATTGAGTTAGGCTAACAAAATCATCAATTTGTTCGTGTAATCCCGCGATGTTTTGTGCCCTCGGCTTTAACGCGCTGTAATGAGTTAAGTAGAGCCAATCCGGTTTGTAGACCATCACTTTATCGATAGATGCATGCAGTGCCTGAGGATTAAATTGCACCGGCGTAGTAGTTGCAGCCACGAAAGCTTTGTCGTCATCTCTCAATGCTCTATACCCTACTCCCAAAGTATCACCGGTAAAGATGCTATTGGTTTGAGCATCAATAATACTGTGATGATGGTTTGCGTGCCCGGGTGTATCAATAAACTTTAAAGGTCGCTCGGCAAAGTCGATCACCTCACCGTCAGCTGGTTGGATTATGCGTCCAGCCTTAATCGGGAGGATCTCGCCATACAGCGATTTAAATGCTTCTTCACCATACACAGCGATAGTCCCATCAATTAGCTTTTGTGGATTAACCATATGCCGGACACCTTTTGGATGTACGACTAAAGAAGCCTTACTACACAAGTTCATTAATGCGCTGGCACCGCCCGCATGATCAAGATGAATATGGGTCAAAATCACATAGTCGATATGGCTAAAGTCTAGCCGTAATTCAGCAAGCGCTTGTTGTATTTGTGGAATTGAATTAGTTGTACCGGTATCGACAACCGCGATGCGTTGGTTTGACCGAATTAAATGAATCGAAGCTAGTTGAGCTTGGTGATAGAGCGCATCAACGGTAAAAATATCAGAGTTGGCGACGTATTCTTGCATGATTTATAAATTAGAAATCTAGGTAAATATGTAACTACAAATAACGTATTCAACGGTAGAACAATAAACAAACAGCGCCTATAAGCATACCTAGAAATTCTCGTGCTGATTCAACATAGGGCTTATCTTCAGACATTCCACCGCCAATTGCGGCAAAGTCTTGCGAACTTAAGTAGTCTATAAAACCTGGCACAGAAATCAGCAGCCCCGCCAGACACATTCCAACTACCACATAGAAAATGGCTATAGATCGATAAGCTAGTAATTTACTTGCCGGAACGAATGCGACGGCTAAATATACCGCTACCCAGAAAACTGGGTCTGGGTCATTTAGTTGAACAAAGGCCATAGCAATAAAAATTAATGCCACGATTGTATGAGCTAGTTTAGCCAAAATCATTTGCTTCGGTGCCTGATTAGCGCAGGTGTCGATCAAAAAACTCTTTCACGAGGGTATTATTTTTATCAGTTACAAAATGTGGGCTTCCATGTGCTGCCCCATGAACCACTTCGAATTTAACTTCCACACCCTGTTGTTGATAGGCGTGCTGCAGTTCATGAGACTGATTAATAGGCATCTGAGGATCCTGATCACCGTGTAGCATCAGTAATGGAGCCGAGTTCGCATCAACGTGAAATACTGGGCTCGCTAAACGCGCCAAGTCAGGCTGATCTTCAGGTTGACCACCGATTAACAGATCAAGTGCAGGTTCACGAACCCTTAGGCCATGGGGAGTAGATTGCTTCAAAATCGAAGTTAAATTAGAGGCACCGTAATAACTAACCACTGCCTGTACGTCGGATGACTGGTCCAAATAATCTCCAAGCGAACCCTCCATAACGGCATCACCGTTACTCACTGCTACCACCGAGACCAAATGCCCGCCTGATGAAGTTCCATAGATGCCTATTCGAGAGGCATCAAAACCGTACTTGCTAGCATTACCTCGCAGGTAACGTATTGCAGCCTTGATATCATGAATCTGGGCGGGAAACATGGCCACACCAGACATTCGAAATTCGACGCTAGCTAGCGCATAACCAGCTTGAATAAATGCCTCAGTCGGTATCTCCTCCTTGCTTCCGCGCCGCCAAGCACCGCCATGAATATAGACTAGCAAGGGAGCGGTCTCGACAGATGTGGGCAGATAAATATCAAGCTTTAGATCATGCCTATCTACCTGCGCATAGGTCACGTCGGGAATTTTAGTGATCTTTAATGGCATCAAACCGGTAGATGTTTCCTGAGCTTGCACAGACGCTGTAATTAATACTAACAAAGCAGTAAACCAACGAATCATCTTAAAAGTTCCTACTAAATTTTTTGTAGCTGAATCAGCCGGCACTAGTTACTCCCAAGCCGAGCGTATCGGTAGGCTAGTCATAAAAGCCGGGTTCGCACCGTCTCTCGGAACGAATTTCTGCGGTCGACCATTGTTTACTTCGGCAAGGTATAAATTGCCTTCTTGATCAACGCTCATACCGTGCACGTTCCACATTGCACCCGACCATTGTCCCTGACTACCCCATGAGTATAGGTAATGCCCTTCGCTATCGAACTTAATGATTTTACTTGTCGAATTATCGGCAACCCAAAGGTTTCCGTCGGCACCAAAGTAAAGAACCTGAGGTACCGATGGATTACCAGTGCTGAATTGATGCAGAAACTCACCATTTTCATCAAACACCTGAACTCGCCGATTAATCCGATCGGTAACATAGACTTTGCGCGTGGCAGGATCAACCTGAACGCCATGCACTGCGTTGAAATAACCGGGCCGAGTATCATTTGGCGGATTTCCTTCTTGACCCCAGGTCATTAAAAAGTTCCCGTCAGCGTCGAATTTAACAACCCGACTGTTGGCATAACCATCAGCCACAAACAATGTGCTGTCCGGCAACCAGGCTAAAAACGTAGGTCTATTGAAATGAGTTTCATCGGTACCAGGTTCGCCTGGAATACCTAATGTTTGAACCAACTCTTGTCCATCGTTAGAAAACTTGTAGACAGCATGTTGCCGATCATCAACTACCCAAACATGTTTTTCAGGATCATACGGATTGATCGAAACCGAATGCGGTCGCCTGAATATCGAATCCCATTGGGTCCACTCTTCAACAATGTTGCCTTCTGCATCAACCACGATCAGGCAATGTTCCCAACGCGCATCAACTCCAAGCGTGCCTTGCCAGGCATTCCAACCATCTGAACCTGTATTGCCTGGACTTGTCACAGGGCCAACTGATGCATTGCGGAACGGTGTAGCAGCAACCGGGAAAGAGATGCTCGGGCCAACCTCCGGATACGGTACCTGTTCCGGACGCTCTAGTACTGGCAATTCTCCACGCATGAGAACAAATACACGGTCCGGACTCTCCGCAAAAATACCCTGCACTGCTCCCCAGGTCCAATCTTCATGTCCGTCTAACTGTGATAGCGGTTTAGGCCAATCTGGTACCGCTTGGTACGGCCCAGTTTGATCTTGACCGCCTATCGAGCCGGGTATCGCTGAGAAACTCGTCTCGGTGACTGACATCGGAGCATTTTCAAGCACCTCGGAATCGGCTGCCCGTTTATCTCCTATCGAAAAGCCTGCGACCAAGCCTGCCACAGCTGTCAAAAGTACCAATAAATATTTATTCATTTTTCCTTCCCAGTCTGGTTATTGGAGGGGCTTACGATCCAGGGTTTTTACGCCACCAATTTATTCTATAAAGTCGCAGCCATACCAAAAGAGTACGAGTAGTATTAAAGCATATGTACCCTTGATCGAGGAAATATGGCTTGGCACTGATTCATTCATAGCAATCATTTGTTACCGATAGCTATTACTCAATTGTGTATAGTATATTGGTCAACTAAATGATACAGGTGCTATCGATCACCACACAAACAGTATAAATGGAGATGTGAATATGAACTTAATTACACGAATTCACCTTGTCTTAGTAACTTGTGGAGGGCTGGCTTTAATGGCGTTTTTGGCTCCGGTCTCAGCCCATCACGGAGGTGCACTGGAATGGGATTTCGAAAAAAGTGCTGGGCCTGTCACAGGAACTGCAACTCAGTTTGGCTTTCGTTTTCCGCACGTTCAAATCTTCGCCGATGTTCCGGATGAAAATGGTGAGGTTCAAAAATTTGTTTTTGTAACCAGATGGACGCCTACAATACTCAGGGAACACGGATGGAGAAGAACTTCAATTGTTCCCGGAGATAAGGTTACCGTCACCTACACACCCCACCTAAGCAACCCAACTGCCGGCGCTATAACGCGGCTGGAAGTGAACGGTGAGTTGTTAGAAACTAACTTCGAATGAATACTGGAGTAATCATGCAGAAAAAACTAAAAAGTGCGGCATTTCCGTTGTTAAGCATCATTATCGGACTTTCATTTTCCTCTCTGGCCTCGATTGCCCAGGAAGCTGAACCTACAGATTTTAATCCTGGAGATTTCTCTGGTGACTGGGATCGCGTCACCAGCATTGTTACCTATAGTAACGTCCCCGGTTCCAGTCGCGCTCCAAACAATCGACCCATGGAAGATGTTGGCCCGGTAGCAGAGGCTCCATTTACAGCCGAAGGTCTTGCTTTAATCGAGGCAAATGATCCTGGTTACGGCCCGAGGCGACAGATGGTACGAAATGATCCACTCGGACGTTGTGAACCGATGGGAATTCCACGCAATTTAACCGCCGAGGTTCTGGTACCCCATAACACGCTGGAAATTGTGCAGTTGCCGGACAGAATTATACAATTTTTTGAATACAGACATGATTGGCGAGAGATTTGGATGGACGGGCGCGAACTTCCAGATCTGGATATATACGACTTTAAATGGAATGGCTATTCAATCGGTCATATGGATGGTGACACACTAGTAGTAGAATCGGTTGGCTTCGACGACCGAAGCTGGCTTGATAAATATGGCTACCCACACTCTGACCAAATGCACCTGATCGAAAGATATCGCCGTATTGATGCCGACACACTCGAATTGACAATGACCCTCACCGATCCGGTGGTTTACACAGAACCTTGGGAAAGCGACGTAAAAATCTACAAACTCAATCGTGAAAAACGAGCTGGCTGGGACGAACAAATTTATTGTGTGCCTGCTGAAGAAATGCTGTTTCAAGATTTAATGGATACCGGAAACGTCATACAGTAGGGCTTACAACAGACTAACTTTAACTTTTATCAAGCCAAGGTTGGGCACGACACTAAAGGCTTTTATAAACAAATATAGTTATCGTGATTTTGCGTTAATTTATTCAGACATAATCAGAGAGGACAACATGAGATCTATTAGCAAACTCTTAATCACAACGATTATCAGCGTACTTGTCCTGACCCCCTTTGCGGTAACCGCACACCACTCGATGTCTGAATTTAATCGAGATGTGATCGAAGAAGTCGAAGGCACCGTCTCGAAAGTTTCATGGAAAAACCCCCACATACTATTGGAAGTCACACGGACTGATGCCGCTGGTGCAGACACGGTCTATTATCTTGAAGCCAGCGCGGTCAGCTCTTTACGCCGCCGAGGACTGACCGGTGATGAAGTGAAAGTCGGTGATGCGGTTCGCATAGCTGGCTGGCCGTCAGACCGCAGAGACAATTATATTCAGGCCAACCATATACTGCTGCCCAGTGGCGTCGAGCTACTGGTAGGTGGCCCGCAGGAACCTCGATGGGCTGATGATTCGGTGGGCGGCGATAGGGATGTTCTCGATGCAGATCGTATCGCAACTGCGACTGGCGATGGGATTTTTCGAATATGGAGTCAAGGTTCGCGCGCGTGGTTCTTTACCGGCCGCTCTGGCTACCAGCTGAACGAAGCCGCGACCGCTGCAGCAGCTGCGTGGGACGATATTGCCGATAACCCAATCGTTCAATGTATCCCGCCAGGCATGCCGGGTCTTATGGGCAACCCTTATCCTATGGAGTTCACTCAGGTTGGCGACAATATCGAACTACATTTCGAAGAATTCGATGCGATGAGAACTATTCATATGGGTGATAACGTTGCCGATCCCGCAGATGTTCCGCCATCGCACCTCGGGTATTCAGTTGGACATTGGGAAGGCGAAACGCTGGTTGTTGATACAACCCGGGTCAATTGGCCATACTTCAATCGTAGCGGTGCACCGCAAACCGAAAACGTCAAAATAAACGAGCGCTTCACAGTGCAGGAAGACGGTTATCGGCTCGAATGGATATTGACCGTCGATGAACCGGCTACACTGGTTGAGCCGTTCGTGCTCGACGGCTACTTTGTGTGGAAACCGGGTGAAGCTATCAACCCCTATGAGTGCACACTCGAAGACTGGGCCTCAAACGAGAATACGCTCTAAAACTAATATCGCGTTATCTCCGTGATTAAAGGGTCGATGACGGTATTGAATGCTGTCATCGGCCCTTTTGCATTAGAACTGACAAGCTAGTCATTCGGTCGCTTGATCAATAACCATCAGCAATGCAATATTGCTCATGCAGATATAAATTGTGTATAAATAAAACTGACGGGCTAAAATGATCTACGAAATTGCTGAAATAGAAATTACTGAAGGTAAAGACTCGGAATTTGAGAAAGCTGTAACGGAAGCCAGTAAGTTCTTCAAGGCCGCAAAAGGCTATAATTCGCTCAAGCTCACACGCTCAATCGAACACCCCTCACAGTATCGACTAGTAGTAGGCTGGGATACTGTAGAAGACCATTTGGAAACGTTTCGGAAGTCCCAAGGATTTCAGGAATGGCGAAACCTGGCTGGCCCCTTTTTCGCCTCTCCGCCCAAGGTTCACCACGTAAATACAGTTTTTAACGCCACCTAAAACTAACCGGTAAGCAACCATTAATGGTTTGCAAATTTTTATTTTGAACCTACAAAATATAACTGAGGACAAATCATGGCTATCTGGTTAAAAAGTGGTGCAGAGGGCAAGGCTAAAGTAGAGGCAGACAAAAAAGTTCGTAGTATCGTTGAGTCTACGCTCGCAAGCATTGAAAAGCATGGTGACTACGCAGTTAGAAAATTATCTATCGAATTTGATAATTGGGAGCGTGAGGACTACAAGCTAAGCGATATGGAAATTCAAGCTTGTCTCGACACCTTGTCGCCACAAGACATCAAGGATATTGAGTTTGCTCAAACACAAGTTCGAAATTTTGCGCAGGTGCAACGCGCGTCAATTCAGGATGTAGAAGTAGAAACTCTTCCTGGCGTAATCCTCGGTCACAAAAACATACCGCTAAATTCGGCTGGATGCTATGTACCTGGGGGTAAGTATCCGATGCTGGCTTCGGCACATATGTCGATAATAACCGCAAAGGTCGCCGGCGTAGCGCGTGTAATCACCTGTGCCCCTCCTTTTCAAGGGAAGATTGCACCGGCGATTGTCGCAGCGCAGGCTATGGCGGGTGCAGACACAATTTACGCACTTGGCGGTATTCAAGCCGTTGGAGCAATGGCGCTTGGCACCGAGTCTATAGACGGCGTAGACATGTTGGTTGGTCCCGGTAACGCATACGTAGCAGAAGCTAAACGGCAACTTTATGGGAGAGTAGGTATCGACTTGTTTGCCGGCCCTACCGAGACATTAATTATCGCCGACGAAAGTGTAGATGCGGAACTCTGCGCCACGGATATCCTTGGGCAAGTTGAACACGGTCCAGATAGTCCCGGTATATTGCTCACCAACTCTGAAAAATTAGCACGCGAAACTCTGCTAGAGATTGAGCGATTGCTGAAAATTTTACCGACTGCAGAACACGCACGCAAAGCATGGGAGTCTTTTGGCGAAGTTATTGTTGCTGAAAATTATCAAGAAATGATCAGCATCGCTGACGATATTGCATCTGAACACGTGCAAGTCATGACCGAAAACCCGGATTACTTTCTAGATAACATGACTAATTATGGTGCCCTATTTCTTGGCCCCCGAACTAACGTGGCTTATGGTGATAAAGTGATCGGCACCAACCATACGTTGCCCACCAAGAAGGCCGCACGCTATACCGGTGGTCTATGGGTAGGCAAATTCCTTAAAACCTGCACCTACCAAAAAGTGAACACTGATGAAGCGAGTACCCTGGTTGGCGATTACTGCTCTCGATTGTGCGGACTGGAGGGTTTTGCTGGCCACGGCGAACAGGCCAATATTAGAGTGCGGCGCTATGGAGGTAGAGATGTACCCTATGCTGGTACGGTCGAACCGTCAGCAGCCACTAAAGCGTAATCAATGATGGACCTTCCCACTACTCCAAGTTTTTTACTTACCGGTAAGCGCGCGGTGGTAACCGGTGCCGGAAGAGGCATCGGTTTGGCCGCTGCTTCGGCACTGTCAGCCGCAGGAGCCAGTGTGACATTAGTTGCCCGCTCCGATAATGAAATTAGCGATGCGGCTGAGCAACTTAATGCACGTGGTGATAGTGCGACTTTTCGAACACTGGACGTCTCAGATATTGCGGCCGTTGATGATTTTTTCGGTTCACAAAATGCGTTCGATATCGTCGTCAACAATGCCGGCACAAACCGACCTAAGCCGATGCTTGATGTCAGTGAAGATGACTTCGATGCGGTACTCGACCTTAATCTTAAAAGTGTATTCTTTGTGACCCGGTCGGCGGCAGCCAAAATGGTCAAACAAAGCATCAAGGGATCTTTTATCCACATTAGCTCGCAAATGGGGCATGTTGGTGGGCCAAATCGCTCACTCTATTGTGCGTCCAAGTGGGGGCTCGAAGGTCTCAACAAATCTGTTGCTCTAGACCTGGCGCAACACTCAATACGAAGTAATACCATAGCCCCAACCTTTATTGATACGCCGCTTACCAAACCATTTTTTGAAGATAAGGCTTTTCGGGAAAGTGTGCTCGCAAAAATCAAATTAGGTCGACTTGGCAAGGTGGAAGACCTAATGGGTGCAGTAGTCTTTTTAGCTTCTGATGCATCCGCACTAATGACAGGCACCAGCATGGTGATCGATGGCGGCTGGACCGCTGACTAAGCTATTTGGGTTCTGGTCTTTGACTACTATTCGTTTACTGCCGGTCGTTTATCGAAAGCCAGCCATACAACATTTGATCTACTTCAATGCTCATCAAACTTTGGGAAATCTTGGCCATCTTTATACGCTAAAACAACGTCAGCGGCAGACGCGGCAAATCGTGCATATCCATCGTCAGTTGGCCAACCGATATGAGGAGTTAACACCACATTAGAAAGTCGCGTAAACGGGTGGTTTTCAGGTAATGGTTCCTGCTCGAACACGTCGAGCCCAGCACCAGCAATCATTCCCTGCTCTAGCACCGCAATTAGCGATTTTTCATCAATGATCGCCCCTCTCGCAGTATTAACAAGATAAGCAGTAGGCTGCATTAAACTTAAACGTCGAGCATCAATGAGCCCACGGGTTTCAAGCTTGAGAGCGATATGAATTGAAACTACGTCGGCTTCACTTAATAGCGTATCAAGTTCCCGGTATTGCGCATTTTTTTCCTGCGCCATTTTTTGATTCAACCTTGGGCTCCAGGCAATAACAGACATTCCGAAGGCACGTGCGATATTTGCAGTATGTGTCCCTACTCTTCCCAGGCCAATCACCCCGAACGTCTTGCCGTGGAGCACAGGCGTTGATGGTACGGGCCACTCTGATCGCCTTAACGCCGCATCCAACTGCGGAATTTGTCTGCTTACAGCAAGCGTCAGAGCGATCGCCAATTCTGCAGCTCCAATCGAATACCCCGCAGATGCCTGGCCGACGCAGATTCCGCAATCCTCCGCGGCAGCAAAATCCAGATGATTCGCGTGATTGCCTGTCTGCACTATGATTTTGGCTTCAGTTAGCTGCTCAAGCAGCTCTCGATCAAATTGGGTACGCTCGCGGTTTGCGATTAGCACATCAAATCCCTTTAGGGCTGATGCTTCACCAAATGGTTCGTTAAAAATCGTGACGTCTGCACTATCGCGCAACCGAGCAACGCCTTCAGTTGCGCTCCAAACCTTATGGATATCATCCAGTATTGCTATTCGCATAGTTTTTCAGCCGGATAGAACTAATTTAACCCTTTCCAAACCTACCCGAACAGAGCCCAACATAGCACCGCACCGACTACCGACATCGACATACCCCATATTAGCAATGCGTTAAACAACTTACGGGTATCCGTGCCAGGTGCCGCGCTGGCCATGAAAAGCGCACCTACGGTCGACAATGATGAAAGATCGACTAAACTTGCGCTCACAGCCATTGACCAGGCTATATTTAATTCACTAATACCGCCTAGCTGTTGCGCTAGCGAGGGTACCATCGGTAAAAACGCTGGCAGAACAACACCGGAGGTGCTGCTATAAACTGATATAAAACCGGCAGCAAACGCGACTATGGCTTCAACCGTCGCAGCTGAAGAAACTGTTGCAATACCGGTTGTGATCAAATCCAAACCCTGCGTTTCACGCAACATCGATATAAGCACGGTGACACCAGTAACCATCAAAATAACGCCCCACGGCATATTCTTAATCGCTTTGGATTCGTCTACGGTCCCCAGCAACAGCAGTACTGCCGCGATAATAATAGCCGCCATACCGACTTCCATCGAGAAACCAACGACCGCGACAATAAGCACCACAATACCCGTTGTAGTAAGCCAGTGTTGAGTACTCATTTCGGATGTATCTTCGCTACTGTCGATCCCTTCGGCAATTCCATCGACATTAACCTCCCGACCGCCGCTACGCAGAATTTTCCAACCACCCAATAGCGCAAACCCAACCACGCCAACTAGCGCGTGTGCAAAGGCGTTATAACCGAAGGTGTACCACTCATAACCGCCAAGCCCAATCCGTTCCATTACGCCGTGCGCCACAATTCCGGTAGGTGCGAATGGTGACAAGGTTCCGGCAAGTACACCATTTCCAGCCATAATAGCCATTAATAGTGGAGAAATTCTTGCACGTGCAGCTGCAGCCATTGCAGGCGGCGCGAGCAAAGCGCTTGCCGGTGTTGCCCCGGCGCCAATGGTCGCAATGAAAAAACCTACCATAAAAAACATAAAGGGTAGCGCGAGCGCATTCCCTCGACAGAGCCGCACTGCATAGTCTGTTAATCGTGCAAGCGTGCCATTACAGTTAGCGATAGAAAACAGCAGCGTTACGCTGACAAGCGTAATCAAAAGGTCTGTTGGGAAACCTGCCAGCACCGCGTCCGGCGACATACCCCCGAGAAAAACACCAACAATTAGTGCCAGCGCAATCGACAGCACGCCAATATTGATGGTGGTAGTACAACTCAGAATAACCGCTAGCAGCAACGCTGCAACCGATATCCAGGCTAAACTCACTTGCCAACCTCTGGCTGCGGTACAAGTTTTTGAACCAGCTCCTGAACATTAGCCATACTCTCTAGTGATTCCACCGAGCTAAATAGCTCTGATGCCTCAGAATCACTTAATACGAGTTGCGCACAATCATTAAATTTTTCTAGCAGGTCATCGCGAGAAAATGGAGCATCCGGGCCACCACGATAATGTTCGTTAGCTACTTGTACCAAGGTTTGCCCATCATCCATATCTACCTCGACAGTACTTCTTATCTTCTCCCAACCTTGCGCTTCTATTTCTGGATCGAGAATGCATTCAACTTTCTGCATCAGCGCTTGAACTGGTTCACTACGAACAAAATCATCATTAAACTCATGCACCCCTGCTTTGCGCCTTAAAGCGATAGCACTGACCATGAATGCTGGGCAGAATTTTGCTTCTAGCTCGTTGCTGGCAATGGGATAACGCAGCGGATTTAATATATTGGAACCCGCAAGTACCCGAATATTCTTGATATTCGATGCATCGACATCATGCTCGATAACCAGTTTACGCATTGCATCCATGGTTGGATGACCAAGTACACCGCAAGGATATGGTTTGATCGAAACACCCGGCCAAACAATCGTATGAGGGTCGCCAATTTTGCCAACGATACGATCAACATCAAACCCTTTACCATGGCTAAACGAACTGAAGAAACCCCAAGGCGGATCGAGTGCATCCTGTCCACCGGTAAATCCACGCTCGGCAAGTTCTGCAGCAATTAACCCATTCTCGGCGGCCCGACCAACGTGCAATGGTTTGGTCATACTGCCAAAATTTACCCGAATACCAGATGCCGAACTGGCTGCAATAGCTAACATGTGCGGTAGTTGATCCCTATTTAACTTGAGTAATTTCGCGGCAGCAACCGCCGCACCAAACGTACCAATAGTGCCAGAACTGTGGAAGCCCTGCATGTAATGACTAGGGTTGATTGCCTCTGCAATCTTACACTCAACTTCGAATCCAGTTAAAAAAGCTTCAAGAAATGTCGAACCAGACACCCCGTCTCGTTCGCCGATTGCAAGTGCCGCGACGAGCGGAGGAATAGTTGGATGAGTTAACAGCCCAAATATACGATCTGCGCTGGTAGCTAGTTGAGTATCATCCCAATCAAGTGCATGCCCACTAGTGCCATTGATTAATGCCGCATTTGATGCCGTAGTGCTTAATGCCGTGCTCCCAAAAGCTGTCGATTGGGCATTTGCGCCTAGATCCTCAACAAAGTCTCTGATGATTTCGCCTGCCGGCTGCGTTGAACCAGCCAACATGACGCCGAGCCCGTCAATGATACAACGCTTGCCAATAACAAGAGACTCTTCCGGAAACTGATCTATACGTGCCCCATCTATAAAATTTACGACGGCCGTGGTAACTGACGAAGTATTAGACATATTGTTTTTATTTTAGTTGGTTATTCTTAAATACGTGGGCGGTAGTATAACTACTAAATTTTGACCTTGAAATTGCTTATTACAAAAGTAAATAGGACTTCAAGCTATTAGTTTTATTAGAAAATCCCCAAAAACTCCTCATGGGTAGTAATTCCACCGTGGACCGGCACGTGTCTTTCAACATTGAGTTTTAGTTTCTTGATATTTTCATGCAGGGTTCGCATTCCGACTGTCGGGCCTTGCAGCGCCTGCCCTCTTGGTGAATAAAGGTCTGCATTCATCAAGATGCCCTCTTTGGGAAGATAAGCAATCAGCATGTCTTCGCTATGAATTCCCTCCCGCAGTGAGTTATCACCGAGCTCATAAGCCATATCTTGCACTCGAATGACTTCCAAAATTTGTTCGCCATCTGTTACAACGTATTTCCCGGTGCGACGCACATCACCATCCACAGTCTCAATCGGTGCAGGTCGCCTGCTAATCCAGTACATTGGAGTGAACTTCGACATCCGATCCGGTTGCAAGGTTCTTGGCGCCGGATGAAACAGGATGTCCAGGTAGTACTGTTTATTCGATTCGTGGGTCACAATCGTAGTGCCTTGAGACAAGTAAGTGCGTAGCCCGCCCGCGTGATCGAAATGATGATGCGTATTTATTACGTATTGAATGGGTTTGTCAGGAACCAAGCGAGTAGCTTCTGCGATTACCGCCAGCGAGCGCGCCTCATTCTTGGGGGCTTCTACTATCGCAACATAGTCACGAAACTCAACCAGCAGACTATGATGAGACCCACCAGCAAGCCGCCACACGCCATTAGCGAGCTCCATTGACTCTACTACTGGAATCGGTGCTACAGCCGTTTTTACCGTGTCTGGTACAGGTGATATCGCTACGTCCCCATTAATCTTCACGTTTACGATATCGTACTGATAGTAATTGTGCGCAGAGTTCAGCCTGGGGTCGGCTTGATGTGTATGCAACTGCATAGGAAACATCACGCCATCAATATCCTGATAACGGGTATAGCGCATCTCATAATCCATGTCGCCGTATACGGGGTTCGGTATCCAGGTACCCACAAGCTCGACTAAATTTCCATCTGTGATCGTGCCATTAATTTTATACTTATCCATATAGGTGAACGACACAATAGTCACCTGTCTGCCAAACTGTGATACACCAAAATCTGAAGCGCCTACGATTGGCAGCGAAATTGCCGTTGCGTCCTCGGCCGATAATGCAGCCTTCAAGAATCCGTGCGGGGTAATCGCTATTTCAAGCTGACGAAGTTCATCATAAGGAATACCATCGAGATAAGGCCTTGTGAGTACGATCGGGCTACCATCCTCGCGAATATCCCAAGCATAACTGCCATTTGTAATTGACGTGATGCGCTGGGGCACCATTGTCTCCCTACCAAACAATGGATAATCACCCTGTTGCCTCGTGTAATCTTCGCGTGACCATCCGGCGTCGAAATCGATACTGCGAGTATAGTCAACAACTTGATAAGTTGGCCAACCGCCGCTTACCGAATACTGTTGCCCGATTCTTGAAGAGAATCCTGAGCCGGAATATTCAATAGTTTGTAGAGCGTCGGAGCCCATAGCTTCAATCGAAGCTAAAAGTACAGTGCGAGCATCAACTTCTTGAGCCGAAACCGTCCCAAAGCCGAACCCGAGTAAAGTAGCTGTAACAAGTATCGTTAAGATTCGCATGGTGTGAACTCCTGGTTTCTGGGCTCTGTTTGTTAGCCGCTAGTTCTGGCAAACATCGCTATGCATTATTCGACGGCGCGATCATCACAATTGTATGGTGCATAAGGAATGTCGGATAAATATACCGTATCTTCTCTGCTCATCGTATCTTCCCAAAATAAGGGATCTTCAGCGACATATGTCCTATGGATAGCGTTATTTTCTACATCTAGAGTGTATCGTTCAACCGTATGAAACTGTTGACTATGAACTGGCCCCCTACTCAATAAAGGGGTTGCCTGTGCGAGTGTGTAGCCAATGGTATCAACCACTAAAACGTCACCTTCCCATCTACCAATTGAATGTCCATTCCAACTTGGCTCGATATTCTCTGGGTGCTGTTCCATATTCATGTGGATTTCTTTAACAACATCCATAAAACCCTGCAGGAAAGTAATTTTATCTGCAGCTTGGATTATTCGATTAGGATTTTGGTTATATATCCAATCGTTCATCACATCCCTAGGAGTGCAATCTAATCGACCAGTTATGTTATCGCCTTCGGCCAGTTTTGCAGCGGCCACGGCTGCAGTGCCCGCGGGGGTCAAATTAATCCTGGGAGGTCGTGACCCCGAAAAATTTGGCACAATATCTCCAGGGTCCGGCAGATGTTGAACCGCAGCCCAATCGCCAGCGATGTTCGGCGTACCCCAAGCGGTTCTCAAGGGGCGTTTCGCACTTATCTCAGACTTATTCTCTTCAAGCTGTTGATAGCGTTGTATGGTTGCCCCGCCATTAAACGATATGGTCTCAATGTAGCAAGTAGTGGGTTCCTTACGTGAGGGTTTGGCTAGCAGGTCAATTCGAGTGCCGGTAGCAAACATCTCCTTGCTCCACCCAGATCGCATTAACACATTAGCTCCACGCATTTCACAATGCCAATTGATCACCTCCCCGTTATTATCGGCCACATCAAAATATACGTAAGCATGAGGGTTAACGAAAGCAACGTCGGTGATAACACCGCCAATCGTAAACTCGGTTGATAAGTCGAATTGACCCGAGGTGCCGTGATGCGCACTTGCTGCGGGTGCAAACAACAGTGAAACCCAAAGATTCAAAAATCGAGTTTTCATAAAGAGTGTCATTAGTGTCTTTGGGCCTAAGCCAGTGATTGCGAGTGATTACCTGTATTGAGCCGAGTATTCCATGTTCATATAACCTAGTGTACTTAAATTATGAAACAGATTGTTTCGCAAATATCGGAACAATGAAATTACCAATCAAACTAAAACCTGTTCTATACTCCTGACAACTTAAATTTGTCTAAAATAATTTCGAGGAATTCCTGATGATTTACGCACGTATCACTATATATATTTCCCGTTTAATATCATTGTTATTGATCGGAGGCTTGATAGGAACAGTTCAGGCACAGGATATAACCGGTGAAATTGCTCAAGCAGCCGCGCCGTATGTTGCTATCGATAAAACCCTTTCGGAATCAGGAGCCAGTTGGCAAATACATTTAGTGCAAACTCGAGACGAGATTTACGTGCCGATTGGCGTACGCAAACCTGAAGGCGATGGGCCGTTTCCAATGATTCTGATTGGTTCCGGGCAAGGTCGAGAGGGTATCCTAAAAATCGAGCAATCGATGGATCGTTTTGAGGAACTAATGGGGCGCCTGGTGGATCGCGGCTATGTGGCTGCATTTATAAACTTCCGCAATGAAGTACCGTTTTACTATAATAAAATTTCCGGGGCAGGACTTTTAGAAGATAATGTTAGCGGTAGTAACCGTACGCTGCAGTCCGTATCCACGCTGGATTCAGATGATTATGTCTCTATCGTAGAGCACGCCAAAGCGCTGCCTTATACTGATCCAAACGGAATTGGCGCGATTGGCAGTAGCCATAGTGGTGAAATCATCTTGAAAGGCACTGCGGTTATTGAACTCGGTGCTGCAGTTCCTGCTGAGCCAGCGGCGATAGAATATTTGGGCATGGATATTAGTAAGGCACCGCGCGACGCATCAGGTCGCGAACTGCAAATGCAAGATGTTGAAGCGGTTAAGGTGATTGCGGACAAAACAGCCACTATGCGCAGAGCCAGCACGATCACTACGCCGTTACTCGTAATCGGCCGTGATACTGATCATCTTCAAGGTATTTTTCGGCTAAGTTACGAGTGGATAAAAGAAGCCGGTAAAGACGTCACCTGGGAATCTTTTAATCACCCGGAACATGGCTTTGCTTTGTTAGGCAAAGTTGAAGGGCAAGAATTTGAAGTAGACGAAACACAAGAAGAAGTGTTTGCGCTTTATATGAAGTTTTTTGACGAACACCTTAAATAGCGAAGCGAAGGTAAACTAGATAAACTTTTACTATGAGAAACCATGAATAGAAGAAATCTTCTGAAACTGACGGCTGCGGGATCATTGCTTTCCCTCGCTGATCTAGCTCGAGCAGCAGACGTCGATATACTAATGAAACGTATTCCAGCTACTGGAGAGCAAGTGCCGGTAATTGGTATGGGTACGTTTAAGGTATTCGAAATCGGTGACGATCTGGCACTGCGTGATCAGCATACTGAAGTAATGAGAACTTTCTTCAACATGGGTGGTTACATGATCGATACCTCACCGATGTATAACGTAGCCGAAGATGTTATCGGTTATGCGTTAGAAAGAATCGGCCGCCCTGAGGGGTTAATTTCATCTACAAAAGTATGGAATACAACCGCTGATCGAAGTCGGGCGCAATTTGAAAAATCCCTACAATCTTGGGACGTCGACGCTTTTGATATTTTCATGGTACACAATGTTGATGTCTGGAAAGACCATGTTGATACTGTAAAATCATATAAAGACAGTGGCGAGATCCGATATCTGGGCATTAGCACATCCCACGGTCGTGAAGCTGCTGAACTTGAACGTTTGATGGCAACTGAACCGTTGGATTTTGTGCAGCTTACCTACAATATACTGGACCGAGCTGTAGAAGAGCGACTTCTTCCACTGGCGCAAGATCGCGGTATCGCAATCATGGCAAACCGCCCGTTTCAGGGCGGTGAACTTTTTAAGCACGTTACCAATCAGCCACTTCCTGTTTGGTCAGTAGAGATTAACTGCTCAAATTGGGCGCAGATATTACTAAAATACGTAGTTTCACACCCAGGAGTAACCTGCGCGATACCAGGCACATCACAAGTCCCTCATATGGTAGAAAACATGGGTGCGTTAAGCGGTGTTTTACCAGATAGCGAAATGAGAGAAACAATGCGCCAACATTTTGAAGCTTTAATATAAAACTACCGACCAACCGCCTCCTCTCCTCAATCTGAGTAAACTACCTCGCCTTCTACTACCGTCATAGTCGAGAATAGGTTCTCGATTTCCTCGACTGGCACGGTCATGTAATCTCGATTCAAGATCACAAAATCTGCTTGCTTGCCCGGTTCGAGACTTCCAAGAGCGCCCTCTCTAAATAAAAGATAAGCATTGGTTCGGGTATGCGCCGTTAAAGCGGATTCTCGTGAAACGGTCTCGCCGAACGTAACATCTCCAGATGCTGACCGGCCGCTAACCGCCCAACCAATGGAATGGAATGGATTTGGGCTAGCGACGGTCGTGGAATCTGATCCAAGGCCCCAAATACCATTCATTTGTTCGATCGTTCTAATGGGTGGAACACGCATTCCTGCGCGCCCGTTGCGCTCCGCAGCTTCGGGAGTCGTATTACGAGATGTACCGTGAATTGCAAACACCATGCCCAGGTTACGCGCTCGTGCTATAGATTCTTTGGAAATCCCATTAGCGTGAGCAATTGTCATTCGCAACTCACCTACTGGCCGAGTTTGGTTAATCTCTTCAAGGACCGATAGCGTGGTTTGAATCTTAGCATCCACATGCGAGTGTTCATTGGTTTGCCATCCATTATCGATCGCGGCGATAAGAATATTGCGATAGTCTTCTTTGTGCTCATCCGACAATTCCCATGGGGCAGAGCCCGGCCTGGCTGGTCCAGCTCGCATAGGTTGGTAGACTTGCTCTCCATAACCAAATTGGGCAAAGCGCAAACTTTCATTATCCGGATTATTATTTTGCATCGCAGCTATTATGTCTTCCGCACTATCCGCAGGGCTATTCTGCCCATTTAGCGAATAAAAAACTCGCATAGTAAGATCGCCCCTATCAGCTATACGCTCCACCGCGTTATAGAACTCCGGAGTGACAGTATTCCCGCCGACGTCATATACCGTAGTAAGACCCATCTTATGCATGCCCTGTGTGGTAGCCAGCAAACTTGAGTCCCACACAGCATCACTTACAGCAGGAATATGCGCGGTTACTAAGCCCATGGCGGCACCGCCAACCAATTCGCCAGTCAAATTCCCTTCGGCATCTTTTTGGATACTACCGCGACCTTCCAAAACGGTATTTTTAGTGACTCCTGCGGCGTTAAGAGCCGCCGAATTCACAAATGCCCTAGAATACGCTTCCTGAATATAAACTGGCGTATTCGGCACCGCTGCGTCGAGCTCAGCTGCTGTAAATAATTCACTATTATCCTGAAACTGCGCAAATATCCATCCACCGTTAACAACCACCCACTCGCCTTCCGGTAACTCACTCGCTCGCAGCGCAAGTAACGCTAACGCCTCAACGCGTGATTTAACACTGTCTAATCTTACTTCGCGATACCATTGTTTAGAGGACCGTACAAAATGCATATGATTGTCAATCAGGCCAGGCACCACCGTCTGTCCGGCCAAATTGGTTAACTTGGTTTCTGTTCCGGCTAAACCTGCAATCTCAGCATCGCTACCCGTTGCAATGATTTTGCCATCGTCAATAGCCATAGCCTCAACAACACTAAACTCAGCGTCCACAGTCAAAATTTGACCATTAGTCAAAACCCAATCTACAGAAGAACTTTCTTGTATGGCGTCTACCGCGTCGATCACCGCCGCTGGCCTAGGTGATTCAGAACAGGCTACTAGGCCGAAAATCGTCACTGTTAACACAATATATATTTGACTAAACCGCATAAGATTACCTTCTCGTTAACAAGAAACCGAAGCCATCTGAATGGGCAAAAAATATGTTGAACATTTGGCCACCCAGCAGATCGATCATTATCTAATAAATTTTGAGCCTAGATAATAACCCAGACACAGTCTCTTTGGACATATACACGAGCGATATCGGAATCCCTAGGTACAATGTTCTTTAATTCGCTGCTGTGTTTACAAATTGGACTTTATCTATCCTCATCAACTGAGATGAGAAAGTATGAACATAAGTTCTTAAACATTCGTCGGCCTATTCCGCCGAGTTACACTAACTCGCAACGTGAGCAAAGTATGCCGAGGCGCCATGTCAGATCCCATGCAACAAAGTATTAAGAGTTGTCCAGTCTGCGGAGAAGGCGCACAGCTTAAACGTCAAAATTTCGGTTTGCTAAAAATGCTCTCGTTAGGCTTTCTTGGAGATATCGGTTCTTTGCTTGTCGCTATTCTCTTGTTTGCAGCAATATCTGCGCTTAGTTTTACCGGCGCCTATGGCATAGGAATAATCGTTATTTTTGGGGGAGGCTTTTATTTTCATGCGAAGTCACGCGATTATACATGCGCAAAATGCGACCGAGTTTTTAGCAAACATGAGCTTGATACCGTCTAGCAAAAATATAGCTGGGAGATAATTGAGGTCACTTGGAAAATATCTATAATTTTTTGATGGAGCTGGATAAGCTCAAAAGCGTCTATCGTCGATCTTATATTCACGATACTTCAAGGAACGAAAATTCTGCTGAACATAGCTGGCACCTAGCACTCGCCTTGTTAACCTTGCAGCAAGAACTCGATATAAACATCGATATGCACAAAGCCATTAAGATGGCTTTAGTTCATGATATCTGCGAAATCGGCGCTGGTGATATCTCAATTTACGACCCCGACCGATCTACAAAAGTATTCGAGGAAACAAAATATATTGAGAAACTCTCTCAGGCTCCGATTAATTTCGCGGCTGATATCAAATTACTATGGGAAGAATACGAGTCACAAACTAGCCCAGAAAGCCGTTGGGTAAAGATCATCGATCGTCTGCTTCCCTTCATCATGAATATGCGCACAGACGGTAAAACCTGGTTGGAACAAGGCGTATCAAAAAGCCAGGTAATAGAAGTCAATCAACTAGCCGCAGTTGAAGCTCCCGAGGTATACCGGTGGATACTCGACCAGATTGATATTGCGGTTAGCAGAGGCTGGTTGATCGACTCTTCGGGGTAGGTCAAAGCATCCCTCATTAGGCTTCTACAACATCAACTAACTATTTCTGTTTAGTTTTCCCTGCGATGAATTGGCAGCTAAATAAGCGATCGCACCAATAGCAATCGTCGCTAAAAAAGCAATAAATTGAGTCAGATCCGATCTCGATGACAAGTAGGCAAACCATAGGGTCGCCCCGACAAATAGTATGGGAGCGACTGGGTAAAGTTTCGAGCTCGGCCGTTCTGAAAATCGAGCATGTCTTACAAACAATGTCGAAACAGTCAATGCTAAAGATATAGACAAGGTAAACCCCAAATACGAAAGTAGCTCTCTAAGTTCAGAGATCAAAGTAAGTGCGACCGCAACACTGACTTGCAACACTATTGCAGCACGCGGTGGCGCACCCTCCCTAAATTTGAACAGGCGTGGCAATACACCTTCATCGGCCATTTTTGCATAGACACGCGGTCCGGATAACACCATTGCAGTTACTGAGGTCAGCAAGGAAATAGCGACTACAATCTCTATAAACATTCCAAGCCTATCACCTCCAAGCGCATGAGCTGCAATTGCAGCAATTTTCGCCTGACCAACAATGGCTTCCGGTAAAGGGGCATAAAGCAAAACCGCATTTATCGCGACATATAGAGCAATAACAATAAGAGTCCCAATAATCATACTACGGGGCACATTTAATCTGGCGTTGCTCGCCTCACCGGCCACATAAACCGCCGCATTAAAACCGGAATAGCTCAAGGATATCCAAACTAGACTTGTTGCAAATGCGCCCAAGTCAAAACCCTTGGTATAGGCTCCGGCTGCTGATGGCACCCAACTACCGTTAATTAGTCCAATGCCAGAAAACAAACAAAGGTACATTAAAGCCAACACCATAATGCCGACAATTAGATTATGAATAGTAGTGCCGGTATCGATACGGACAGCGTGAATTATTCCTGCGGACAAAATAGCCGCAACGGCGACTGAATCGGCAGGGAGCGCTGAAAGAGAAGGCATCGCGGATTGCAAATAAACCTCAAACGTAGTCGCCGCAAACGCGATAGCGCCTGAAAAGCCTGCAAGTAGCGATATCCAACCAGCAACAAAACCGGCAAATGGATGTATTGAGCGAGTTAAATAAAGAAACTCCCCTCCAGATTCAGCTAAACCTTCCGCCAGCATCCCATAACTAATAGCGCCAGTTAGGGCAATAAAGCCTCCCACCACCCATGCTAACAGCACCCACTCCCGAGATCCAAGATCAGCGAGCGCGAATCCAGACGTGGTGTAAATGCCTGCTCCAACAGCATTTCCAACAACCAAAGCGACTAGAGTCCAGAGCCCAAATGATTTACTGCCGATTAATTTATTCATGAAGGCCAAATGAAACGAAAGAATTCTATCCTTTAAGAATTGACAACAACGATATCAGATGCGTTACTATATCAGCAGATATATGCAAGGATGCGTTATGGCACCATAATTCCTATACCCTTCCGGAGAAATAATGAACAAACATATTGCCATTGATCGCCAACTCAAATGCAACCTATATAGTGCGGTAGCTGTTTCATTGATATCGATTCTAAGCAATGTCGCGCTAGCTCAAGAAGGCAGTCACGGTCCGCACAATGAGTCAAATACACATATGAATGCAGCCCCTTTTGAAAATTTGGCAGCTAATTTCGAATCGCCAGATCGAGCAGATTGGCAAAAACCTGATGTGGCTATTGCAGCATTGGGAGATTTGGCTGGGAAAACGGTTATGGACATTGGAAGCGGAACAGGCTACTTCAGCTTTAAGTTAGTCGATGCCGGTGCCAATGTTATATGCGCAGATGTAGATGAACGGTTTTTGGGTTTTATTGAAGAAAAAAGAGACCGTTTGGGCTTGACCGATAAAATGGAACTGAGGCATGTACCATATGATTCAGCAAACTTAAGCGCAGAAGAAGCAGACATAGTTCTAATTGTTGACACCTATCATCATATTGAAAATCGGGAAAAATATTTTTCAGCGGTACGGGCTGGCATTAAACCGGGTGGGAAACTGGTAGTCATTGATTTCGAAAAACGAGAGCTACCGGTAGGGCCTCCCGTTAATATGAAACTTGACGCTAAGACCGTGGTAGACGAACTTCGTGCTGCTGGGTATCAGAATATTGAGGTTAATCATGAGCTTCTTCCCTATCAATTTATGATATTCGCGTCTTGATGCGGATACATCTTACGATACCAGATCTTTTACTTAGAACCCTCTAAACCAGACGCTGAACCAACTTTGCAATGCTATTTCGACAATAGCTTAAGTATAAAAATCTACAGTTAATTTTATTCAATATAGGAGTTAATTCAAATGATGACCAAGTTAAAAACTATTGGCCTGCTCGGCGGGCTTATATATGCGACAGCTCTTCCGCTTTACGCCGCTGATGCTGGCTTTCAAACAGGGCTCGATTCTGCTGATCGCCCTACGACAGATAAAGAACGTGATGCGGCTCGTAAACCCGCTCAGGTTATTGAATTTCTCGGGATTGAGTCTGGCATGACTGTTATAGACGTAATCGCCGGTGGCGGCTTCTACACCGAAGTCCTTTCCGCTGCCGTCGGCCCAAATGGCAAAGTTGTTTCACAAAACACACGGTTCATGTTAAACCTACGCGAAGGGCGACTATCTAAGGAAATGAAGACTCGTATCGATCGATTAAGTAATATCGAGCTCTTAGTCGCTGAAGTTAATGAAATGGATGCCGGTGAAGATGCTGAAAAGACTGAACTTCCAGTTGATTTGGGTACCATAAATTACTCGCTGAATTCATATGCAGGGCAAATAGACGTTGCTATCACTGCACTGAATCTGCACGATATTTACATAAATAGTGGCAGTGAAGGCGCCACTTACTTCTTAAAGAATGTCTATAAGGTTCTTAAACCAGGCGGCGTATTTGGTGTTATTGACCATGCCGGCAATGCTGATGCAGACAATAACGCCTTGCACCGCATGGACCCAGCTATCGCCAAACAGCTGGCAACAGATGCAGGCTTCGAGATAGATGCAGAATCTGACTTGCTACATAACCCAAATGACGATCGTACATTGCATATGCGTGACGAATCTCTCGAGCGTAATACAGATCGCTTTTTACTCAGATTAAAAAAACCAGCCTGATAACGCGGCTAATTTGGCTGCTAAAAACAAGAGTGAATATGAGCGTTTGAATTCGTCCACCCAACTAGGACTCAGACGCTCTGTTTGCTTAGCTTAGCTGCGGATGGATTAGATAAGACTAATTCTGTAAATAGAAATGTTCCGACTTTGTGTAGTTTCATCCACCCTGCTCTGGAGCTTGTTTGCCAGCGCACACCACTGGGTTGTCGACATGTACGACGAACAGACCCGAACGACTTATGAAATGGAAGTTGTCGAGTTTCGGTTCATCAACCCACACCCCTTTATCACTGCGCAAATCGTTGACCGTTCAATAGAACAAGCGAGTGAAGCCACTCCCGACTTGTGGACGCTTGAAATGGACAATCGGTGGGAACTCGTTGATCTAGGCTTCACCAATAGCACTTTTAAATCAGGTGATAAAATACTTGTTACTGCGAACCCAAGCCCTTACGACGATCGGGCTTTATACGTGCGTGCTCTTGAACACCCCGTGGATGGCTACCGATACGAGCACAATGTAAGACACCTTTTTAAGCTGCAATAGAGTCGGTGTTAACCCGCACTCGCCTGCGCATGATCTTCTAGATACGCTTCATGGGAAATCTTAAGCAGGTATTGATAAATATCATCCACCTGATCCAAACTAAGAATATCGGAAAAGCCAGCCATACCTAACGGCTCGTATACACCATCTAAGACAATCTCGTTAAATATGCTGTGTACCGATGCAGTCATACGCCGTAAATCGGGATAACCCCCATTAGTATTCCAATGGCATTCACCACAGGCCTTTTCAAATATTGCTTTACCACGCTCTAAAGTTTCACCAGAAGCGCTAGATATAATAGGCGGTTCGGGTATCGGGCCGAGCTTGGGCACCTCTACCGGTAGGGGCACTGAAACACCACCCAACTTAAAGGCTATTAGACGACCTTCATTACCATACTTTTCTACCGCGGAACCTACCGGGTAGTAAGCAAACGGACCGCCGCCGTACCCAGCCATTACCGCGATATATTGCTCACCATCAACGGTATAAGATAAGGGTGCAGCCAAAATGCTGCTACCAGTTTGTATTTCGTGAAGTACCGCCCCAGTATCTGCGGCGTAGACCATCAGTAGCCCATCATCCCGGGCTTGAATAACTAGATTCCCTGCGGTGGTCAACACGCCGCCATGGAATATAAAATCGCCAATCTTATGCTTCCATGCTGGCGCAGCCTTTACAGGGTCCCAAGCCAATAAAAACCCACCAGGCTCCTCTCTTTCGAGCTCACCTTGCTCAAGTTGCACAATCTCTTCGCTAAACGTAACGCCCTGATTATTGATACCTTTAACGTATTCAAAATTCTCTCGTTTCTCATAGGTAGCGGGATCATTCATCGCAGGAATATAAACCAACCCCGTATTTGGGTTGTACGCCATCGGCTGCCAGTTATACGCCCCAGCCGGGCTAGGCAAGATACGTTTTATTTCATCGTTATAATTCGCCTGATCGAGTACTACAGGTTTTCCTGTCTGCAAATCAACATGACTTGCCCATGTCACAGTCGCGAATTTTTCTGCGGACAACAGTTCACCTGATTCTCGATCAAGCAAGTAGAAAAAACCGTTTTTTGGCGCTTGCATCAGCACTTTACGATTTTCCCCATCAATTTCTAGATCGGTAAGAATAATAGGTTGAGTTGCAGTGTAGTCCCAGTTGTCGCCCGGGGTAGTTTGATAATGCCAAACAAGCCGGCCGCTATCAGGATTAATAGCCAAAATACTCGAAAGAAATAGATTATCACCGCCACCAGGACTGCGTTCAGCCTGCACCCATGGACTACCATTGCCAGTACCTACGTATAAAAGATTCAGATCAGGGTCATAGACCATTGCGTCCCAGGCCGTTCCACCACCTCCGACTTCCCAGAGGCTATTGGGATCCCAGGTATTGGATGCCATTTCCAGCTCTGGATGTTCAAACGGTTTTTTCGGATCACCTGGCACGGTGTAGAAACGCCAGGACTGCTCACCCGTTTTCAGGTCATAGGCAGTGACATAGCCCCTTACTCCATATTCAGCGCCAGCGTTTCCAATGACTACATTTGTACCCGCAATACGAGGCGCACCTGTAATGGTATAAGGCAGCGATCTATCAACAAACGTATCCACACTCCAGTTTACAGCGCCACTAGCTGCGTCAAGAGAGAACAGCCGCCCGTCAAGTGAAGCTGCATAAATAGCGCCTTCCCAAACTGCGAGGCCACGAGAGACCACATCACAGCACGCATTTCGAGCCCACTTTCCTGGTACCTCGGGATCGAACTTCCATATCTCCTCACCAGTTCTACCGTCTAGCGCGTACACAATTCCCCAGTTCCCGGTAACGTATAAAACGCCGTCAACGAAAATTGGTGTTGCTTCGAGACCACGTTTGGTACCAGTAAAGTACTGCCATGCGAACCCGATTTCATCAGCATTCTGATCATTAATCTGATCCAGGGGGGAATAAAACGTTTCACCAAAATCACGTCCACGCGTTAGCCAGCTACCTGCTGGCTCACTTGAAATGTTTTTAATTCGCTCTAGGTTGACCCATCCAGCTTGTGGAGTTGGAGCTATCGGCTTATTTGACCGATTTTCTACTCCACATTTAGCAAGACATATTGCTGCCGCCAATACCAATGTAATCCGCAAGATATTTGGCATGATTGAGCACGCTTCTATTTAACAGGTATAGTCCATTTTAACTGATGGAACCTATCTACTGAGCATCCCTTGCCTCTTCCATGTAGGCATAACATTCGTATTCCAATAATTGTATATCGCTTTCCTGCCGTCGATACAACGGCATACTCATTGTCCAGGGCTCTGAAAACACCTTCGGATCAGTAATAGTAGCTTGGTAGTTCATATGGTTTGGGCCAGTTGGTGTGTACCGCTCTACCACATGCAATTCCTCACTATGAAAGTTTCCGCTGCGATCAAACCAGGTTTTATCATTAAATTTTGTCACATCTACAACCAAGGTGTCGTTATCCCACACCGCTCGAGAATCACCCATCCACCACTGAATTGCGCCGGCAGGGTGCTCCTTATTTAGGTGAATACTGCGAACCGTGTGCACATACTCATAAAGCATGATTAGTTGATTCTCGTTTTGGGCAATTTGAAATGGATACGGCATATAAGTAATACGCGGCACACCGACCATAAGACAATTCGCTTCAGGGTCGTCTGTCAAACGGTTCTCATAGTTCTTTTGACGCTGCTCCAGAGCAGCTGGCAGATATGGCAGAGTATTGCCTTCTACTACACCCTGCCCGGCGGGAATTCCTAACTCACCCGTATGATCCTGAATATTCCAAACTGCCGTGTTGACGGTCTGCCATATACCACGTAAGTCGGGGGTACCATCCGGCATTCGAAGAACATCGCTGCTAACGGACTGCTGCGCAGAATTGATTGTTGATGTCGCTAATAGCAAAGCACCTATTGTTACTGTCAGAAAGCGAGTCATTTATCGTTCATCCGGTGAAACCCCTGAAAATAATGTTCGCCCATCAGGTAGTCTAATTTTACCGCCATACATTTCATTAGAACCATTACGGGCACGAAACCCATCGACTGTGATTACTGCCCCAATCGGCAAATCGTTTGAACCCCAGCCGCGTCTGAGCAACATATTTGCCCCGCTAAGCCAGGCAGTCCACACTTCAGATTCGTTCTCTGAACTAGTTACATCTAAAAATACTCTGGCATGAGGATTAATCCATTCGATGCTTTTCACTGTACCACTAACGATAATCTCTTGACTCATATCGAAGCTAGCCGCCACAGAGTGATGCCCAAGCGCCATCGACATTGAAGCTATAGCTATCAATAATCCGATAATCGTATGCTCCAAAAAACCCTTAATTTTCATTATTGTGATGCCTCCCATACCGCCTTGAGTTCTCTAGCTTCTACGCCACTCATACCTGAGTACACTTTTTTTCCGGCACTACGATACAGGTTCATGGGGTCGCCATTGGTCTCGAAGCAAGCTTCTTCCCAAATTTCACCTTCATCTATGGTATTCCTGCGAAAAGCAAATGCTATTGTTAGAGGTCGAGTAAAAACGTTCGGATCGTCGAAGGTCGCTGAATAATGAATTGTGTTGTTATCTATCCAGGTCATTCGTTCAACGATACGCGCCTCATCAGTGATAAAACGACCGCGCTGGTCGAGAAAATATTTGGCATTATGATTAGGCGATTCAATAACTAAAGTATTGCCGTCCCAGTGGCCTCGTGAGTCACCGTTCCAAAGCGAGATATCACCAATATGCGGTCGCCCGTCTACCGGTATAATTCTCGATGGATGCGGATTTAATTGCTCCCCAATCATAACTAGGTGTTGGTCATCCTGCAGAAAAGTAAAGCGGCTCGTCATATACATCGTACCGGCTGGACCGGATAAAAAGCACGCTGCATTTTGATGAACATAAGCATCAATGTTCTTCTGATTAATTTCTATCGCCCAAGGTTGCAATGGATATTTGCCATCTACCGGATCAACGATTGCACTAGGCCCACCAAAATCGTCTGGGTTCTTGGGATGCGCTTCGAAATCCTCAAATGCCCAAGCACGACGAAGCCAGTTACCAGAAAAATCTGGTCGCCCACCCGGTGTACGCGGTGGTTCGGCTGTTTTCGCCGCTTCTAGGGCACACTGATGAAATACTGCATATGCGTTGTCTGGGCAGACTGAATCTTCAAATCCTCCCAGACTACTACTCTGTCCATAAGCGGCTGGCATGGAATACATACTAGCTAAGGTTACTAGTGCGACATTTGCCAACAAGCTTTGAATCTGCCCAACTAATCTGTACCTAGCTAATCTGGTAAGACGATAATTCAACACTAATATTCTCCAACGTTACGCCCACTCTAACTAATGAACTTATAGCGCACAGGCATAATGCACAATGTAATCAATCAT